>Ga0105148_100037_pt1 | contig 19472 bp, 21 predicted proteins | sample RS_199metaG_FD_91502 | JGI IMG/M metagenome (GOLD analysis project Ga0105148, IMG submission 91502) | Switchgrass associated microbial communities from Austin, Texas, USA, to study host-microbe interactions - RS_199 metaG | ecosystem: Host-associated > Plants > Roots > Rhizosphere | place: USA... | reverse complement strand
GGCTGATCCTGCGCGGGTCGAGCAGATTATCGTCCATCTCCTCCAGAATGCAATCGACGCCAGTGACGCCGGTAATCCTGTGGAAATCCGTCTGGGCGGTGACGAGCGGAGCGCCACTGTTGATGTGATCGACCAAGGACGCGGTATGACCGTCGAATATATCCGTAGGGATTTGTTCAAGCCTTTTTCGTCGAGCAAAGCGGGTGGTTTCGGCATCGGCGCCTTTGAAGCGCGGGCGCTGGCGCAGACTATGGGCGGCAGCGTCGAGGTTGAAAGCAAGCCGGGCGTGGGGAGCCGATTCACACTGCGCCTGCCGCTCGCTCCGAGCAAGAATGTCGAGGGGGAAGCAGCCTGATGAGCGATACGCGACCCAAGTTGCTGATCGTCGAGGATGATCCAGGGCTGCAGCGGCAATTGCGCTGGGCCTATGAGGATTATCAGCTGTTTATCGCTGGCGATCGCGAAGAAGCGATCGAGATGCTGCGGGCCGAGACCCCTGATGTCGTGACGCTGGATCTCGGCCTGCCGCCTGACCCGGACGGCACTAGCGAGGGCTTTGCTACCTTGGCGGAAATGCTGCGGATTAAACCGGATACGAAGATCATCGTTGCGTCCGGTCATGGCGCACGGGAAAGTGCGCTCAGCGCCATTTCGGGCGGAGCCTATGATTTCTACCAAAAGCCCGTCGATATCGATGAACTCGGCCTGATCGTCCGGCGTGCCTTTCATGTCCACGCGCTAGAGAAGGAAAATGCGCGGTTAGCAGAGGCCGCGCCGTCGGAGGCGCGGGTGCTGGGGCGGCTGATCACAGCGGCTCCCGAAATGATGAAGGTCGCGCGCACTATCGAGCGGGTCGCCACTACGAAGCTTTCGGTGCTGCTGACCGGCGCCAGCGGGACGGGCAAGGAACTGCTGGCCCAAGGGCTGCATGATGCAAGCCTGCGCCGCAGTGGCCCCTTTGTGACGATCAATTGCGCAGCAATCCCTGAGGATTTGCTGGATGCCGAACTTTTCGGCCGTGAGGCGGGCAAGATCGCGCTTTCGCATGGCGGCACGCTGTTCCTCGACGAAGTGGGGGACATGCCCTTGGCGCTGCAGATGAAGCTGCTGCGTTTCCTGCAGGACCGCGCGATAGGGACCGAAAGCGGGCAGCCGCTTGCGGTGGACACGCGCATTGTCTGCGCGACGCATCATGATCTGGAGGCGATGATTGCGGCGGACAGTTTTCGCGAGGATCTCTATTATCGGCTCGGCGAGATTGTAGTGCGGATACCCTCCTTGAGGGAACGGCCGGGCGATCCTGCGCTGCTGGCGCGCCATTTTCTGAATCGTTTTGCCAGGGACATGAATCCTCAGATCAAAGGGCTCGCGCCTGACGCGCTGGCGGTGCTCGACGCCTGGGCATGGCCCGGCAATGTCCGTGAGCTTGAAAATCGTATCAAGCGCGCGGTCATCATGGCGGATGGCAAACACGTCACGGCTGCTGATCTCGACCTGGACGGCGACCGGGTGGAAGGAGTTGACGTCGTGAACCTCAAGGCAGCTCGCGAGATAGCGGACCGACGCGCCATCCGCCGGGCGATTGCGCGGACCGACGGCAATATTTCCGGTGCAGCCAAGATGTTGGGGATAAGCCGTCCGACGCTGTACGATCTGCTGAAGCAATATCAGATGCAGGGCTGATATCGGCGAACTGAGAGCTATGGACAGTCAGACGCGTTGCAGGTCCAGATCTTCGGCCGAGATTCCCAGACGCTTGATCTGTTCTGCGACAGGCGGCCAGACCGTCTCCAGGAAACGGCGGCGTTCAGCTTCACGCAGGCGGTGTGTCGCCCCGTCCGCCACGAACATGCCAACCCCGCGCTTGACCAGTACCAGACCATCGTCCTGGAAACATTGATACGCTTTGGCAACGGTGAGCGGGTTGGCACCCTCCTTGGCGGCCAGCGCCCGCACGGAGGGAAGCATGTCCCCGTCGCCATAGCTGCCGTCGAGTATCGACGCTGCGATTATGTCGCGCAGGCGCAGATAAACGGGCTTGGAGTCGTCGGCCATAGGTGCATCGGTGCCATAATACAGCGAGGCAGGTCAAGGCGAGCGCCGGCGCGCCCCGTCCGCTGTCGGTAACTAGCTGTTCCAGACCGAAACTATCTCGTCATATTCTGGCCGTGGCCGTTCTTCTTGTGGCCTTCCCGGCGTGCCGATGAAGATGAAGCCAGTGATTCTTTCATCTGCCTTTGCAAAAGCAGCGCGGACATCCTCATTATAGGCGGGCCAGCCCGTCAGCCACCCTGCTGCAAAACCCAGGGCATGACTGGCGTGAAGCAAGTTCATGATCGCCGCGCCAGAAGAGAGTTCCTGTTCCCACAACGGGATCTTGCTGCCTGCTACCGGAGCCGAGAGCGCCACGACCAATGCGGGCGCCTGGTGTGCGAATTGATGCATTGCTTCCAGCTCCAACCGGCCGGCATCCGGCCTCTCCCGGCGGTATGCACTATCCAGAAGATCCGCCAGCCGGTCGCGCTGCTCCTGCGGAACAATCACGAAGCGCCAGGGGGCCAGCTTGCCATGGTCCGGCGTGCGCAAGGCGATCTCCAATATCTGCCGCAACTGGTCGGCATTCGGACCGGGTGCAATGAGATCACGGGGCTTGCCGGAACGGCGGGTGCGCAGCAGCGAAAGCGGAGTGGAGGCGTCGTTGAACATGGCGCTCCAGATGGCGCGGCGGCGCGCGCGGCGCAAGGGCCTCGCTTCTTTGACAGTTCGGTGATTTCCGCTCTACCTTGCTCCAAGCATTTGGCCGGACAGGATAGGGATGGCGACCTCACCCACGAAAGTAGCTCATTCGGGCAAGACCTGGCTTGGCCATCCGCGTGGGCTGTTCCTGCTGTTCTTCGTGGAGATGTGGGAGCGCTTTTCCTTTTACGGCATGCGCGCGCTGCTGATCTTCTATCTGACGCAGCATTTCCTCTTTTCCGATCGGGACGCGGCGCATTCCTATGGCGCCTATATGTCGCTGATCTACATCTCGCCGCTGATGGGCGGTTATCTGGCCGACCGGTATCTGGGGCAGCGCAAGGCGGTGCTATTCGGCGGGATCGTCATCGCGATCGGCCATATCATTCTGGGCCTTGAGGCGGACGGGTCGGCCAACAGCATGGGTCTTGGCCTGTTCTGGCTTGGCCTCGCGACGGTGATCATTGGCACAGGATTTCTTAAGGCCAGCGTCTCGGCGCTGGTGGGCCAACTTTATCCGCGAGACGATATGCGGCGCGACCCGGCCTACACGATCTTCTACATGGGCATCAATGTGGGCGCCACGATCGGCCCGGTGATCTGCGGCTATCTCGGGCAGCGCTGGGGATGGCATTGGGGCTTCGGCGCGGCGTCGGTCGGGATGATCGCCGGAGTCATAGGCTTCGTGCTGTGCAAGCCACTGTTGCAGGGCGGGGGAGAGCCGCCTGATCCGCAACGATTGGCGGAGCGGGTTGGTGGACTCATCAGCCGTGAATGGCTGGTCTATCTCTCCAGCCTCTTGACCATCCTTCTATGCTGGGTGCTGATCCAGCAGCACGCTCTAGTAGGATGGATGCTGGCGGGCGCGAGCATATTCATGGTCCTCTACATCCTGTGGGAAGCGTTCGGGCGCATGGAGCGCATCGGGCGTGATCGCATGCTGGCGGCGCTGTTCCTGCTGGTCGTCAATCCGCTCTTTTGGGGACTGTACGAGCAGACGGGATCGTCGCTCAGCCTTTTCACGCATCGCTATGCCGACAAGCATATCCTTGGCTTCGATGTACCGGCATCGATGTTCCAATCGGTCAATGCGGCCTATATTCTGATCTTCGGCCCAGTGATCGCGGCCTTGTGGATCGCGCTCGCGAAGAGAGGGTGGGAGCCTTCAACACCCGCCAAGTTCGGGCTGGCGTTGACGCTGGTTGGCGCGGGCTTCCTGGTCCTTGTGGCGGGGACTGGTGCGCCAGGCACGCTCACCCCGGTGCTGTTCATTTTCCTTCTTTATCTTTGCCATACGCTTGGCGAACTCTGTCTGTCGCCTGTGGGGCTCTCCGCCATGTCGAAGCTCGCTCCTTCGCGGATGATCGGCCTTATGATGGGTATCTGGTTTCTGGCGATGGCGCTGGGCGAATATGCCGCGGGAATGATCGCAGCGGCTACGGGTGGCGAGGCAGGTGCAGCTTCGCGGGAAGGCGTGCTTTCCGTCTATAACCAGATCGGCTGGTGGTCGATCGGCATCGGCATAGTGGTCATGGCGATCGCGCCGCTGGTGAAGAGGTTGATGCACGCGGATCAATTTGGCGATGCGGAGGGCGCGGAGGCGGAAGCTCAGAGCGACAGCTTCGCCATCGCCGATCGCAACGCCACAGAGCGCAGCTAAACGGTCAGGATGTAGCGCCCCATATGTCGGCGGCCCGGATGAAGCCGCGCTGTCCGCCGACATCGAAGCCGCACCAGCCGTCACGGCAGGAGGATAGTCGACCGACCACGCCCTTTTCCGCTCGGAAAACAGTGCGTGCGCCGTCGCTCGCCGACTGGCGCATCGGGGCGACCGATGCCGTGACTATGGCCGTGGGCGTGTCGCTCAGCAGACGGACATGCATCCAGCCCTGGGTGCCGCTGGGATCCTCCACCTTCCGCCACAGGCCAAGCACCTGCACGACCTTCACCGGCAGGTCGCGGCGGCGATAGACCCAACTGGATGGATAATCGAGGCTGGGGCCGACGCGCATGCGCGCTTCGTCCTGGCTGAGTGAAGCCCAGTAGGGAACCGGCTTGGCGGGCGAGGCGGATGCGCCGCTTGCAACGCATAGCGCGGCGGCGACGATGCCTGCGCGCGGCAAATAGCCCTTCATGCCTGATCTTTTCCCCTTCATGTGCGGGTGCCGTTATAGCGTCCGCCCCGCGCGGCCGACAACCATTGTCTTAAGGGGCCGTACAAGGTGCTTGACCATCGCTGCCGCCAGGAATAGCGGCCAAGCATGGCCAAGAAACCGCGTCCCGCCAAGCCGCGTGTCATTGTGACACGCCGCCTGCCTCCGAATGTGGAGGCGCGAATGGCCGAACTGTTCGACACGGTTTTCAATGTTGGCGACGTGCCGATGGACCGTACCGCCCTGACCCGCGCCATGGCGCAATGCGACGTGCTGGTGCCGTCCGTCACCGACCAGATCGATGCAGCACTGATCGAAGCGGCGCCGGATCGGCTGCAACTGATCGCGAGCTTCGGCAGCGGCGTTGATCATATCGATCTCGGCGCGGCGCGGCGTAAGCAGATCATCGTCACCAACACACCCGGCGTGCTGACCGAAGACACGGCCGACATGACGATGGCGCTGATCCTATCTGTGCCCCGGCGGCTGGCGGAGGGGGAAAAGCTGGTGCGGTCGGGTACATGGCCTGGTTGGAGCCCTTCGGGGATGTTGGGCCATCGCATCGGTGGCAAGAAACTTGGCATCATCGGCATGGGCCGGATCGGCCGGGCGGTGGCGAAACGCGCCGCCGCGTTCGGTCTTTCAATCGCTTACCATAATCGTCACCGTTTGCCTTTTGAGGTGGAGCAGGAGCTGGCGGCGGCCTGGCACCCCGACCTCGACTCCCTGCTGGGGGATAGCGACATCGTGTCGATCAATTGCCCGCTCAACGCCGACAGCCGAGCTATGATCGATGCGCGCAGGATCGGGCTCATGCGGCCGGATGCCTATCTGATCAACACATCCCGCGCCGAAATCACGGATGAGCCTGCGCTGATCGCCGCGCTGGCCGAGGGGCGCATTGCGGGGGCGGGGCTCGACGTTTACACACATGAACCTGCCGTCGATCCGCGGCTGCTCGCGCTATCGAATGTTGTGCTACTTCCCCATATGGGATCGGCGACTTTTGAAGGACGAGACGCAACGGGTGCGCGGGTGATCGCCAATATCCGTAGCTGGGCAGACGGACACCGTCCTCCCAATCAGGTGCTGGAAGGCTGGATTTAGGTAGCGAGCAGGGCCAGTATGCCGCGGGCTCCGTCACGACACCTGCGCACCTGCTCCACCAGAAAAGGGGAAGCCCTGCGAGCGCCGCTAGATCGGCGTAAACGCCAAAACGGGTGGCGACGAGGAGCCCGTCGATTGGAACGGCCTACTTCACCGAGAAGCTATATTTGCCCGCGATCTTGTGCTGATCGGCTCCGACGATGTGCCAGTTGAGATCATAGCTGCCTGCCGGAAGAGCGCGGGGTAGGGTAACGACCAGGGTCTTGCCGTCGCGGTCGACAGCGGTCCTGAAGCCCTTGATCGGCATCGGCGCATGATCCGCCATGCCCGGCATCCCCGTCATCGTCAGATCGATTCCGCTCAAGGGAGCGAGCAGCTTTTCGGAGAAAGTCAGCGTCAGCTTGGTAGGCTTCGCGACAGTGGCGTTGGCGGCCGGGCTGGTGGAAAGCAGCTTGGCATGCGCCATCGCGACGGACGGCAGGGCGGCAAGCGTAAGGGCGGCGGCGAACAGGATGCGACGCATGGAACTCATCTCCAGTCAGATTGCGGTTACGGGATATCACGCATCCAATTTTGACACCCCTCGACGGACAAGCATGATTTTTCCATGAGGGATCAGGCTCTGCCGCGCGTATCCTGGACGTGCATAGGAGTGTAACTGATGAGCGACCTTGATGAACTGCTGGGGCGGCTTCGCGCCATGCCGGCCGATCCGCGCCTCACGACGATGGACGAAGCAGTCATGGCAGGCGTTGCCCATCGCGGCGAGCGCGCCGTTGCCCGGCGTAGCCTGGCTCTCGCGGGATTCTTGGCGATCGGCATCGGATGGGTGGGCAGCCTGGTGCCGGGCAGCCCGGGCCAGGCAGCATCGCAGCCGATAGTGATCGGCATGTCCGACTACGCGCCTTCCCTACTGCTGGGGCAGTAAGCAATGAAGGGGGCAGGACGATATGGGCTGGTCGCGCTGGTTGCATTCGCAGCGGCTTTGGCGGCCGTGCTGGTGGCGCGGGTTTGGATTGTCCCGGAACCTCGGGTCGAAAGCGAAGTCCATTCCCTCATACACGAGAAGCTGAAACTAGATGAAGGCCAGGAGCAGCGCATCCAGGCGCTGGAGGCGGGCTTCGCCAGGCGGCGCGCGGCTATGGAGGCGGAGATGCGTGAGGACAATGCGCGTCTTGCTCAAGCCATAGCCGCCGAACATGGCTATGGGCCCAAGGTCAGCGAGGCCGTCGACCGTTCCCACCATGTCATGGGGATGCTGCAGAAGGAGACGCTGAAGCATATCTTCGCCATGCGCGCGGTGCTGCGGCCCGATCAAGCAGCGCAGTTCGACGCTGCGGTGGTCAAGGTTCTGACCGAACCGGGGCGGTGAACTTGCCGCTCACCCGGAGCAGCGATGCCGAATTGGCTGCGTTGGCGCTTATGGGGCATCAGAGCGCCTATGGCGAGTTGATGCGGCGTCACCGCGATGGCGTGTTCCGACTGGCGCGCGGGCATGCGGGTGATGCTACGGAGGCGCTGGATATCACGCAGGAGACATTTATTTCCGCCTTCTCTGCGCTTGCCCGTTACGATAGTTCGCGCCCTTTCCGGCTGTGGATTTCGCGGATCGCGATCAACAAATGCCATGATTGGGCGCGGCGGCGGGCGGTGCGGCGCTTCTTCACCTTTGCCCGACCGATCGAGGAAGCCGTGGCTGTCGCGGATGACGCGTGGAACCCGGAAGATGAGGCGCAATCGCGCGCCGAATTGGCTCAGATCCACATGGCGATTGCGGCCTTGCCCGGCAATCTCAAGGATGTGTTGTTGCTGCGGACGATTGAGGGGATGAGCCAGGCCGAAGCGGCACAGACGCTAGGGGTGAGCGAGAAGGCGGTGGAGACACGCCTTTACCGCGCGCGCAACAAATTGGCCGAACAGTTGAGGGATGCCGGCGTCGCGCGCGTATAAGGGAGCACCATTCCTGTCGCAGAGCATGCTATGCCCTTTTCCGAAGTTGAAGTTGATCGCCGCAACCTGATCCGTGGTCTGGGCGGCCTCGGCGGCGCACTGGCGCTGACTCGTATTTTTCCTGCGTGGGCCCAGAGCGGCACGGCCGGACTTGCGCCAGCCTCCGGCGTGCTGAGCGGTGAGCAGATTGCTTTGACTGTGAGAGAGGGCCATTTTTCCACCGGGGGGCGTTCGGCTCATGCCGTGATGATCAACGGCACATTGCCTGCGCCGCTCATCCGGTTGAAGGAAGGGCAGAATGTCCGTCTGGCCGTCACCAATCAGTTGCACGAAGACACATCGATCCATTGGCATGGGCTGATCGTACCGTTCCAGATGGATGGGGTGCCGGGAGTAAGCTTTCCCGGTATCCGCCCCGGCGAGACCTTCACCTATGAATTTCCGATCCGCCAGTCTGGCACCTATTGGTATCACAGCCATTCGGGTATGCAGGAGGCGGTCGGCCATTACGGACCAATCGTGATCGACCCCGCCGGTCCTGATCCGGTGCAGAGTGATCGGGAACATGTGATCGTCCTTTCCGATTGGAGCCCGATACATCCGCATGGGCTGTTGAAGCGGCTCAAGCAATCCGGCGGCTATTTCAACATGCAGCGCCAGACTTTGGCTGGATTGCTGGGGGGCAGGGACCAGAGCGCAAAGGAGCGGCTCGAATGGGGCGCGATGCGGATGGACCCGACTGACATTTCGGACGTCACCGGCTCCACCTACAGCTTTCTGGTCAACGGCCATGGCACGGCTGAAAATTGGACAGGGCTGTTCACGCTCGGGGAGCGGGTGCGGCTCCGCATCATCAACGCGTCGGCCATGACCAATTTCAACGTCCGCCTGCCGGGCCTGCCGATGACCGTGGTGCAGTGCGATGGCCAGCATGTTCAACCGGTCGAAACCGACGAATTCCAGATCGGGATCGCGGAGACTTATGATGTGGTGGTCCAGCCAGCAGAGGCGAAGCCCTATGGCCTGATTGCCGAAGCAATCGATCGATCCGGCCTCGTCCGTGCGACCTTGGCCCCGCGAATTGGCATGGCGGCGGAAGTGCCTGCGCTACGGAAACGGCCGCTGCTGGGCATGAAGGATATGGGCATGGACATGTCGGGCATGGACATGGGTCAGGGCGGGGTGATCGATCTCAGTCAGCCGGCCAATGAGAGCATGGCGGGACATTCGATGAAGATGCTCGATCCGTCTGTCGCGCCGCAGGTGAAGATGGGGCCGGGGGTGGCTACGCTTTCCCCCATGCCTGCGGATCGGACGGCGGATCGGCCCACCGGGCTGGAGGATGTTGAGCATCGGGTGCTGACCTATGCCGATCTCAAGTCACTGGAGCCATTCAAGGACACCCGCACGCCCACCCGCACCTTGGACATTCACCTGACCGCGAACATGGAGCGCTACATGTGGTCCTTCGACGGCGTGAAGCTGTCGGATGGGGCAGATCCAATCGCTTTCCGGCATATGGAGCGGGTGCGCGTGAACCTGATCAATGACACGATGATGCCGCATCCCATTCACCTGCACGGTCACTTTTTCCAGCTGGTGACCGGCGCGGGAGAGCATGATCCGCTCAAGCATACGGTAAATGTGCTGCCGGGCGGCAAGGTGAGTTTCGACCTCACCGCCGACGCGCTGGGGGATTGGGCGTTCCATTGTCACATGCTGATGCACATGCACAGCGGGATGATGCGCGTCGTGACCGTGCGGCATGGGGGAGAGGCGGCATGAAGAGGCTGTTGTCCGCCGCTGCGCTACTGCTGGCGTCCACTTCGGTTCCCGCGCTGGCGCAGGAAATGGACCACAGCCATATGAATCATGAAGCCATGGAGACCGGCGAGCCAGAGCCGCGAGAGGGGCACTCGGCTCATCAGGCCCCAGCGCAAGTGCCCGCAGCAAACGATCCCCATGCCGGGCACAGCATACCCGCCACCGACGATGCCATTCCCAGGGGCAACGCTCCGCCGATCCCGGCCGATCATGCCGCCGAAGCCTTTTACAGTTCGGCCGAAATGGCACGGGCGCGTGCTGCGATGCTCAAGGAAAGCGGCGGGATGATTTTCTCGCAGGTCATGCTCGACCGGCTGGAATATCGCTTGGGCAAGGGGGCGGACGGCTACCATTGGGAAGGCGAAGGCTGGATCGGCGGTGACATCAATCGCTTCGCCTTCAAGACGGAAGGAGAGGGCGAAGTCGACGGCCGCCTGGAAAGTGCGGAGGTTCAGGCGCTCTACAGTCGCGCGATCGATCCCTGGTTCAATCTGGAAGCGGGCGTTCGGCATGATTTCCGGCCTGATCCGGACCGTAGCTATGCCGTTGTGGGTATCGAAGGGCTTGCCCCTTATTGGTTCGAGGTCGGAGCGCAGGCTTTTCTATCCACCAAGGGCGACGCGCATCTGCGGCTGGAGGCAAGCTATGACCAACGCATCACGCAGCGTCTGATCCTGCAGCCAGCCGCCGAGTTGAACATAGCTGCGCAGGACGTGCCTGAACTCGGCATTGGATCGGGCCTTTCGGATATGGAGCTGGGATTGCGGCTGCGTTATGAATTTGCCCGCGAATTCGCGCCTTATGTGGGCGTGAATTGGGAACGCAAGATCGGAGACAGCGCGCGCTTCGCACGTGCTGAAGGAGAGGGGGCGTCGGTAGCCAGCCTTGTCATGGGCGTGCGCTTCTGGTTTTGAAAACCATCGCGGCATGATCTGTCACAGCTTTGATCGGGCGGCGCAGGGTGCCCGCTTCGTGCTCATGCCCCGCTGCCCCTCGCGAAGCTTCGACCTCATGGAATCGCGCGCGTGAGCCGCGACAGGTTCAGCCGGAACACTTTAGGACTCGCGAATGGAAGAGGAAGCTAAAGCTTCAAACGCCCACGTGTAGGATTTTCGTTTCCAGACAATCCTCGATGACCAGGTGCACCTTCAAGGAACTGCCATGGGGATCAGCCGTTTGAAACGATATAGCTGATCTTGCAAAAAGGGATTGTTCGATGATCCGGCTCGCTATCATTTCACTCGTCATTGCCGCTGTGCTTGCCATTCTGGGCTTCGGCGGCGCTGCGGGTACTTTTGTGGGTATCGCGAAGATCCTCTTCTTCCTCGCGATCGCGCTTTTCGTGATTTTTCTGGTTCTTGGCCTGCTGGCTGGCAAAGGGATCAAGAACGCCATAGATTGATCCCATGATAGAGATTGGCGCTGGAGTAGATGAAACGGGCAGGTTGCTGCGCGATGAGGCTGGGTTTCTGCTCCAGTGCGACTCTGGCGGCACTTTCCGGCTGGTGTTATTACGCGTGCCCGTCGATCACGTGGAAAAGCGCGTCCGCGTGAGGGGCTTCTACGCAGGCAATGATGTAGTCGAGGTGGAAGGCGTCGCCGCCGCCTGAGACTTCCCCGTGCGGCAGCGATTACCAACGTTCAGGCGGTCAGCGGACCGCTTTGTTCGAACGGTGCGACGGATGTGTGGGTGTGCACGAAGCGGGCGCAGGCGCCTACCCCGCGATTGCTTTCCAGCGGCAGCGCCGTTTCGCAATAGGCGCATTCGGCCATCAACCGGCCGACAATCCACTGGCTGCGGCCGCAACTGGGGCAGTGATTAGCTTCCCCGACATGATAATGAATGATGTATCCCCTTAGGGCCGGGTCAAATGACTTACCGGTCGCGAGGCTCGAAACTGGGCGCATCGTCTCTTCCTCCTCAGACATATATTCTCGGGCATCGGGCGTAAAATTTGAAAACAATTTCAATGCCAAGTTGATGCAACGACAAACGTCAGAGCGCGCGACCCGTTTGATTTCATGGTAGCCCGCTCCGTCTTGCCAGAACGCGGCTACGGCTCAATGTATCCCGCCCTTCATGACCGCGTCTATAAGAAAGATTCTCGGAACGTCCCATTTCGCGCCTTCGCATTTGACTTGAGGTGAGCAGGCGCTATGGCGGCGCGCATCAAGGGACATACCCGCTTCGGCCGATGGTTGGGGCGCATCCCGTCACTTGGCCGGCTGCTTCTTTCGCTGCCCGGCGAAGATATGGCGGAATGTCGTTTTCCTCCCGCTCCCGGCCGGGGCAATGCGAGGAGACGCACGACTCATGACCGCCATCGGACAGGATACACTCGGCACGCGCGACATTTTGAATGTCGGGGGCAAGGACATTGCCTATTATTCCCTGAAGAAGGCCGCCGCCAAGCTGGGCGACGTTTCGCGTCTTCCCTTCTCGATGAAGGTGCTGCTGGAGAACCTGCTCCGTTTCGAAGATGGCGTGACCGTCACCACCGACGACATCAAGGCAATCGTCGATTGGCAGAATGATAAGGGCAAGGCCGAGCGCGAGATTCAGTATCGCCCCGCCCGCGTGCTGCTGCAGGACTTCACCGGCGTTCCGTGCGTCGTTGATCTGGCCGCGATGCGCGACGCGATGAACGCGCTGGGCGCCGACGCTGGCAAGATCAACCCGCAGGTTCCTGTCCACCTCGTTATCGACCACTCGGTCATGGTCGATGAATTCGGCACGCCCAAGGCGTTCGAGCAGAATGTGGAAATCGAATATCAGCGCAATATGGAGCGCTACGACTTCCTGAAGTGGGGCTCCAAGTCGCTCGCCAACTTCTACGCCGTTCCCCCGGGCACCGGCATCTGCCATCAGGTGAACCTGGAAAATATCGCGCAGGCCGTCTGGTCGAGCGAAGGCCCTGATGGCGTGACCGTTGCCTATCCCGACACCTGCGTCGGCACCGACAGCCACACCACCATGATCAACGGCCTGGGCGTGCTCGGCTGGGGCGTCGGCGGCATCGAGGCTGAGGCCGCGATGCTGGGTCAGCCCGTTTCCATGCTCATCCCCGAAGTTGTCGGCTTCAAGTTCACCGGCGAACTGAAGGAAGGCGTGACCGCCACCGATCTCGTCCTCACCTGCACCCAGATGCTGCGCGCGCGCGGCGTGGTGGGCCGTTTCGTGGAATATTTCGGCCCCGGCCTTGCCAGCCTGTCGCTCGCCGACCGTGCGACGCTCGCCAACATGGCGCCTGAATATGGCGCGACCTGCGGCTTCTTCGGCATCGACGACAAGACGCTGGATTATATGCGCCTCACCGGCCGCAGCGACGAAAATATCGCGCTGGTCGAAGCCTATGCGAAGGAGCAGGGCTTTTGGATCGACCCCGCCGTCGAGCCGATCTTCACCGACACGCTGGAGCTTGACCTCGGCACCGTCGTCCCCAGCCTTGCCGGTCCTAAGCGTCCGCAGGATCGTGTGTCGCTGCCGGAAGTCGATGACGTCTTCAACGCCGACATGGAAAAGACCTACAAGAAGGCGCAGCAGCGCGTTCCTGTCGAAGGCAAGGACTTCGACATTGGCGACGGCGACGTCACCATCGCTGCGATCACCAGCTGCACCAACACGTCGAACCCCGGCGTCCTGGTCGCCGCCGGCCTTGTCGCGAAGAAAGCGAACGAACTGGGCCTGAAGCCCAAGCCCTGGGTCAAGACCTCGCTCGCGCCGGGTTCGCAGGTCGTCACCGATTATCTCAACAAGGCGGGGCTCCAGTCGCACCTCGACGCCATCGGCTTCAACCTGGTCGGCTATGGCTGCACCACCTGCATCGGCAACTCGGGTCCGCTCGCTGAACCGATCAGCAAGGCGATCAACGATAATGGCCTGGTTGCCGCCGCTGTTATATCCGGCAACCGCAACTTCGAAGGCCGCGTCTCGCCCGACGTCCGCGCCAACTTCCTCGCCAGCCCGCCGCTGGTCGTGGCCTATGCGCTCAAGGGCACGGTGATCGAAGACTTCATCACCACCCCGATCGGGCAGGGCAAGGACGGTCAGGACGTCTATCTGAAGGACATCTGGCCGACCAATGACGAAGTCGCGACGACGATGGCTGGCTGCATGGATCGTGCGATGTTCCAGGCCCGCTACGCCAATGTTTACAAGGGCGATGCGCACTGGCAGGCGATCGACGTCACGGGTTCAGCCACCTATGCTTGGCGCGCTGGTTCGACCTATGTCGCCAACCCGCCCTATTTCGAAGGTCTGACCATGACCCCGAAGCCGGTCACTGACATCGTCGAAGCCAAGCCGCTGGCGATCTTCGGCGACTCGATCACCACCGACCACATTTCGCCGGCCGGTTCGATCAAGGCGACCTCGCCCGCGGGCAAGTGGCTGAGCGAGCATCAGGTCGCGCAGGCCGACTTCAACAGCTATGGCGCGCGCCGTGGCCATCACGAAGTCATGATGCGTGGCACCTTTGCCAACATCCGCATCAAGAACCTGATGCTGGACGGTGTCGAAGGCGGCATGACCCGCTATGAGGGCGAAGTCATGCCGATCTACGACGCGGCCATGAAGCACAAGGCGGACGGCACCTCGCTGGTCGTCATCGGCGGCAAGGAATATGGCACCGGCTCGTCGCGCGACTGGGCCGCGAAGGGCACCAACCTGCTCGGCGTCCGCGCCGTCATCGTCGAAAGCTTCGAGCGTATCCACCGCTCGAACCTGGTCGGCATGGGCGTGCTTCCGCTGCAGTTCAAGAATGGCGAGAACAAGGACACGTTCGGCCTTACGGGCGACGAGACCTTCACCATCCAGAATGTCGCTGGCCTGAAGCCGCGTCAGGATGTGGAAGTGCAGGTCAAGCGCGCTGACGGTTCTACCTTCACCTTCACCGCACTCTGCCGCATCGATACCGTCAATGAGTTGGAATACTTCATGAACGGCGGCATCCTGCAATATGTCCTGCGCAAGCTGGCGGCCTGATTGGTTGACCGATTAAAGTAAGAAGAAAGGCCGTCTCCCCGCAGGAGGCGGCCTTTTTTGTCAGGTTCCATCCCGGCAAAGGGAGGAAGGAGAGGGGGCGCCGTGACAATTTTGGTCGAACTTGTCGGCTGGCTCGGCGCGCTGCTGGTGCTGGGCGCCTATATACTGGCTTCGACTGGCCGCCTGTCGGGCACTTCCGCCGCCTTCCAGTGGATGAATATCCTTGGCGCAAGCTTCTTCATTGTTAACACCTGGTGGCACGGCGCGATCCCGTCGATGGTCCTGAACATCGTCTGGGGCGCCATCGGTTTCGTAACGCTTTGGCGCATTCGTAGGAGCAAGGCGGCGGACGGCCGATAGGAGGAGTATCGCTTTGCCAAGAAAGGCTGGGGTGGCGATCGTCGCTGCGATTGGATAGTCAGGCGTCCAGCAATGAAAAAAGCATTGATCGTCCGTCACGTGCCGCGAGAGGGAGCGGCGGGGTTTCTCCAGCCGATCGAGGCCGCTGGCTATGAGATCGAGCGAATCGACGTCGCCAGCCCGGAATTTGATCATGTCGATCTTTGCACGCCCGATCTGCTGATCATGATGGGCGGCCCGATGGGCGTTTATGAGCACGACATTCATCCCTGGATTCCCGTTCAGATCGACAAGCTGGCCGCGCGGTTGGAGCAGGACTTGCCGACGTTGGGCGTGTGCCTTGGCAGCCAGATGATCGCGGCAGCTCTGGGCGCACGCGTCTATCCGGGGGAAAGCATGGAACTGGGCTTCGCTCCGGTGACGCTGAACGGAGCAGGGGCCAATTCGCCGCTCCGCCACCTGCAGGACGTGCCGGTGTTGCATTGGCACAGCGATACGTTCGAACTGCCACGCGGCGTCGAGCTGTTGGCCTCCACAGTGGCCTATGAACATCAGGCGTTTCGCCGCGGCCGCAACCTGCTGGCGCTGCAATTCCATGCGGAGATGGGCGAAGATCCGCGCTTCGAGGATTGGCTGACCCACTTCTGGGCCGATCTCGACATTGCCCGGCAGTGCGGCGTCGCCTTGCGGCGGGACCATGATGAACATGGGCCGGGCGCGGTTGAGGCAGGGCGGGCGATGATCGGCGATTGGCTGGCCCAGTTGCACGACTGAGCCGCAGTAGCGGCTTTTCAGAACTCTATGTCGAGTTCCTCTACCTCGTCAGGTTCCTTGCGCGCCTCATCGATCCATTCGCGCATCAGGTCCCAGCTATTGATCGTGTTGCAATAGGCGGCCGCCTTGTCCGACAGCTTTACCGCATAGGTCAGGAAGCGTTGCGCAACGGGTGCGAACATGGCGTCGGCGACGGTCGGGCTCTCGCCGAACAGCCATGGTCCGCCATAAGTCGCGAGACATTCGGTCCATATCGCTTCTACGCGTTCGATGTCGGGCTTGGCGCCTGAGAAGATCGGGAACTTATCGTGCCGCACTTTGAGGTTCATGGGGAGCGCCGACCGCAGATTGGCAAAACCCGAATGAATTTCGCCCGAGACCGATCGGCAATGGGCGCGCGCTATGCGGTCCTGTGGATACATGCCTGCATTGGGATAAAGCTCATGCAGATATTCCGCTATCGCCAACGTGTCCCAAACGCTCGCGCCCTCGTGGGTCAGGCGGGGTACCAGCACTGACGGGGAGAGCAGTAGAAGCTCCGCGCGGTTTTCCATATTCTCCAGGGAGACCATTTTCTCCACCACGCGCAGCCCGGCCAGGCGGCAGAGCAGCCAACCCCGGAGCGACCATGACGAATATGTCTTGCTGGATATGGTCAGTTCCGCTGCGGCCATGATGATCCTCCCACCTTATTCTTATCTTCCATTAAACATTGATGCAGTGCAATACGCAAAAGCTGTATAAATGAACGCGAAGGCCCGAATCGGCCGGGGGAACATTTTGGATTACCGTTCATATTATGATGATGCTGTATAACGGGTATCAAGCTCTGGAAGACATGCTGGCCCCGGCCCGCTTCGGTGCAGAGCTAGCCTTGGGGCTCAGGGACAAATTGGGCCCTATGGTGGATCTTCCTATGCCCCGCCGGATGTTCGCGCTGATGGATGTGTTCCAAGGCGCCAGGCTGACCCACAAGCGGCCTGCTTATGGCATCGAACAAGTCCGCAGCGGCAATGCCCTTGTTGCGGTGCGGGAAGAGGTGCTGCTCGACCTTCCATTCGGCAACCTGCTTCACTTCGCGAAGGATGAAGTCGAAACGGAACAGCCGCGCGTCCTGTTGGTCGCGCCGATGTCTGGTCATTTCGCGACGCTTTTGCGCAACACGGTGCGTACTCTGCTCCGCGACCATGACGTCTATATCACCGACTGGAAGAATGCGCGCGACGTGCCGCTGTCTGCGGGTAAGTTCGGCTTCGATGACTATGTCGATTATGTGATTACTTTCTTTCAAGAATTAGGACCGGGCGCTCATATGCTGTCGGTCTGCCAGCCCTGCGTGCCGGCGTTCGCCGCCGTGGCGTTGATGGCCGAGGACGGCGATGCCGCAACTCCACGGTCCATGACGCTGATGGGCGGCCCTATCGACCCTCGCGCAGCGCCCACTGTGGTCAATGAATTGTCCAACGAGCGGCCGATTGACTGGTTCGAAAATCATCTGATCACGCGAGTGCCGCTGCGCTATCCCGGCGCAGGGCGGCAGGTCTATCCCGGCTTCCTGCAACTGTCCGCCTTCATGTCGATGAACCTGGAGCGCCATGGAGCCCAGCACCGGGAACTGTATCAGCTCCTCGCCGATGGGAAAGACGCGGAAGCGGCCAAGATAAAGAGCTTCTACCAGGAGTATTTCGCGGTTCTCGACATGACCGCCGAGTTTTATCTGGAGACCGTGGACCGTGTGTTCCAGCGAGCTTTGCTGGCGAAGGGCGAGTTGAAGCATCGCGACCGGCCGGTCAATCCTGGTGCGATCCGAAAGACCGCACTGCTCACCGTGGAAGGGGAGAAGGATGATATTTGCGCAGTCGGTCAAACGGCGGCCGCGCATGCGTTGTGCACCGGTCTGCGGCCGCACCTCAAGCGCCACCATCTGCAAATTGGGGCGGGCCATTATGGCGTCTTTTCCGGCAGCAAGTGGGAAAAGGAAGTTTTTCCGCAGGTGCGCAACATGATCCTGGCGATGAACTGACCCTTCTTGTCACACCACGGCGAGTTGGTTAGCCCCTTGCTGCGAGGGGATCAGACGCCGGACAAACCGTCGCCATCCCGACAGAGAGGATGGCGACATGATCCTGCTATCGCGACCGACGGTAATCGTCGAAGGGCTGGACCTTCCAGAATGTCCGCGCTGGCGCGACGGCACGCTCACCTTCTCTGACATAACGGCTGGCCGCATCTACAGGATGGGCATCGATGGGCAGGCGAAACTTGTCCATGAGGAGCGTGACGACTTCATCGGCGGACTGGGGTTTCTACCCAACGGTGATCTGCTTGCCGTTCTGTCGAAGCAGCGCAAGCTGCTGTGCATTGATCCCCGAGGGGCTACATACTACGCGGATCTGAGCGGCCTGTGCCGCTTTGTCCTGAATGACATGGTCGTTCATGCGGGCCGGGCCTATGTCAGCCAACCGGGCTTCGACATCTGGACCAATGAAGCCAAGGGCATGCCTGATCCAACCGACATCATCCTGGTGCAGCCGGACGGCACCCCTGTAATCGCCGCATCGGGCATGATGTCGCCCAACGGCATGGCAATCAGTGCCGACGGGCGGACGCTTTATGTGGCGGAATCCACTGCGATGCGGATCACATGCTTTGACATCGATCCCGATAGCGGCGCTCTATCCAACCGCCGCTTGTTCTGCGCGCTGCCTGACGGCGGGATACCGGATGGCATCTGCCTGGATGATGAAGGTGCGGTCTGGATCGCCAATCCGGTGGCGTATAGCGACGGCCAATTGCGTGCCGGCCTGGGCGTGGTCCGCATGGCCCCTGGCGGGGAACTGACGCATCAGGTGGCGGTTGCTGATGGACGTCGCGCACTCGCCTGCGCCCTCGACAGCAGCGATGGCGGCACGCTCTATATCTGCACGGTGCCCGAGTTCCACGGCCCCGCTGCTTTCTCCGCTGCCGAGGGGCGGCTGGAGCGGGTCTCGCGGAACATGTGACTCGTGCCCGACGGCTGGGTCAATCTTCAGGTCGAGTCCAGATCCATGTGCCGCCAATCAGAGCGGCGGCTATAGGGATCAGAAACCACGGAAAAGGAGCGAGGAATAGCGCCAATAGCGCGCTGAAGGCGAAGGCGGCGAGCGCTGCTCGTTTCCCCCGGCGGCTGATTGCGCCACGTTCCCGCCATCGACGAATATGTGGACCGAAATGACGGTGATCCAGCAGCCGTGCTTCCAGTGCAGGATTCGACCGGGCGAAGAAGAAGGCCGCCAATATCATGAATGGCGCCGTCGGCAGCAATGGCAGGAAGATGCCGACCGCTCCAAGCGCCAGGGCGACGAATCCGCCCGTCAAATAGAGCGTTCGCCGCATCAAGCCGCCGGAAGGCGAAGCCGCACCAGCAGCCCGCCCAAATCTTCGCTTTCCTCCATCGCGACCGAACCGCCGTAAATTTCGGCGACGTCGCGGACGATCGCCAGGCCGAGGCCGGTGCCAGGCTTCCCTGAATCCAGCCGTACGCCGCGATCAAAGATGCGCGTCCGTTCTTCTGGCGGGATGCCCGTGCCGTCGTCCTCCACCAT
>Ga0105148_100036_pt1 | contig 19680 bp, 19 predicted proteins | sample RS_199metaG_FD_91502 | JGI IMG/M metagenome (GOLD analysis project Ga0105148, IMG submission 91502) | Switchgrass associated microbial communities from Austin, Texas, USA, to study host-microbe interactions - RS_199 metaG | ecosystem: Host-associated > Plants > Roots > Rhizosphere | place: USA... | reverse complement strand
GCACTGGTACGGCCAACTGCTGATTAACAATGGAAGTCAGCCAGATCATCTGGCTGACTTCTTTTACTTTGCAATTCCGGGGGGAGTTGTCGTGGGGCAGCGTAGATCTTTAATAATCCTTGGCTTCGCGATCTTGCTGGGTTTGGCGGCGGTATTCGTCGCCAATAGCTATTTGAGCAAGGCCGAGCAGGCGCAGGCTACGCCGCAGGGGGGGATGGCCAAGGTCGTAGTGGCATCCATGCCGCTGGCGTTCGGCACGGCGATCACTCCCGAAAAGCTCCGAGTGGTGGATTGGCCCTCGGCTTCGGTGCCGCCGGGCGCCTTCCGCGATCCGATGCAGCTCACCTCCCTTGGCAAGCAGCGCGTCGTGCTGCGCCAGATCGAACCGGGCGAGCCGATCCTTACTTCCAAGCTGTCAGGCGAAGGCGGTCGCGCCACCATGTCCGGTGTGCTGCGGCCCGAAATGCGTGCGGTGGCGGTGCGGGTCAGCGACGTGGCGGCGGCTGGTGGCTTTGTGCTGCCGGGCGATACCGTCGATGTCTTCGTCACGCGCACGATGCAGGATGGCGTGGGCGGCAGTCAGCAAATCACTGATGTTCTGCTGCAGAACACCCGCGTTATCGCGATCGACCAGAATGCCAATGACACCTCCAAGGACCCGGCGATCGGCAAGACCGCGACGCTGGAGGTCAATCAGGTGGATGCGCAGAAGCTGGTCCTTGGCCAGCAGGTCGGCCAGCTGACGCTGGTACTGCGCAATGTGACGGACCAGCCCAACCCGGCGGTGCAGACCGTGGGGACGGAGGATCTGCGCGACGGCGCCTATGTGGGGGGCTTCTCCGGCCCTCGTGCCCGGATCGCCGAGGCGGCCTATATGCCCGCCCGGGTTCCGGTGATGCGCGCGCCGCGGCGCGCCGTGCCGAAGAATGTTTCCGCTCTGCCTGCGACCGCATCGGTCGAAATCGTGCGCGGCACGACCGGCACCAGCTATGAGGTGAAGCGCTATGGTTCGCGGTAAGTCCTTGTCGATGCTGGCGCTGGGGGCGGCGCTGGCCACGGAAGCGGCAATGCCCGCCCAGGCCCAGATCGCGTCGCTGAGCGCGAGCAATGTCAACCATGCAGGGCAGCTGGAGGTGCCGCTCAACAAGAGCCAGGTGCTGACGGTTGACCGGCCCTTCTCCAAGGCGCTTGTCGGCAATCCCGACGTCGCTGACCTGGTGCCGATGACGAACCGCTCGCTCTATGTGCTGGGAAAAAAGCCCGGCACGACGAGCCTGACCCTCTATGACAGCCGCAACATGCTGATCGCCGTGATCGATGTGGCGGTGGGGCCGGATGTGGTGACGTTGAAGCGTCAACTCGCCGAGCTGATCCCCGGCGAGCAGATCGGCGCGCGCATCTCCAATGATGCGGTGGTGCTGACCGGCACGGTGTCGAGCGCCGTGGCGGTCGATCGGGCGGTGCAGATCGCCAAAACCTATGCCGGGGGCGAGGAGAAGGTCGTCAACATGCTGTCGGTCGGCGCGTCGCAGCAGGTGATGCTGGAAGTGCGCTTTTCGGAAGTGAACCGGCAGGCGGCGAAGCAGATCGGGCTGAACCACAGCTTCAACGGCAACCGGACTGCGGGCAGCATCGGCAATCTGGCGTCTGAATCGATCATCCCGACCAACAATGGTGGCACTCCGACGATCGCGCTTGACGGGCTGTCCGATGCTTTCGGTGTTGGGACATGGGCTTACAAGATCGGCAGCCTCAACATCTTCTCCGCTCTTGATCTCTTGGAGCGTAAGGGGCTGGTGAAGACGCTGGCCGAACCGACGCTGGTCGCGCTGTCAGGTGAGACGGCGTCCTTCCTGGCGGGCGGCGAGTTCCCCATCCCTGTCGTGCAGAACGGCGGCGGCGGGGGCGGCAACGGCAACAATGGCATCACGGTTGAATTCAAGCCTTTCGGCGTCAGCCTGGGCTTCACGCCCACGGTGTTGAGCGATGGCATCATCAACCTGGTGGTCGAACCGGAAGTCAGCTCAATTGATCCTTCCGCTTCGGTGTCGATCAATGGCCTGGTGGTCCCGGGCCTGCTGACGCGGCGGGCTAAGACAGTGGTTGAGCTTCGCGATGGGCAGTCCTTTGCGATCGCGGGACTGCTGCGCAATGACTTCCAGGATACGGTGCGGCAACTGCCGGTGCTGGGTTCGCTGCCGATTATCGGCGCGCTGTTCCGTTCGACCGGCTTCCAGAAGCAGCAGACCGAACTGGTCATGATCGTCACCCCGCGGCTGGTGAAGCCGATGCGGGCGGAGGATGTGAGCCTGCCGACGGACCGGGTGGGCAATCCGGATGAGCTGGACCTGTTCCTGATGGGGCGGACCGACAAGGCAGTGGGTATCAATCCGCTCAATCCTGACGCGATGCCGCCGGAAAGCCGCCGTGCCGTTCCGGCCCCGGCCGCTCCAGCCACGGCTGCTCCGGCTCCGGCGGGCGCAACGCAGAGCGGGTATGAACTATGAGCGGGAGTGAGACGATGCGCAGACTGTCCCTTGCGGCAATGCTGATCGCCCCGGCGCTCGCGGGCTGCACCACGAACGACCCTACCTTCGGCGGCGCAGTGCGCAGCAACTATGCCCAGCAGGTGATCAATGCGGAGCCGCGCTATGAGGGCGCGATCGTCGAAGGCGGCGAGGGCACACGCAGCGCCGCTGCGGTGAAACGCTACCGTACCGATGCGGTGAAGAAACCCGAGTCCATCCGTAGCACGCAGAGGAGCGGCGGCGGATCAGGCGGCAACTAAGGGGGGCGAACGGTTCCATGTCTGCCAAGCAGAAAAGCCTGTTTCGGTCGACCGGTGGAGCGGTCGCGCCCACGGTTGCACTGTCGCTTTTCGCGCTGATCGGTGTGGCGGGCATCGCGTTTGACTATGCGCGTGTAGCGGGCATGGACTCCGAACTTCAGAGCGCGGCAGATCAGGCTGCGCTGGCAGCGGCAAGTCAACTGGACGGGACGAGCACAGCTATAACCCGCGCGACCAACGCGGCGCAGACGCTGATCGTGAACCAGACACGCTTCGCAAATGACGGTGCGACGTCCGGAAGATCGGTGACGGTGCCGACTGCCAATCTGACCTTCTATTCGTCCTATGACCCGGTCGCCGATACCGGGACGGTTACGACAACCGCTACGGCAGCGCGCTTCGTGCAGGTTTCGGTCGCCACGCGCGAGGCGGTCTATGCGCTAACACCTGTGGTTCAGATGTTCCGTTCGGGTGCTTTGGGAGCGCTTGCGACGGCGGGAGTCAATTCGGCGGTGTGCAAGGTGCCCCCGCTGATGCTGTGCATTCCCAACGAGAACTTCCCATCGGCTGGCGACATCGGTGACGGACTGCGATTACAGCCCGGTCCGCAGACGGGGGCTTGGGTGCCTGGCGACTATGGCTATTTGGATTTCGGCAACGGCGCGAGTGGCTTGGCGACCAATTTGGGTGCGAACAATGAGGCGGCCGGATGCTTCGACAATTCAGGAGGTCTGGAAACGGAGCCGGGCAACAAGGCGAGCGTGACTAAGGCGCTCAACACTCGTTTCGACATCTATGAATCGGGTGTGAGTAGCTGCGATGCCACCAGCGGCAATTACTGCCCGGCGGAAAATGTGGGCAAGGATTTCGCCCGCAAGGAAGTTATTGAATATAAAAACTGGTCGGGTACTGCACCGGCCAATCCGGGCTGTGGAGCAACCGGAGGAACGGGACCTAACGCACCCAAGGTGACCATTTCCGATTTTGATCAATATCCCGCGGCGAAGGGCTTCACGCGCGATACCTGTCATATTGACGGCACCTGCACCACCAACTTTGGCAATGGTAGCTGGGATGTCGCAGGATATTTCGCCGCCAATCATCCGTTGGATGCCGTGCCGAGTGGCGATGCCGCCAGGCGCTATAATGTCTATAAATGGGAACTACTGTCCAAGAGTACGCGTCTGCCGACGCAATTGCTGAGTTCCACAACTGAGACAAGTACGCACGGTAGTCAGACCGACTACACCTTCACCAACTATTGCGCCTATCCGCAGCCGAAGAATGGAACGGCGGTCGTTGAGAGTACGACCCAGAAGGACCGACGCGTATTGACGGTAGCCGCTGTTGATTGCGCAGGGCTCAACGGCAAGGGTGCGGTCAAGGTCAAGCAATGGGTGGACGTGTTCCTGATTGAGCCGTCCTGGGACCGCTCGTCGCCTTATTCGACCGGCAAGAGCCAGATCTATGTCGAGATCATGGGCAAGGCGACCAAGCCCGGCGGAGGCAGCGCTTTCCAATATTATGGCCGTAATCGGCCCTATCTGCTCAAATGAGTTGGCTGCGCTCCTTTCGGGCTGCTCGTGGAGGCAGTGCTGCGGCGGAGATGGCGTTGGTCGCTCCGATGCTGATCGCCCTGATGTTTGGTTCGTTTGAACTCGGCAATTACTTCATGAGCGAGCATGCCGTGGCGAAGGCCGTTCGCGATGGAGCGCGCTTTGCAAGCCGCCTGCCGGCATCGATCTACGTATGTCCAGCGTCGGGGGCGGACGGGTCCGCAGGGAGCTTCGCTGCGGGCACAGCGGCCACCTTGGCGCAGAGCCAGATCAAGAATGTGACCCGGACAGGTAGTATTGATGGGTTAGCGACGCCCAGACTATCCTATTGGACGGCGACGCAGGAAACCACCTCCTTACCCAATGGCAGCCCCATCACGCTGACGGTAACTTGCCGTGTGGCTAGCACCTATACCGGCATCTTTTCCGGCATCGAGGGCAATGTTCCGGTGATCACGGTCGCCGCCGATGTGCATTATCCGTCCCTGCTGGGTCAGTTGGGTCTTTCGGGGACGAACCTGCGTCTGCAATCGCAGTCGCAGGTTCCGGTCATGGGCATATGACCGGCCTCGTATCCCTCCTGCGGGATCGCCGCGCCAGCTCGGCAGCCGAATTTGCGATCGTTCTGCCATTGCTGCTTCTGTTCCTGCTGGGTATCATCGACGTGGGCCGGTTGCTTTGGACTGTGAACCGCATCGAAAAGGCCACCCAGATGGGCGCGCGGTTCGCGGTCGTCACCAATCCGATACCGAGCAACCTCAGAACCGTGTCGGCTGTTGGGCTCACCGATTCTACTGGTCATGTCCTCGTCGCTGGCGACCTGCTGGCCGATTATGTGATGGCTACAGCGAAATATAGCGGAACGGCCGGGACGACGGCGCCCACCTGCACCGGCAATTGCTCGACATTGGGAACGGTGACAACGGCGTCATTCGATGCGATCTACAATCATGTGAAGCTCTTTTTGCCCGAGTTGTCGCGCACGAGCTTAGATGTCAGCTATTCCAATTCTGGGCTTGGCTATGCCGGTGATCCCAGTGGGCAGGATTTTTATCCGATCATTACTGTTTCAGTAAGAGATGTGGTCTTCCGCCCCATTAGCCTGTTTCTTTTCAACGCCAGCTTTACCCTTGCACCGATCAGCGCCGCCCTCACCATGGAAGACGGTCAGGGCACGGTATCAAATTGAGGAACAAGATCTTGGGCATCGTGACGAACACAGCGGAAAGCGCCGAGAGCTGGACCCTTGATGTCGGGGATGAGGGGATTCACCTGATCCTGTCCGAGCAGGAGGTGGCGGCTTCCGATATATTGGGGGATCGGTTGAGCGGGCAGTCGCTCACGCTTTCGATGCTGGCGCCTGGCGCGGCGCTGTCGCAGCAGCTGGTGAGCGAGGCAAAGGCGGTCATCCTGGAGGTTCAGCCGGACGATGAAGCGTCGATGCGGCGGCTGGCGGCGTTGCGGGCGACCAATCCTGCGCTGCTGGTGGTGGCGGCGGTGCGGAACGCGGAGATTCCGCTCGTACGGGCGCTGCTGCGGAGCGGGATCAATGATGTGGTGGCGCTGCCGCTGCAGGCCAGCGAACTGACCGCGATCCTTGACCAACTGCGGGCGGAGATTGCCGAGAAGGGCGGACGGGACGTCAAGACCGGGCAGTTGGTGTCGATCATCAAGAGCGTCGGGGGCGTGGGGGCGACTACGATCGCGACGCAGGCGGCCAGCCTGCATGCCCGGACGGTCAAGCAGGCGGGTGAGCGGGTTTGCCTGTTCGACTTCGATATCCAGTTCGGCAATGCGGGGACGTTCCTGAGCATCACGTCGTCGCTGACGTTGGCGGACCTGCTGCAGGGCGGCAATCGCGTCGATCGGGAGTTGCTGGGATCGGTTACCGTGGAGACGCCGACGGGGCTGCTTGTGGTCACTGCGCCATCGGAGATCATGCCGCTGGAGGCGGTGAATGCGGATCAGGTGTTCCGCGTCATCGAACAGGCACAGCGCAACTTCGATACGATCTATCTCGACCTGCCCGGCAACTGGACCAACTGGTCCATGTCGCTGGTGGCGCGATCGGAAGTCATTTTCCTGGTGTGCGAACTGACCATCGCCAGCCTGCGTCAGGCGCGGCGGCAGATTGCGCTGCTGCGCGACCAGGGCATCGATCCGGCGCGCATCCATGTGATCGCCAATCGGGTGGAGAAGAAGCTGTTTCGGGCGATCGGCCTGGAGGACGCGGCGGCGGCGCTGGATCATCCGGTGAACCTCAGCATCGCGAACGACTTCCCGCTGGTCAGCTCTGCGCTGGACCAGGGGCTGCTGATCCAGGAACTGAAAAGCCGCAGCCGGATCTGCAAGGACATGGCTGACATTGTCGATTGCACCATGCAGGCGGTCGCGGCGCGGCGCCAGGCGGAGAAGGGCTGATGTGGCAGATCCGGAAAGGCGACAGCCGGTTTGGCGATCCTCGGGACGAGGTGGGGCCGACCGATACCGAACTGGTCCATTGGGAAGAGGACCGGCATACGGAGCTGAAGGTTGCGCTGCACCAGAAGCTGATCGACCTGATCAACCTGTCCGCGCTGGAAAATATGTCGCGCGCGCAGGTGGAAGCGGAAGTGGGCGAGATCGTCCATGAGCAGCTGGCGCTGCAGAAGCATGCGCTGAACCTGGAAGAGCGCAAGCGGCTGGTTTCCGACATATTGGACGAGTTGCTGGGGCTGGGGCCGCTAGAGCCGCTGCTGAAGGACAATAGCGTCACCGACATATTGGTGAACGGCCACAAGATTGTCTTTGTCGAACGCAATGGGCGGCTGGTGGAGACGGCTACGCGCTTCAAGGATGAGAAGCATCTGCTGCGTATCATCCAGAAGATCGTGGCGGCTGTCGGGCGGCGCGTGGACGAGGCTTCGCCCTTTGTCGATGCGCGTCTGGCGGATGGGTCGCGCGTCAATGCGGTGGTGCCGCCGCTGGCCGTCGATGGATCGCTGCTGTCGATCCGCAAGTTCGCCAAGGTGCCGATCAGCATGGCGCGGCTTTCCGAACTGGGCAGCGTGCCCCCGCCGATGGCGCAGGTGCTGGCGGCGGTGGTTGCGGCGCGGCGCAATGTGTTGATTTCCGGCGGTACGGGTTCGGGCAAGACGACACTGCTCAACGCCATGTCGGCGAGCATCGATGAGGCCGAGCGGATCGTGACGATCGAGGATTCCGCCGAGCTTCAGCTGCAACAGCGGCATGTGGTGCGGTTGGAGACGCGGCCGCCCAATATCGAGGGACGGGGCGAGGTTACCCAGCGCGACCTGGTGAAAAATGCGCTGCGTATGCGGCCGGACCGCATCATCGTGGGCGAAGTGCGCGCCGGGGAGGCTTTCGACATGCTCCAGGCGATGAACACCGGCCATGACGGGTCGATGACCACGGTCCATGCCAATACGCCGCGCGACGCGCTGTCCCGTGTCGAGCAGATGATCGGCATGAGTGGGATCGACATTTCGCCGCGATCGGCGCGGGCGCAGATTGCTTCGGCGCTGAACGTCATCGTGCAGGTCGGGCGCCTGTCCGACGGGCGCCGCCGTCTGATGAGCATTTCCGAGATTACGGGCATGGAGGGTGAGGTGATCACCATGCAGGAAATCTTCCGCTTCAAGATGACGGGCCGTGAAGAGAATGGGATGGTGCGCGGCCATTTCGAGGCGACGGGCATTCGGCCCAAATTCATGGCGGATCTGGCCGACCGGGGCGTTCACCTGCCCGCCGAACTTTTCCGTCCCGATGCGGTGGTGCAATGATCAATCCGCTCTACATCCGCGCCTTTGTCCTCGTTCTGCTGTTCGCGGCGGTGATCCTGACGATCGAGGGCGTCCACAGCTGGTTCCGCGCGCGCGCTGGCAAGGAGCGCGTCGTCAACAAGCGGCTGAAGATGATCGCGGCGGGGTTCGAGCGCAGCACGGTGCTGTCCAAGCTGAGGCGCGATGACGAGACGCTGAACTTCAACCATGACAGCATCTTTGGCCGCATGGCGTTGAGCGTGATCCGCGCGCTGCATGGCGCTGGGCTCAGCGTACCTGCGCGCACGGTGCTGACGCTGATGACGATCGCAACGGGCCTGCTGTTCCTGATCGTCATCATCGGCGCGCTGCTGGCCGGTTATGGCATGACGGCGGGTATGATCGTCATGGCGGCGGCCTTTGCCGGATCGCTGGGGGTGCTGCTGCCGATCATGGTGCTGAGCCGGTTGAGCCAGCGGCGGCGCAAGAAGATGGAGGAGCAGTTTCCGGTGGCGCTGGATACCTTTGTCCGAGGTCTGCGCGCCGGGCATCCGATCGCGGCGGCGCTGGACCTGCTGACCAAGGAAATGAGGGACCCGATCGGCAGCGAGTTCGGGATCGTCGTCGATGAAGTGACCTATGGCGCGGACCTGCGCGACGCCTTGCAGCGCATGGCCGAGCGGTGGGACATGAACGAGATGCACATGTTCGTCACGTCCCTGTCGGTGCAGGCGGAAACCGGTGGCAACCTGGCCGAGATATTGGAAAATCTGTCGCTCGTGATCCGCGAGCGGGCTAGCCTTTTCATGAAGGTGCGGGCGCTGAGTTCGGAAGGGCGGATGACCGCGGTGATGCTGACGGCGCTGCCGATCCTGGCCTTCGTCGCGCTGTTCCTGCTCAATCCTCCCTTTTACCTGGATATCGCGCAGGACCCGATGTTCATCTTCGGATTTTCCGGGCTTATCATTCTCTACATCATCGGCTTCGTCACGATACGCCGCATGGTTGACCTGAAAGTGTGACCTGATGCTCGACCTCGCCCTTATCTCGCAGCTTCGGCCGGTGTTGCTGATCCTGCTGTTCGTCGCGATCGTGGCCATCGTCTATGGCGTCTCAGAGGCGATGGCGCGCACGTCCAGGGTGCGCAGTCGCCTTGACGTGGTCAGCGAAGCGGGAAGCGCGGTGCAGGGCGGCGGCCAGAGCCTGCGGAATGAGCGGAATAACAGCGAGTGGAAGAAGCTGGTCGATCGGATCGAAAAGCTGGGCATTTCGCTGGCGGATACGCAGAATGACAGCTTGCGCAAGCGGCTGATCGCAGCGGGCTATTCCTCGCCCGAGGCGCCCAAGGTCTTTACTTTTATCCGCATGGTGCTGACGCTGGCCTTGCCTGCTGTGCTGGTGCTGATGTCGCTGAACAAGCCGGAGCCGCCGAGCCCGGTGAAGCTCTATTTCATGGCTACCGCGGTCGCGGTGCTTGGGCTGTATTTGCCCAACCTCTTCATCTCCGCCAAGGCGGCGCGGCGGCAGGAGGCGATCGTTCATGGCTTTCCCGATGCGCTGGATCTGATGCTGGTCTGCGTCGAGGCGGGCCTTGGCCTGGAAGCGGCGATGGACCGGGTGGGGCGCGAGCTTGCCATATCGCATCCGCTGGTGTCGCAAACGCTGGGCAAAGTCGTGCTGGAACTGCGCGCGGGGCGTAGCCGGGCCGATGCGTTGCGGCGGATGGCGGACGATGTGGACGTGGACGAGATCCGGTCCTTCGCGACGCTGCTGATCCAGTCGGACCAGTTGGGGTCAAGCGTGGGGCAGACGCTACGCGTCTATGCTGCGGAAATGCGGGAGAAGCGGCGGATGCGGGCCGAGGAGAAGGCGCATCGGCTGCCGGTGCTGCTGTCGGTGCCGCTGGTCGCCTGCATGCTGCCGGTGATGATCGGGGTGCTGATGCTGCCTGCGGTGATCCGTGTGGTGCGCGACATTCTGCCGGTGATGACGCGGTAGCGGATTGAAAGAGGGGGACGGGGCATGAAGAGACGGGCAGTGGCGATCGCGCTCATCTTCACGAGCGCGGCATGCAGTTCGGCGAATCGGGACGTCGCAATCCGATCCGTGAACAGCGAGGCGGTCGGCACGGCCGGGCAGGATGCCCTGGCGCGTGGCGACTTGCTGTTTTCGCGCGGGGAGCATGCGCTGGCGCTGGACGCGTACCGGCGGGCGATGCGGCAGAACCCGGCCGATTCGCATGCGCTGAACGGCGTGGCGATAAGCTATGCGGCCATGGGGCGGCATGACCTGGCGCGCGACTATTTCGAGCTGGCCCTCGCGCGCGCGCCGGGAGACGTACGTATCCACCGTAACTTCGCGCGGAGCCTGAGGGCGCAGGGAATGAAGGCGGAAGCGAACGCTCTGCTGGCCGAGATCGGGCAGGGCGCTGCCCCAGGTACGGTCCGCCGTCCGACGCTGGCGCAGCTTGCGACTGGAGCGGGAGCACCTGTCTCCGCACCTGCCCAGGCCGCTGGGCTGGAACTGGAGCGGGTATCGATGGGCGAGGTGCGGTTGCGTACGCTGGCTGTCAGTGGCGCGCGCCCCGCACTGCCGGGCCGCATGACGTCGCGGCTGAACACTGCGATCGTGACGGTGGCCGACGCCGCGGCGGCAGCGCCTGCGATTTCTCTGACGCGTGAGTTGAAGGCGCCGATCGCCACGGTTTCGGCCATGTCCGATGCGGCGCTGGTGAAGCCGGCAGCGCCGCTCGGCTGTGATGTGTCGCCTGCCAGCTCTGACGTCAATCCGTCGCAGGCTTGCGCGACCATGGCGGGTGCAACGGAACATGACAGCCTGTTTGAAAAGCTGTGGAAGTGGAGCGGAGGCAGAGGATGAGCGTCCTGCTGCTGATGGCGGTCGCGACGGCTTCGCCGATGGCGGAAGCTCCCGCCACCAAACCCGCGCTGGATTATGGCCGCCTGATTGATGACGCTATTGATGGCGGGCGGATCATCCAGGCCGAAACGATGCTGGCCCAGTGGCGCGCCAGTGCGCCGGCGCAGGAGAGTGCGGCGGTTGATATCGCGGTCGCGCGCATGGCGCTCGCCAAGGGTGACAATGCAGAGGCGGAAACCCGCTTTGCGGCCATGAACCAGACAGGATCGAAGGATTGCCGCGTCGATGAAGGGCTGGGCATTGCGCGTCTGCGGCGTGGCCGCACGGAGCAAGCGGCGGACGCGCTGCGCCGCGCGGTTGATCGCTGCGCCAAGCGCTGGCGGGCGTGGAACGCCCTGGGCGTGGCTTATGATGCGGAAAAAGCGTGGGCGCTGAGTGCGGCGGCCTATGAGAAGGCGTTTCAGTTGACCGACAAGCCGGTGCAGGTTCTCAACAATTATGGTCTGTCACTAATGGCGCAGGGGCAGGCGGACAGGGCGGCCGCCATATTCGGCAAGGCGTTGGAGATGGCGCCCGATGATGCGCGCATCATCACCCATGAAGACGCCGCGCAGATCATGGCTGGACGCGACATAGAACGCCGCCCCGCCGATAATGCCGATCGCTGGGCGAAGCGGCTGGGTGACGCAGGTCAGGTGGCGCTGCGCATGGGGGATGCAGTCAAGGCGCGCGCCTATCTGAGCCGCGCCGTGACGGAGTCGGAGAGCTTTCAGCCGGAAGCCGCCGCCGCCCTTGCCACCATGGGAGCCCAGCCGTGATGAAGGACCTGATTTTGCTGGCCGTTTGCCTGGTCCTTGCGGCGGCTGCGATCGAGGATATCGCCAAGCTGCGCATCTCGAACATCTTCCCGCTGCTTGTCATGGCCCTGTTCCTGCCTTGGATTGTGGTGACAGGGTGGGAAAATGATGTTTGGCAGAATGGTACGCTGTTCCTGGCCGTCTTTGCCCTTGGATCGGCGCTGTTCGCGATGCGATGGATGGGCGGTGGAGACGTCAAGCTGATGGCTGCCTGCGCGCTGTGGTTCGATTGGTCGGCGGCGCTGCCCTGGTTCGTCTATGTTACGGTGGGCGGGGGCGTGCTGGCGCTGCTGTTGATGGCCGGGCGTCGGCTGGTTCCGCGTGCGGTGCGGGACGGTTCCTCCCTCGCTATCTTCGCGGCGAAGGGCCCCATTCCCTATGGTGTAGCGATCGCGCTGGGTACCGTAACGGCGCTCTACATGGTTGGCCCCAACCCGAGCGGCGTCGCGCACCTGCCCACATATGTGAGGGGACTGCAGTAAGCGCATAGGGGAGAGGAAGCGGCAATCACTGCCCTTTTCAAAGGAGGCAATTGACCGCTTGTGATGGCTTTACGATCCCGAACCCGGTGGGAAGACGGCGCCGGCAGGTAGGAGCCTGTCTCCGCAGCCATAGCAGCGCGAACGCAAATGCCCCCTGCCGCTGGGCGAGAGGGAGCTTGAGCCTATCAGCTAGTCGGGATCAGGCGCGGGCCAGAAGTCCTTCGACCAGGCCCTCGAACAGGCGGCGGCCGTCGGTCTTGCCGTGAGCGGCTTCGATTACGCGCTCCGGGTGGGGCATCATGCCGAGCACATTGCCGGCTTCGTTGAGGATGCCCGCAATGTTGCGGGCCGAGCCGTTGACGCCTTCGGCGTAGCGCAGCGCCACGCGGCCTTCGCCTTCGAGGCGGTCGAGCGTTTCCGGATCGGCGAAATAATTGCCGTCATGATGAGCGACCGGGAAGATCACCGACTCTCCAGCGCCATAGCGGCTGGTGAAGGCGCTTTGGGCATTTTCGACCGTCAGGGGCACGTCGCGGCAGATGAAGTGGCCGCCCGCATTGCGCAGCAGCGCGCCGGGGAGCAGGCCGCTTTCGGTCAGCACCTGAAAACCATTGCAGATGCCCAGTACATAGGCGCCGCGCTCAGCAGCCTTGGCTACGGCCTGCATGACGGGCGAGCGCGCCGCCATCGCGCCGGAACGCAGATAATCGCCATAGGAAAAGCCGCCCGGGACGCCGATCAGGTCGATGTCGTCGGGCAGTTCGGTGTCGCGATGCCAGATCATGGCCGGCTTCGAACCGCTCACCGCCTCGAAAGCCGTGGCGAGATCGCGGTCGCAATTGCTGCCGGGGAAGACGATGACAGCGCTCTTCATGGCTCAGGCCACCTTTTCGATGCGGTAGTTTTCGATCACCGTGTTGGCGAGCAGCTTGCGGCACATGGCGTCGATATCTTCGTCGCTGGTGCCGTCCGCCAGGTCCAGCTCGATGAGCTTGCCCGCGCGCACGTCGTTCACGCCCGAAAAGCCCAGACCTTCGAGTGCGTGGTGGATCGCCTTGCCCTGCGGGTCGAGAACCCCGCCCTTGAGGGTGACGAAGATGCGGGCTTTCATGAGGCCAAAAACTCCGTGGATTGCTATGGCGCACCCCCTAGTCCCCTGCGCCGCGCCAAGCAAGGCATTATCCCTTTATTAGCCACTGCAAGGCTATAGCTCATGTACGGCATGAGGGGTTTTCAGGATGGCTGGTCTTGCGCTGGCGATGTTTGTCGGGCTTTTCGCCTTCGGGCAGCAGATTGTCGGCTATGACGATCCCCATGGCCGCGTTCAATTGGCGCTGCTCGCTACCTTCACCTTCGGCGTGCTGATCGGATACCGGGCGAACGCCTGACGTTTCGCAGAAAATTTGTTCGCTTGAGAGGCCTCCTCCGTTAGGGCGGGGCGATGAGCGACTATTTTTTCTATGCATGCGCGATCGTGGCGGTGATCCTGTCCGGTCTGGCCAAGGGTGGATTTTCGGGAGCGGGCGCGCTGGCCGTGCCTATCATGGCGCTTGGCATCGATCCGGTACGGGCGGCCGCGATCATGTTGCCGATCCTCATCCTGCAGGATGCGGTGAGCATATGGTCGTTCCGGCATAGCTGGGACGGGCACATATTGAAGGTGATGCTGCCCGGCATGGCGCTGGGCGTGGGGCTTGGTTATTTGTTGGCGGCGCACGTTTCCGAGACAGCGGTGCTTGGCGCGCTGGGTTTCATCTCTGTCTTGTTCGGCATGCAGAGGCTTTGGGTGGAACGGGGCGGGAAGGTCGTGCTGCCGTCCACCTCGCCGAACTGGATGGGCACGCTGCTCGGCGTGGTGAGTGGTTTCACCAGCCAGATCGCCCACGCGGGCGCGCCGCCATTCCAGATGTGGGTGCTGCCCAAGCGGCTGCCGCGCGATGTGCTGGTGGGCACGACAGCGATTGCCTTTGCCATGATGAACTGGATCAAGGTGCCCGCCTATGCGGCGCTGGGGCAGTTTACGCGTGCCAATCTGATGGCGACGGCGATGCTGGCACCTGTTGCTATCGGGGCGACCTATGCAGGCGTTCTGTTGGTGCGCAAGGTCGATCCAGCGCGATTCTATAGGCTGATCTACGTGCTGATGGTCCTGTTGGGGATCAAGCTGATGGTGGATGCGGCCATGGCCTGAGCAGGGGCAGCGAAGAAGCGGGACCCCGGGTCGAGCCCGGGGTGACGCATTTACTGGGACAGCAGGCGCTGATCAGTCCTTGCTGCGCTTCTTGCGGTGGGTGTCGAGGTCCAGCACGGTGGTGTCCACGCCTTCGGGCATGAGGCCCAGGCGGCGGGCTACTTCCTGATAGGCTTCGACTTCGCCGCCGAGGTCACGGCGGAAACGGTCCTTGTCCAGCTTTTCGCCGGTGTTCATGTCCCACAGGCGGCAGCCGTCGGGGCTGATTTCGTCGGCCAAGATGACGCGGCTATAGTCGCCATCCCAGAGCCGCCCGAACTCCAGCTTGAAATCGACCAGGCGGATGCCGATGGCCGCGAACAGGCCGCACATGAAGTCGTTGATGCGGATCGCCATGTCGGCGATGTCGTGCATCTCTTCCTGCGTGGCCCAGCCGAAGCAGGCGATATGCTCTTCCGACACCAGCGGGTCGCCCAGCGCATCGTCCTTGTAGCAATATTCGATGAGGGTACGGGGCAGCTGCGTGCCTTCCTCGATCCCCAGCTTCTTGCTGAGCGACCCGGCGGCGACGTTGCGGACCACGACCTCGATCGGCACGATCTCCACCTGGCGGACCAGCTGCTCACGCATGTTGAGGCGGCGGATGAAGTGGGTGGGGACGCCGATCTGGCCGAGCAGGGTGAAGATATGCTCGGAAATGCGGTTGTTGAGCACGCCCTTGCCGGAAATGGTGCCCTTTTTCTGCGCGTTGAAGGCGGTCGCGTCATCCTTGAAATATTGGATGATCGTGCCGGGCTCCGGGCCTTCGTAAAGGATCTTTGCCTTGCCTTCGTAGATCTGGCGGCGTCGAGCCATGCGCGTTCCTGTCTTCCCAAGAAAGAATGTGCCCCGGCAAACGCGAATCGAAAAAGGATCAGCGGGTGCCGGGGCTGCTAGGGGTCGGCCCATAGACCAAAGAGCGCGGGGGTGCAATTAGTGCGCTGAAATCGCGTCCTACAGAACATCCCCGAACATGAACCACACCAGGGCGATCCAAGCCACAAGGCCGATGAGCCCCAGAATAACGCCGGATCGCGATCTGATCGCATGGGCCAAGCCGCTCCCGTCGCTCCAATCGTCACCTTCGTTCTTCATGGGCGGCAGTGTAGCGGGCGAGCCTGGAGAGGGAAGCGCTATTCGGCTGCCTCGATCTGCGGTTTCTTTTCTTCGTCCTCGCGCTGGACCGCCATCAGGCGCTCTGTGAAGCATTGCCGCCACCAGCTTATGTCCTGTTCCTCGACGCATTTCATCATCGACTGCCAGCGGCGCTGCCGTTCCTCCAGCGGCATCGCCAGCGCGCGGGTAATCGCATCGGACATTTCCTCCGGGCTGTAGGGGTTGATGAGCAGCGCATCCTTCAGCTGCGTCGCGGCGCCTGCGAAGCGGGAGAGGATGAGAACGCCGGGGTCCTCTGGGTCCTGCGCCGCGACATATTCCTTGGCGACCAGGTTCATGCCGTCGCGGAGGGGAGTGACAAGGCCGATCTGGGCGGCGCGATAGATGCCCGCCAGCTTGTCGCGGGGATAGCCCTGGTTGACGTAGCGCACCGGGCTCCAGTCCACGTCGCTATATTCACCGTTAATGCGACCAGCGAGCGCGTCGAGCGTAGCGCGGATATGCTGATAGCTTTCCACTTCGCCCCGGGATGGCGGCGCGATCTGGGTCAAAACGACGTTGCGATGATGTTCGGGATGATCCTTCAGGAAGCGGGCATAGCCGTTGAAGCGCTCTTCCAGCCCCTTGCTATAGTCCAGCCGATCGACGCCGACGATCAGGGCGCGGTGCTGTAGCGAGCGGCGGACCTGCTCGAACATGGTTTTAGCAGATTCGCTCACGGCCGCCCTGGTAAATTCCTGCGCGTTGATGCCGATCGGGCAGGCAATCGCCTGGATCGTGCGGCCGTTGAGGGTGACGAAGTCGCCATTGACCGTGCCACCCATTTCCCGCTCGACATAATGGCGGAACGATTCCAGCCATTCTTCGGTGTGGAAGCCAACCACGTCATAGGCGAAAAGTGTCTGCACCAGCTTCGTATGATGCGGCAGCGATACGAGCAGGCGCGTGGGTGGCCAGGGGATGTGCAGGAAAAAGCCCATCCGGTTATTAAGGCCCTTGTCCCTCAGCATCTGGCCGAGCGGGATCATGTGATAGTCATGAACCCAGATGATATCCTCTGGCTCTATCAGGGGGCTCGTAGTGTCGGCGAAGCGCTGGTTTACGCGATTATAGCCGCCTTCAAAGTCGCGGGCATATTCGGCCAGATCAATGCGGAAGTGGAAGAGCGGCCAGAGCGTCTTGTTGGCATAGCCGTTATAATATTCATCGACGTCCTGCTCCTCCAGATCGATGGTGGCGGTTTTGACCCCTTCATCTTCGGAAAAGCCGATATGGCCGGTGAAATTTTCCGTGACCTCGCCCGACCAGCCGACCCAAATACCGCGGCTTTCGCGAAGAGCCTGTGCGAGAGCTACGGCGAGGCCGCCCTGATTGCCGGACTTGTTGGGCCTGCTCACCCGATTGGAAATGACAATCAGCCGGCTCATCGCATCACGCTCCAAGGTTTGCTCAGCAGAACGGCGCAATTGATGATGCCGACCAATGAGTAGGTTTGGGGATAGTTTCCCCACAATTCTCCGGTCACTGGGTCGATGTCCTCCGACAGAAGCCCGGCGGCGGTGCGGCGGGACAGCATCTCTTCGAACAGCAGCCGTGCCTCTTCCGTACGGCCGGTGCGGTGCAGGGCTTCGATCAGCCAGAAAGTGCAGACATTGAAGGCCGTTACAGGCTCGCCGAAATCGTCGGGCGCGCTATAGCGGAGCATGTTGTTGCCCCGGCGAAGGTCCTGCTCCAGTGCCTTCAATGTGCCGACGAACATCGGATTGTCGGCGGTCAGGAAGCGCAGGTCGAGCAGCTGGAGCAGCGAAGCGTCGCGGGCGTCATCCTCGAAATTGGCGGAGATGGCGTTGCTGTTGGTGCGCCAGGCCAATTGCAGGATGCGCGCTTTCATGATTTCGGCCCTCTCCCGCCAGTGCACCTCCCGCTCCGGCAGGTCGAGCGCAGCGGCGGCGTGGGCCAGACGGTCGCACGCGGCCCAGCACATGACGGCGCTGTAGCTGTGCACATGGGCGCGGGTGCGCAGTTCCCACAGGCCAGCGTCCGGCTGGTCATAGACGGCCCACGCCCGCTCGCCGACCGCTTCAAGCGACTCAAAATCCGACATGCCCGCCATGCGCAGCAGCCGCTGGTCGATGAAGCCCTGGACCGATGAGAGGACGATCTGGCCATAGGCGTCGTGCTGGATTTGCGCATAGGCGGCATTGCCGACCCGCACCGGACCCATGCCGCGATAGCCGGGCAGATTTTCCGCCTCCCGCTCCTCAAGCGTGGCGTTGCCGCGCACGTCATAGAGGGGCTGGATATGGCCGCCCTTCGCCCCATCGACGATGTTGCGCAGATAGACGAGGTAGCTTTCCAAAACATCGAGCGCGCCCAGGCGGTTGAGCGCTTCGACCGTGTAATAGGCGTCGCGAATCCAGCAGTAGCGATAGTCCCAGTTGCGCCCGGAATTGGCATGTTCGGGAATGCTGGTGGTCAGCGCTGCGACGATCGCGCCGGTTTCCTCATGCTGGCAGAGCTTGAGCGTGATGGCGGAACGGATGACGGCTTCCTGCCACTCAGCAGGGATGGCAAGGCCGCGCACCCAGACCTGCCATTCATGGATGGTGTCGTCCAGCATCCGCTCGACGGCCGGGCGAAGGGCGTCGGAGAAGCTTTCGTCCGGCCCCAGGAAGAAGTGCATGTCATGTTCCAGCCGGAACCAGCTTTCCTGGCTGATGAGGCCGATCGGGGCATTGGTCGACATGCGCATCGCCATGTAGGACAGGACCAGCCGGATATGGTTCGAGCCGTAGCTGATCGGCACATTTTCCGAATGCCAGGACGTCGTCGGGCGGAGCCGAACCCGGACGCGAGGACTGCCTGCGACCGGGCGGACAATGCGGCAGAAGGCGACCGGGCGGTACATGCGTCCCAGATGCCGGTGCCGGGGGCAGAAGTCGTATAGCTCGATCGCATTGCCATGATCATCGCTTTGCCGCGTGACCAGGATCGGCGTGTTGCGGATGTAATGCTGCTCGATGGAGACGCAATTTTCCAGCTCGATAGCCCAGAAACCACGTGCGTCAGGCCCGTCCCAAGCCTTGTCGTCCAGCAGGGCCGAAAAGACTGGATCGCCGTCCACGCGGGGCACGCAGGCCCATATCATCCGTCCGGCGCGGTCGATCAGTGCCGATGCCTGGCAATTGCCGATGGGCCAAAGATCGAGGTTGCGCTCGTTCCCGGCGTAGCTGGTTTGACTGTGCCTGACTATTGCTCTGCCCCCTTGGTTCACTCGACCTATGGGGGCGCAGGCCGTCGTTCAGCCCGGCCTGACGACCCCCTTCAGGAGATAATGCCTGACGGCGGCAACCTGTTCCAAAGAGAATGCGGCCAGTGTCTCTCTGGGCGGGCCGACCAGAATGCCAGCGCCTCCAAGCATGGCGGCTGCGGCGAAGCCTTCCTCATCCGTGACATCGTCGCCGATGAACACCGGCCGTCCGCCCGCCATGGGCTGGCGCGTCATAAGAATGTGCACTGCGCTGCCTTTGTCCGCCCCGCCTGGGCGCAGTTCAAAGAGCATCTTGCCCGGTTGAAGGGCGAGCCCGAGCTTTTCGGCGAGTTCGCTCGCCAGTTCGCCCGCCTTTGCGCCCCACTGAGGAGCGCCGCGGAAGTGGAGGCCCACGCTGATTGACTTGCGTTCGACCAGCAGGCCCGGTTTGTCTTTGGCGAAGGCATGGAAGGCGGCTTCGGCATCATCCACCGCTGGGCGGCGAGGGGGCGCTTCGACCTCTTCACCGGGGCTGGCGAATTCCAGGCCATGAGTGCCGGCCAGAAGGAAACCCGCAAAACCAAGGTCGCGCAAGGTGCCGATCGACCGACCGCTGACGATCGCCAGCCGTCCATCCAGGGCATCCCGCAACTCGCCGAGCAGGGAAAGCAGATCATTATCCACCACGACCCCATCTGGCGTGTCCGCGATCGGCGCCAAGGTGCCGTCGAAGTCAAGGAACAGGGATGCCCCGGTCAGCAGT
>Ga0105148_100035_pt1 | contig 19897 bp, 32 predicted proteins | sample RS_199metaG_FD_91502 | JGI IMG/M metagenome (GOLD analysis project Ga0105148, IMG submission 91502) | Switchgrass associated microbial communities from Austin, Texas, USA, to study host-microbe interactions - RS_199 metaG | ecosystem: Host-associated > Plants > Roots > Rhizosphere | place: USA... | reverse complement strand
GTCGCGACGGGCGGCACACTAGGCGTATCGGTCGGCACCGGAACGCTTACCGGCGGACTGCCCGGAGGCGTCGGGCAAGGCACTCCCAGGAAATATTCACACGAGTAAGCACACATCAACTGCCATTCACGGATTGCAGGACTCATCTTTTTCTACCTTTCGTAATCTTCTTATTGACTTCCCGAGTCAATTGGTCAACGGCTCAACCACTCTTCTTTCGGCGAATCTTTACGTTCCCACCCTTGTGCTTCTTTTTAGCCGCAGAGTAGAGCTTGGTGCAATTAATGGTTGTTCCCGCTCGCCGCACGATTCGCTCGCATCGGGTCATGAATCCTTTTACAGAGGGAAACTTGCCCGTCATTTTGCCGTTACGCTTCTTAGCTTTCTTTGCCATTCGTCAAATCTCCTGAACTTGTAGTGTCGCGCAATCAAACTCGCTCGGCCAGCAATATGCTGTACAGGCGGGGACCTTTCCTTGCACGCCCCAACGAAGCTCAAACGTATGTTCTCCCGCTTCCAAGTCGTCGATGACTGTGCGGATAGCTCCTGGCGCATTAAGAGCAACCAAATTAGCCGGAAGGGCAGGGCTATACATATCCAGTGTTGCGTGTGCTAGTGGGAGTGGAGCGCCGTCTAGATAGACAAAGAAAACTAGCCTTGGCTCGTACTCATTTGCCGGGTCGTTGTTCTCTAGACTCATGCTGAAAATGCCGGTGACGAGTGTTCGACCAGCCCGGAACGTTTCCGTCAATGATAGTAGCACGGCCGGCTGGCCGGCGGGGAAGGTATCGGGAAGTGTGGGGACCGCCGCTGCAATACTTTCATCGGTCGAGAGTTGCACAACGAAGGTATTCGCCGGAGTGGGGCTTGCAGTAGAAAATTTGCCTTCCGGGCTAATGGCGATGCCGTCTCCTGCTTCATGATATTGATTGACTGTTGCGCCAGGCATTTTTATTAGAACCTATTCAAACACTACCATATCTAACAGGACCGACTGCGGCACCTTTAGCATCAATAGCTTTTCCAAATGCTTGATATGCAGTAGCAGCATTATCGACTGTTGCCCAATCTTCACCATTAGTTACAACCAGTAAATCACCGGGTTCGACTGTACCAGTTACTTGCGCGGTTCCACTTCCCGTCATTTGAACGAACATGAAGCCATTATTTGCCACCGTGTTAATTGCTGGCATCGTTACAACGGCTTGTCGGAATTCGCCTGTACTAGTAGGTAGATTAAAAACTTTACTAGCCCCGCTCATAGCAACTACGCCAGTATCACCGCCGACACGGACCGCACCGCTTGTGTTTGTTGCAATCATGCACGGCCCTTCATAGTATGTAGAATCAAATGTTACTCGATTTAATGTAATTCCTGCACTTTGAACGAATGATGAACCGAAATAAATACCGTTTTGGATATTGCAATCATTCATTACTAGCGGCGCGTTAACATTCGGATTGAGCCAAAGGCCAATAACGGGATTCGTTCCGCTACCACCAGGAGCGCTCAAGACAGTAAGATTATCTATTACAAGACCTTGGCTCGAATGGTATCCGAGACCGTATTCAACACCCTTTTCAATTACATTGGCTAGATATCCTGAACAATCTTGCGAGCCAATGCCTGGCATCCAATAATCATCGTCTCCATCGATAGTAGTGTATGGCGATACTCCAGTGTTGTAAACTGTACCGTTAGAAACGACTTGCTGATATACATCGTGCAACCATATAGTATATGTCTGCGGAATTCCCCCGACAACAGCCATGGTAGGGTCCGCGCGACAGTTACTTATGGCAAATCCACTAATTACTAAATCGCTAGAATAATTAGCATATGTTAAATCGATTGCACCTTCATCAATTGCGATGCCGCAATGCTCTTCGGAGTCTAACAATGTCTTTGGTCTAATATCTAGATTATCAACAATTAGTCCACTGCATTGAATGTCACGGAAACATTCAAACTTGATTCCGGAACACATATTCCTAATCGTAATCTCATTCATGTTGATACAGGTTGAAAAACCCATAAACCGAATGGCACTACGAATCAACGTTGAGTTGCGATTATAACGCTCTCCATGAGGATTCGTACTAAACTGGCTCAATACACCGTCAAGACACGAATCTAAATAAAGCCCGCCGCTGTTACCACCGGCCAAGTAGACGCCTGTATACGTAAAACCTGCACAACCGAATGCGTCAACTGCATTACGCCCAAATCCTTCAAATCCAACTTGTTCTAAATCGAAATCAAGACAGCGGTCTAGGCGTAATCCTACCGCGAAATTCTTTCCCGCGGCGCTAATGGTTAAGTTTGCAATTCCGGCTCGTTGGCAAGGTTCGAGCGCTTTGACACTTAATGGCTCGCCAATTCCTCCGTTAGTAGTTACATGATGTTGCAGAGTAGGCCATTGCAAATTGATTACAGTAGCATCGATACTAGACGCTTGCAAGATTTCACAACATACAATTCCCGAGCCATTTGTTCCGCCCGGGTTCTGTCCTACTCCCGTCTCATGACCTTCAATCGTAAAGTAGTCTCCTGCGGTAAGGTTATCCGTGCTAGAGACGCTTACAGCCTTAACGCCAGCGCCATAGTACTCCACTCCCCCAGGCGTTATAGCAGTGGTTAAAATGGTATTCATGATACCCGGTTGCGGTATGCCTGCGGCGTACAGCATATAATTATCCCGGCTATCTATTAACGACACGCTAGGGGACCAATCTTCGTATGGTTCGATTCGAGTAAGGTCGCGCCCCACGCCTGACAAAATTACGCCAGTAGGTATTTCAACAGCACTCGAAATGTAGAGTGTTCCAGCGCCAATAACCACGATTTGCGCACGATTCGTATCTGTAAAGTTAGTTGATGCTCGATTAAGTGCATCGCGCAATTCGACCGTTTGGTCGAAACCATCAGGGGCGATATCAATTAATTCTGTCGAGACGATACCATCGTGGGAAATATGAATACCGGGCCCGCCGTGAATAAGCGGATTAAGATTTTGACCGCTCATTTTTTACCGTTTCTCTTAAGTTTCGCTTTAATTGACGGTTTGAGTGCCGAATGTATTGCAATAGCTCTTGCGTTTTCTGCTAACATATTATCTGTCACACCTTCAACGTGTTCAGCTGGAATCATGATTCTAATCAGGATACCATCGGCACCTTCAGCTATGATAGCAATTCCAGCGCCGTTTACATTAGCAATAGCTTCGCTACGAATATTCATGGGTTGACATATGGAATAAGTCTAGCGACACCATTAATAACTACATTAATGTATCCTTCGGCATCCGGGACTGGCCCTGCTCCCCCTGCCGTTGCGCTCGCACTTACTCCACAATTGATTCCAAGCGATGTAGTAGTCGCTGCTAGTCCAAGTGTCAAAATGCCCCCGCTAGTAACGCTAATCGCAGTATTATTACCATAGTCGATATTCACGTCACCTGGAGTTGACGCGCCGACTCCACTACGAATGCGCATTAACCCGCCTGTAGCTCCGGCGGTTCCTCCAGCTTGGAGAGTAAATGACGCACCCGTTCCAGCGGCTTTGCTAGCAAAATTAAAGTTTGCTTGTGTAGTAGCTTGGGCAAATTGATATTGAATTGCTGCCCCTAGTGTGTCAGTGCGAACAAGGCTACCATTTTGATACCATTGACTACCAGTAGCGGTGCACCACATTTGACCGCCGCCGACTCGCTCGACAGCCGCAACGCTAGCAGCCTGAATTGCGCTGATTCCAGCGCTAGTAATTGTAACGTTTCCAGCGCTACTGGTAAAGTTTGCATTACCCGTTGCCGCTGTAATTGCTACTGCTGCTCCGCTTGTAATAGTCGTTGTCGTCGCGCTTGTAAAAGCAAGGCTGCTAGAACTTTGAATTCCTGTAGCACGAATGACTCGCTCGGTCGTATTCCAAGCACTACCGCTCCACGAAATAACTTGACCCGTTACCGTCCCATCGATAACGGAGATATTAGGCGTCACTCCTCCGCTACTTTGCAGCGGCGGGCTTGCCGTTACACTTGTAACGACGCCGCTCGGCGTGCCTGTTGCGCCACCCGAACGCTTTAGGAAGTCTCCACGGGGCATGATTACACCAGCATTGGGTGATACGGGAGCGGAATAATGCCGCCCTCGTCGTTGAGAAGGGCCGAGTATTCCGGGTCGGCAAGCACTTGACTTACGCTCATCGTCTTCCCATCAACTGTCATTTCTTGTCTCATGAGCCGCACTAGTTGAGAATAGTCAACGTGCCCCATGTTGTGCGCAAGTCCCACTGACTGGATTACGCTCGCCCCACCCGGGCTCTTACTACCACCTGGATACCATCCGAAATTCGCTCCATTTCGATAATCGCTCTCACCATCATCGTCAGTAAACGGGTTGTAGTTCGGGCCGCCCGTATCCTGACCCGTGCCGAGCGGAGGAAGGTAATTCCGACGTGTGAGTACCCAATCCTTACCCTCGTTTGCAGTTAGCCCGCCACCATAGCCCGCTTTTTCGAGAGCACTCTCAATCTTCCGATTCTGGTCAAGCATGACCGCCGTACTTGACGAAATCGGCCTGCTCATGACTGGAAGTTTCGTATCGGCTTGCTTATAGGCCGCATCGCTTACCTTTGTCGTAAGCCAATAGCCTTGCAGAAGGTCAGCAATCTTCTGCGCTGTCGGAGGTGTTACGCTGAAAGTAAGTCGGTTGCTACCGTCGAGAAGTGCCAATGGTCTACGACTTACGAATACTACGCCATTATGCCCATTACCACTAACTAGCACCGGTTCCCAAGCAACATCAACCTTCCCTTGAGCGATGTAACTTAAAATCTGATTCTCTCGTTCAGCGATATTATTCGATAGGCCGAAATGGTTATCGTCGGCTCCCGTTCCAATCGGTTCGCTGGGCATTGTGGGCCCCGGCTGGCCTGAATCGCCACTCCCCCCGAGAGTGCCCGTCCACGAGTATCCTGCGCTTGCCCACGTGTTTTTCCCGACCACCCCATCCGCTTCCAACCCGTGAGATTTTTGGTATGCAATCGTAGCAGTCTTAGTTGCTTGGTCGAACGTGCCAGTAACGGTAACTCCGATAATACCTTGCCAAATTGATACTTCCTCTCCCTTACTTCCAAGCTTGATTGTATGCATTGGCTTTGTTGGTAGAGCACCAATTGGGTCAGTTACAATAGCTGAACCGGCGCTGCCCTTTTTGCTAAATAGCAATACGGTTCCCGCAGCGACAACTGCATAGCCATACCAGGGAAGCGCCGGAAGCTTCATTTTGATATTACCTCGTATTCGTGCGCCAGACGTGCACTTGATGAGGAGCGTCCGTTGGAGTACCGCCGACGTTGAACGTAGCAATAGCGATGGTTGTATCGCTCGACACGCCTCCGGAGTGATAGAATGCGGTCGTACCGGTAATTGTGACTGCAACAACGCAATTCGTCACATCGACCGGGTTTGCAAGCGTGTACGTGTAAACGCTTGAAGCAACGACCGGGGCGGCAGTTACGCCGAAACTGTTACCCTGCAAGGCTCCAGCTGCATTGACTTCAGCGGAAGCGACAAGTACACCTCCGGGAACTGCATAAGGAACTTCAGCACTCATTACAGAACCGCCTTTCGGACAACGTGAATATAAAAAGCCGCATCGGCAGCTGCGCCAGCGGCATTGAACGTGCTAACGACAAGTGTAGTATCGTCTGTCTGAGTAACAGCTACGCTAGTCGCACCGCTTGTAGTAAGGCAAAACACACAAGCGTTTGCCGCATCAATTGGATTGGAAAGAGTCAGGGTGTAGACGCTACTAGCGGGCGTTGCAGTCACACCGTTGAAACCAACAAACCCGGCCGAGTAAACACCGTTACTTGCAAGCAAAGCCGCTGCGACAAGCTGCCCGTATGGGGTACCGTTTGTAATCATGTTTAGGATTCCTTTTCAACCCATTCCGCGCCGAAAAACGAGGAAATCAAAAGCAACGTCAAGTGCGGCTCCAGCGTCATCAAAGCCGCGAATCGTGAAAACAGTATCGCTCGTTTGAGTGCTAGTCAAAATAGCACCGTCTGCCGTTCGACACTGCAACATGACTCCTGCATTGGTGGAATCAATTGCCGCATTCGGGTCAAGTGTGATAGTAAAAACATTCGCAGCAAGTTCTGCGGAAACTACTCCGTAACTATTGCCGGACAAGGCTCCAAGGGCCGTTACAGAGCACGCGGCCTGCAACTGACCATAGGGAGCAAACATTGATTCTGCACTCATTCGTTTTACCTTTCTTCAGATATAATGCTGGAAAACCGGACAAACAGTCATTCCTTCGGTGTCGTGTGTAAACCGAACGAAGTTAACACCCTGAACGATGGGAGTACCATTCGCGTTCGGGTCACGGGTTGCATACTTGATACCCGAATCCGTCTCATCGGTTGAAAACTCGGCTAGCAAATCCGGGAACAAATCCGGTTCCGGACTAAGAGTAATCATACTTTCAGCCTGATTCGGAATGCTAATCCAGTCGCTAGGCGTCGCAGCGACTAGAGTAACGAACGGAGGAGCATACATTGCTGATTTTGGGTTAACGCTACCCTCCCAGTGCACGTTCGCCTGAACGGTAACCGGCGCGTAAATGACCAGTGGTGCGCCGGAAATGACACTTTCCATGTATGCTTCAATACGCACCACGTTATCACCACCGACCACAATCATACTACCGCGTGTTGCATCGATTGGCGCAACGCCACCGGCGTTCCCGCTCTGCCAATAAACGAGCAATCGAAGAACGTTGTTCGGAACCTGTTCGCCGATATCGTTCGGCTCCCCAACGTCAATTGAGACGTGGATAGATGCGAGGCCGTTGTCACCCTGTTTGACGAATTGTCCGTCTGTCAAATTAAGGATAGTAACTGGCGAGCCGCTATTGATGACTTGCGGCACTCCCGAGTTACTTCGACCTTGCTGAATCGGGCTCGCAAAACGGTGTCCAAGTCCGCCGGGAGCTTCCCCTAGGCAAGCTCGCAGAAGGTCACGGAACTGACGTAGCATCAGCGGGTCGACACGAGTGGTAGCGAGCGATGAGCAATTGCAATGGCTCACTGGTAGCGAGCAACCTTGACAGATAGGATAGGTCATTTCTCTTCTACCTTGATGTTTTCACTAGTCGACGCTGCCGAATTCGGTGGAACTTGCGTCGCCGCTGTTACAAAGGCCTGAACCTTTTCAGGCGGAAGCTTTGGCAATACTTCTTGCAATAGTGGACCAATTTCTTCCGACTGCTGAGGAGTCATATTACCAACGAACCAAACAAGTTGTTCCGTAGTCATACTAGAAACCAATTTGAGCAGTCCATCGCTTGCTTCAGAACTGGCGGAAGTCGTGGCTTGAGTATCCGTAACAAGCTGCGCTGGCGTCGTTTGCGGAAGCATGTTTTTTTCCTTTAACTTCTGCACAACGGCCGCTCCGCCCACATTCATGGCGAAGCCGCGCAGTTGTTCCCACATAGCATGGTCCTTACGCTCCTTCTCAATTTTCCACTCACGTTCCGCCTTACGGTCTAGGAGCGCCTCAGTCGTAACCTTCGCTTGCAAGATGTCGCTAATCAACTCGCGGAACGTCTGCCGCATTTGCTGAAGCTCATCCGTCATAAGCGTAAAATGCTTATCAACGTACTTATCTTTGCTGGACAGAGCGTCACTCGCCAGTCGCTGCATAAGCAGAAGCGTACCTTTCTCGTTGGGTGCTTCTACTTCTCCCGGGTCGTCGGCGATATTCTTCGGCGGCTGAATTGTGAATGTAAAACGGCTAACTGACTGGCTTAGCTCGTTATCATCCTTGTGAGCGGTAACCTGAAACGTTTGCAACGTTCGGTAAGCGCTAGCGGTGGTAACGCTTTGCTCCCGAACATACTGGATAAGCGCTTCGATTTCTCGTTCTTTATCGATATCGACTAGATGCTTATGAATCTTTTGACTGTGAACACACTCCGGCCCGTCTTCGTGCCGATGCATTACGTGGAATTGCCAACACTGGTCAACGCCCAAGCTAGGGGCGGATACAGTGTGAATCCACGCGCGCAAAGCGTCTTCATCAAGAACGCCTCGGATAAGCTTCGGTGGAGTCTGCTTTTCAGTCATTAGCTTCAAATCACTTTCTCATCCAGTCTAATTCTCTCGTTAGCCGCTCTTGGCGAGACGTCGCGCGATGGCCGGCCCCGCAGCAGTCAGGATAACATACCCGGCGCCCAGCGCGGCAGCGCCATAGAGGATTGTCTTTACAACGTCTAGAAGTTGCTGTTGCGGAGAGCCGTTTTCTGCTTCCTGCTTGTCTTGCTCTTCAAGGACGGGGCTCGTAGGGTCGAGAGGAACAGAATTGGTCTTACCGTTCACGTAGGAGATAAAGTCGGCTCGAATTTGGTTGTATTCGGTAATGAGAGCGGACAAGCCTTGCTCGTCATCGTCGCCCCACCACCAATCATTCGACAAAGCGGTTTTCCACTGCCCCCAGCGCAACAGAAACCCGTTCATCTTGTGATTGAGCGCCGCCCAATTGGCCGTATCGAGCGCATTACCGGGTGCCGGCTCGTGACTTGCGATATCGGCATCGAGCTTGCTAATGTTTGTATCAAGCTCAGCGATTTCGCTATTTGGTTGACTGCGGCCAACGTTGATTTGAAAATCGTTGGGATTGCCAATCGAGTTAGCGAGCATATCTGCTGGCCGACTAAAATCCCAAGCGGCCGACTGGCCATAGATTCGGCCGTAGATACCGGGGGGGCGAGTCATCGGAATGCCAGCAGTCCAAGTAGTGCAACGCTTGCCATTCCACCAATCAAGGTGACAACCAGAACCTTTTTCACTTTCTGAATTTCATCATGATTGTCAATAATGAAAGCCTGCGTATACTGCCAATCCCACTGAACGTCCGGAGAAAGGTCCGCCGGGACGTCTTCAGTAACGCCCACAAGAGCGTTACCCATCTTTGCAAGAGACCAATTACCACTCACCGGAATACCCTCCTAGCGGTTGCATACGTACTTGCAGCAACCAAAATTGCGCCAGCGGCGAGACCAAAAATCATGAATTGATTGATTCGGATGTTGCGCTGATGATTGGCTAGAATTGCTTGATGAACAGGCCACCCCCAATCGCCAGCGGTCGGACTACTAAAATCGATTAGAATCTTTTCACTTGCTCCGACTTGGATATCGTAGTCATTCATCCGTCAATCATCCTTCCTACAAACCGTCCCACGACCGTAGCAATCGCAGCTGCGAAGGCGACTTCAATCCAATTGACGGTAATTCGTTTCGTTGGAGTTTCGTCCACACCGAGCGCGCCGACTTGGGTATACTGCCACATGGGGGCGCTACCTTCTCGTTGTGAAGTAGAAAGCTGCCGCAAGCGCGGCCCCTCCGAGCGCTAGCCGATTGAAGGTCCAACCAACGTTTTCCTCCTCGATTGGCGCGCCCGTTGTCGGCTCAAGCGGTTGCGTAGGAGTGGACGGGTTACTGCCGGGGACTGGAACACCAATCGTATCCGGATTGATTGAGAGCGTGCTCCCTAGCGCGGTTTGCGAATCAGAGATACTGACGTTTACGTTACCGTTCGTATCGGTCGTGCCGTCATCACCAAAATCGAAATGAAGCTTTGGCTTGAATTGAAGATTCTTGATACGAGCATCATTCTCATGAATGATGTTAAGATATTTATCGATTCTCTTAGCCGGAATCAACCCGTCGTGCAACGCATTTTGACCAGCGTATCCGTTCCACGTGTTCGCATTGACGAGTGGATAAGTAGTGGACAAATTACCGTTTGAATCAGCGTAAGTCAGCAGTTTGTTAAACAAATGGAACGTATTCCAAGCCGCTTCTCGCGCCTTTTTCCACGCCGCGTTAGCTCCCTTAAGGTCGCTGATGCGGGCGGCCTTTGGGTAGTCGGGAGTGTTCGCCGGTTGATTTGCGAACTTTTGAAACGATTTAGCCTGCTTTACTGCGGAGTTTTCAGCCTTGTTTGACGCTGTAATTTGCGTCATTACCGCTAGGGCTTGAAGTGAGACGGCCATTTGCTTAAATTACCTTTTTAATGTTAGACTTTGCCACCGTGTAGGTATAATCTACTGCGTTTTTAGTAGACGCGAATAGTTTGCTTACAAGCTGCGGCTTGAAGTAGAGAGTCCCGGCGCCAACAATCAGTGCAAGCGGTAGTACGCTTTTACGCACGGGTCTAGGTTGTGGTCGAAACGTAATTACTCCACCGTGCAACGGGTTGTTTGGAGCTTGCAGTCCAGGGACGTTTACATAATGGGATTCTACAAACTGGTCCCAGCCGGTAACCATTGCAACGAATTGGCCTGTTGCTCTATCATCAAGTGTGACGCAAGGAATATTTTTACCCGAATCGGATTGATTCATCCAAACCGATTTAGCTAGCGTCATCGCTGAATTAAACCTTTTCCCATCCGGGTCGCCTTTTGCAGCAGATTGGAACCCAAGAACAACGAGATATGCCTGTAGCAAGGCGTCAACGTTTTCCTCCTCTCTTGCCATTACATAGATGAGGAAGCTGCTAGGCAATCGCCCTTGGCGCCAAGCTTGCCAAAAGATATCAGCGTAAAGCGGCCACAACGCATATCCGCCATCCGTCGGTTCGGCTGCCGCGGAGTATGGCCCTGGCAAACCATTATCGGCCATGTATTGGCGTACGAATCCAGGCCTTTGATATGCTGCCATGATTGCTAACCGAAGATTCTTAGCAATCTTTTTTTCACTAGGCGTTAGGCCCGCATTAGGCCACACCTTTTTTTCATTACCCGAAAGATTTGATGCATTAGAATCTAGTAGTGACAGCAAGCCTCCTAGGGAATTTTCGTAGTATGGAACGCCAGCAATCTTTTTCCCAAGAAGTCTTAGTCCATCGTCCTTATAAAACTGATAAGCCCCATAGGGTCCAGGTTTCACCTCGTCATTAACCCTAGGCGCCATGAAAATATCGGTCGGTAGCACCCGACCGTCGGGAGCCGTGCCCCATTTCACCGAACCAAAAGTAAGCTGACATGCCGCTTGAATTTCTTCCGGACTCTTACCCGTAGCAGAACCGCTATAGGTGGCCATAGCGTCAACGTAAGCTCCCAGTAAAGGAACCATGGCGCCGAGCCCGGAAGCTATCTCGGATGCGGTAAGCGTTACTGTCGAAACTGCACCTTCCGCAACCGCCTTTGCAGTGAGATACCCGGTCGCCGCAATTACGCTTGCTGCTACAGTTGTCGTTGCTGCGGCCAAGTTTCCGGCCGCCAACTGATTGATAGCGCGCATTCCGCTCGCGACTGCGGCCTGGCCCATTGGAGACATGTTAGAAATGATGTCGCTATTTTTAGCGATATCATTAATTGCTTGGACACCCTTACCAAGCGAGACGTTTTCACCGCTGTAGGTAGTAAATCCAAGTTTCCCAGCTGCATTAATGACAGCGGGGCCGGCTCCAACTTGGATAAATTGCCAATTATTCACAACCATCTACTTTCAGCGTCAGAAATCTTAATGCCCTTTATTCCTGCAAACCAAACGATGGCAGTTTGCTTCACCCTTGTAGACATGACACCGCCAGTATCGCGAACATACCACCACTGATTATTAGCTGCATTCCCATACAACCTATTTCCACGATTATCGGATGCGATAAACTTGGTTGCAGATTTGGGCAATCCACTTTTAATCGAAGTAGAATGGCTCATCGCAGGATATACTTGTAACCAAGCCATGCGGCCAGTGCCGCAATCAAGACTTTACCAAGTGTTTTTTGATTGTCTGTTGCAGGGTCAGTAACACTCTCGGGGATAACTCCAGTGATTGGCTCGCCACTACTGCTTACAGGCATGGGACCACCACGCTTTGCTGCGATTGGTTCTCCCAAAGCATCGGCGATAGCCCACACTCGTTCTTGAATGCCCTTGCTCCTTTGCGAAGGGTTTTGCTCAAAGTAGAGACCAACACCCGTAATAGGGTCCTTCTGGTTCCAGGCGATTTGAGCGCCATCGATATCGCCCAGCTTGGCGAGCGCCCAGCCGGTCGGCCTACGCAACGTAAACTGCCGGAGCAAATCCCGAGCGCCATCCTCGGGTGTGGGATACTTTTTGTAACACCACGTGTAAGCGGTACCATCAGCGTGCGTATCGCTTGCTTCAAAAGCCTTAGCAGGGTCGCAGGGAGGCTTACCAGCTTGAACGGCGCCCCAATTATTGATTACTCCGCTCTTTTCCCCGGTAAGCTTATTCGTGTATTGAGCCCAGCCGTAATGACTTTCTAGCTCGGCTTCGGCTTGAATCATTTGCTGCTCGCCCAGTGTAGTAGACGACGCGGCAAGCGCGCGCACTTCCGGATACTGCGATTGCAATCCCTCGTCTAGTACGCTCTGCCAAACGTGGTTAAGCGTATCACGCCCGAACTTCGCATCCTTGCCGTAAGCGGCCGGAAAGCTCGGCTTACCTGTCATGGCCGACCACGACGCGTTCCCCGCAATGCCGTCCGCAACTAGGCCGTGTGCCGCTTGCCAGGAACGGGTGTTCTTGTCTGTCTCGTCGTCAAACTTGCCGGTAACGGGCGTCGGGTAACCGGCAGCCGTAAGCAAGCCTTGCCATTCACTCACTTCAGCGCCGGAAGAACCCTTTTTAATGGTCTTGAAAGCCATTAGACTCGGCTCTTCCAACCCTTGGGATAACGATAAATAATCCAGACGTCGCGTCCGCCACGTGTATCCTTTTCCTTGGTAAATTTGATACCAGGGTTATTAGCCCGTTTCTGACTAAGAACGTAATTGGCAGTTTTCGCTGAGTAGTAAAACCCTTCCTCGACAACATTAGCCATTATTCTACTCCTTCACGCAATATTGACAAACAGCATCTTTACCATGTTCGCACTTGCCCGCCACTGCTACTTCCGGAACGCTCACCCCTTCTGTTACAAAAGCTTTTGCGTTTTCGGCCTGCATTCGCTGGTAATGCATGAGGTGCAATTGGTCGAGAGCATCACTCAGTAGAAACACGCTCACCGTAGCATACGTTTTGCTTCGCTTATCTGCTTTCGGATTGCTTACGACCGCGAAGACACCTTCAATTTCTTCCTGAGCGGCCGAATCACCTGCAAGCGCGGCGCTCATGACACCCATGGTCGTGCGTTGAAGATTCAACACTTCAGAAAGGGGAATGGTGAACATAGTTCCCTTGTGAGTAACAGTAACGAGCGGCTCGTTCACTGCACTACATGTGCCTTCCCGTTCGTAGGAGTGTGCTCGGCTTCGCTTTCGCTTTCTTCCTCGTCTGCACTTGCTTCGGCCGGCTCTTCTGGCTCGCTCTTCTGCACCTTCATTTCCGGAAGCGGACCGTGAGGCCAAAGCGCGAAATCCCCTCGGACGTTACAGAGTTTGGCAAGCTCTTCGTCCCCGACAACAACCATAATCGGAACGTTCATGTTTCGCTGGCCAAGAAAAATTGCACTCAACGTAACAATTACCGTAAGGCCTGCGTCAATAGCGTGTTGGATAACGCTTGAAGCACTTTGAGTAGGCTGGGCGCCAAATGGCAACACCATAAAAGCTTGTCCGCCCGGTGGCCCATTAGGAATCAACTCAGTAGAAGAGAATCGAAGCCACTTCTTGATTTCCGGGCTATCGATTACGCGCGTATCAAATACACGGAGTCCGTCTCGCAAGCGAGTAAACTCGAGCGCTTCGCGGTCGGTAAACTTCATGGGCGGCGGCAAAGGTTTGGCTGCGCGCGTCGACCCATTTCGGGATTCGATTTGCTTCTTTTCCTTATACTTATCGTAAAGGAACGTTGCACCACCACTGATAAACAAGAGTGTAATAGGGTCCATTTGCTTTACGTTGCTCCCATCCCTAGCGCCGTTGAGGGGTCTTCAATACTGCCGTCCCCTCTTTTTACCTGGATATGATAGAGCATCGTACTCCCAATGAGCCGTTTTGTCCAGTAACAACGAGCCCTCGTCTCGCCTGCCAATCGCAATTCTGCAACACGCCAAGCGCACAAATCTTCACAATCGGCTTGCCCTCGCGCTACTACCCAAGGCACGCTCAGCCATTCCTCAACGCCGATAGTTTCTTCTGCATATCGGATTCCAGCGGTGTAAAGCGGTACGATATAGCCGATTTCTCGAAAATAGTCCATATTGCATTGAACTAGATTTTCAAGCATTGTCGACAGACTTCTATCCATTCGGCTGGGCGCAATCGGGAGCGCCCATGCTTCGGTTTCCGAGTTGATTGGATACGGTTGCCAAAGTGAACCCCCCTCGCGCGCTGCAAGAGAGCCAATCCGACGAGCGTACTTGGAATCAAGCCTCGGCGGCACGTACCAGGCAAACCACTTCATATGCTAATAAATAGAAGCAAAAAGTTTGTTATAGGCGACTGCCGGATAGGCATGCGAGTATAGCTTCCAAACTCCAGTTTTTGTCAATGGGGCTCTAAACACTCGAACGCCAATACCAAACTGGTAATGTCGCAAATTATCCAATTCTTGCAAAGCCTGTTGCCAATTCAAAACAGCAACTGGGCCATTTGGTTGTCCATCCTGAACAATTGAATAAGCAAATTTCTTACCATTTGGAATTAGAAATTTGAAAAACTGAATCGCCATTGGGTACTTTACCTTTTTGAAAAACGAAAAAAGCCCCGCCTAGCGGCCCGCTGGGATGAGTCAGCAGAAAGCCAGGCGGGGCCGAGTGCGCCCAAGTTATATTACAAACTAGGAGCGAACGATTTGGCTCTCAGAGGCAAGACGCGTCGGTAAGCGACCAATCAACAAGGCCATAGAACTGTGCATAGAAATCATGCGATTCGCTGGTCTTATTGCGCACAGTAACGCTAATCGACGTGCCAGGCATGAGAATCGGCAGCTTCATCGGGGGCGGAGAACCGTCCGGCGAGAAGTTGTCGGCGGGAATCGACTGGCCATCCGTCAGAAACTCGCGAAGCGCATTGCGAATCGAGGTAATCTGAAAGAAAGGAGACGAGCCACGGTCCACAACGAACTTGGTAAGGCAAATCGGCACGGACGGGCTAGCCGTCAACGTACGCGTTTCGCCAGCGGCGATGATGGTACCAGCATTCGGAGCATCACGGTTATTGATACCAAGGGGTTGCTGAGCCGAGTTAGCGCGCAGAATCTGAATCTGAGCGTTTCGGGCAGAAGCCTCGCGAAGGGCGCAAGCATCCGCATACGCCTGCGCCGAGACAGCAGGAGCAGCGCAACCAGCGCCAACAGGCATCATGCTACCGGCCGGCAGCATGACAGGAGAAGCGGCGCCGACCATAGCGGCAAGCGCACCGCGCGAAGGAGAAGCGCCAACAATGCGACGGCTCGCGCCCGCATTCTGCGGCAGATACATGTGACGAAGCATTTTCGTTTACTATCTTTCTGTTTCGAGGGTTAACGGTTCTGTTTTCTCAGCGCAGGCCCTGATAGCTAGCGCGAATCCTTGCCATTTGCTGGCCAATGGCCGTGCGAGCGGCGAAGTTCTGCTCGGTAGGCGAGCAACCAACGGCCGGCTGCCAAGCGCCCGCAACCGTCGGCGGCAGTGCGGCCGGCGGAGCGGTCGGAAGCTGAGCCGGCGCGCCCGGCTGAGGAAGGTAGGGATTCACCTGCTCGCTAAGGAGCTTCGCGCCCTCCACGACAATCATACCGCCTGCGAGGTTGACGAGTACATCGCGACCAGGAAGCCGCGAGCCAAGCACGCCAGCGGCAACAGCCACACCCACACCGAGCAGCGCGCCCGGCGAAAGGGTGACAGGGCCAACGTCGACGCTCTTATCGGCGTAATTGGAGTCAAGCCAGGTAGCGCCCGCGGCGCCTGCAACCTGCAAACCGAGCTGAGAAAGGACGTTCATGGGAACCGAATCTCCTAGTTGGATGTTGAGCGTTGCACTCGCTCGGTAATGTGCACTCAAGTGCCCGAACTTGCAAGAGAATTCGTTATTAAATTTTGGTCAATAAGAGGTATGCAAAAATTGCGAGGTTGCAAGGTCGCAAAATAGTTCGTAATTTTACTCTCATAAAGGTAGGATATTTGATATGCCTGGACGTGCACCGCAAAGCTATCTCGAATCGGACGGACTATTCAGCCCGCGGGAAATTGCCAATTTGTTTGACATTTCCTTGCCTACAGTCATTCGCTATGAACGTGAAGGGAGGTTTGGCAAGCGTGTTAAACGCGAGGAATGTCCGGGGAGAGTCTTTTTTCGTAAAGAAGACGTGGAAAGAGCGTATGCAGACTATCGACCTAGAGACGCATCATACAGAATCGGAATGCGTAAAGCGGAAGTCGAAGAACGCTCGGAAGGAAGTCTAAACGCACGAGTCTTTGCGTTGTGCAAGCAAGGAAAGAGCTTTCACGATATCGTAATCGAACTAGAAGCCCCTGCGGCTCGAGTAAGAAAGATAATGAAAGAGTACGAAATGACGCCCGCAAAGGTTCGTCAAATTGAACAACAGAAAGAGCTAGAAGCTAGCTTGCGAGCGCAAGAAGTTGCTAAAAACAAAAAGGCTAGAACCGAGCTTTATTTCCAGAAGAAAACGGAAATGGAGCTAGCTAAGATTGAGAAAGAGTACAAAGAAAAGGCGCGCGTAGAATCTCCACGCACGCCAAGGATTCAGATTCCGAAGTTTGAAGACGATTAATCGACTCTGCTAGACTCTCTCATTTTCATCATTCCGTTTGCCACGTCCCAACTTAGTTCAATAAGCGTCTTCAACTCGTCCTTACGTCGCCATTCTCCTTCATGAATAACCTTATTCGTAAATAGAGTCCAGAAAGCGACGGCAGCAAAAATGTCTCTAGCTTGAATCATCGTTCGCACCGACACATCTTGTAATTTTCTTCTACATACATACGGTGTCCAGGGTGAGGGCAAGTGGAGTTGCCATCAACCAATGTCGATTCTCGGCAAGGGTCCGGATGACGACTGCTGTAAAAATCATGCAACTCCCAACAACCCCAAAAGAATGCAGCAATTGATGCACAGCAAATCCAAACAATTACAACAGCCTTAACAAACTCGGTACTCCATTGTCGAAGCCACCAATTCCAAATCTGTCTAGGAAAGCGATATGGCTTATCAGTAATTGGGTCGACAGTTCCAATGTGGTCTCTATAACTCATCCTTCTATCTCCTTCCCATCAATTGCCCTTGCAATATTTTTCTTCTTTACCCGAAGCAACTCATGTACATGCAAATCGACTGGATGCTCGCTCACCATGTCGACCACAAGCACGCTACCCGTTTGCCCCTTCCGGCTTGCTCTGTCTTCGGCCTGCTCGTTTAGGCCCGGGGTCCAATTCAAGTCAACGAATAGCACCGTCTGAGCCCGTGTAAGAGTGAGGCCAGCACCACCGGTTTGAATCGTCATGGCGAGAATGCGATACTTGCCCGCCTGGAAATCTCTTACGATTTGGGCAGTGTCTTTTGTGTCTCCAGTAATCGACGCAGAACCAGGTAATCGGCCGATTGCCTCACACGGCTGTACGTAATTAGAAAAAACAAGGATAGGCGCTTCAAACGAAGCGTGTGACTCGCAAAAGTCAATTGCATGAGGCACACGGCTACGACTGATAGCAAGCCGAGCTTCGCTAAGTAACGTAATCGGCGGTAGAGCATCAGCATCTAGAAAGTCCCATTCTTCCTTTACGTTATCGAGAAAGTCGGTAATGTCGTCAGGAGCCGGAACGTAAAGCGTTTGATAGCGCTTCTGCGGAAGTTCAGGCATCACTTCCGCTTTCGTGCGTCGGAGCATCACACGCTTGAGACGCTCATGAACGGTCGTGGACGTCGCGCCCCATATCATCCGCTCGCCACTCGGGATACGCTTGACTCCTTCCGAAGTTTTGACACTTCGCCAAACAGTCTTTAATTCGCCCTGGCAAAGCTCGCGGTATTCGTCCCATCCTTCGCGCTCTGCATTGCTCGGGAAGCACCTTTCATTAAGCTTCCCCGCGAGCAACAGACCCCACAAGTCGTCCGGGTCGCCAACCATGGGCGTACCCGTCATCAAAATTACGCGTTTGCATCGGTCGGTGATAGCGCGCACGTTTCGAGTTACTTGCGCGTGCGGGTTTTTGATGGCCTGCGCTTCATCAACAAATGCCCGTACGTCCAAGAACGTTTTGAGCGTGCGTTTGTCTAAGCTGCGCTCGTCAGGCACTTCGGAGTAGGCGCAAACTACTACTTCGTTCGCAAATGGCTTGCGAAACCCGGATTCGATATCGACGCTCATCCAAGGGCACCACTTCGCAGCTTCATCTTTCCAAACACTTTTGACGCTCTTGGGGCAGAAGACGAGCGTCTTATCGCCTCGCTCAGCCGAACGGAGTGCTTGGGCTGTTTTACCCGTGCCCATTTCATCGCCCAAAATGCCCCTATCGATAGACGCAATCCAGGCGATGCCAGCACGTTGATACTGAGAGAGTACTTCCCCATTCCGACCCGGAGTGTCCAAGTCAAGCTCGCGCGCTGCCCTGTTGAGAGCAACGCACGAGGGAATAACGGGGCGGGAGAGAAGTCTCACGATGCGTTAAAACGGTCATTCATCTTTGACAGAACTTCTCCCCATCGCATGATTAGATTTTGGTCTTCTGCTTTATCGAGGGCAAGAATCAAAAGAGTTTCAAAAACATGACGAAACCCATCCGCCAAGTCTAATTTTTCAGATTCCGATAATGAATCCCAAACACGAATCGTAGTTCGTGCATCATCAGAATCGATGTTACGAATTGAATCAACGACCTTAAAGAGGAATCCTCCAGTCATGGTGTCTCCGTGGTCGGGCTAGGCATGGTTTCGCTCTTGCGCTCACCTTCGCTTGTGTCTTCATTGGCAAGCGCTTGCGCGGCAGCATACACCGCCGCGGTTTCTGCGTCCGTATCAGGCGACGGTTTGATTAAGCCTCTAGGTCCCTTACACTTACCTTCCAAAATCGGAAAGATGGGAAGCCGCTCATTACAAGCATCAATTTCAGCTTGCAACTTTGCTTGCTCATCTCCCAGCGCTCGAATCTGAATCTTCAAGGTTTCAATATCAGCGGCAATCAAAGAAACAGAAAGCTTCATAGTTTCTAGAAGCTGTTCCAGTTTCGTCATCTTCGCATAGTTTACAGGGTCGAATGTCATTGGTTCTCATCCTCGATTTGGTAAAACGGACAAGGGTTGTGAAACGACCGGTTTCCACCCGATTAAGAGTGCCGGCGTTGCCTGGCTCCGCGCGAAGCAGCAGAAAGCGCGGTGTCAATGGCTTTACGTACTCCTACCCATCCTGACGCTGCTCGTCTTCGGGTCCGAGAATTAAAGCTTACGAACGGAATTCATCCGTTCCGAAACAATGTTGAATTTTCGGACCAGAACTTCGTCAAGATGCATTTTTAGGCTAGATGCAAGCAAATCGAGATAGATTTGGACGTCTGCAATTTCATCCCCAATTGCTGCTAACTCTGATTCACTTGCTGTTACAAAATCCTTACGACGCCACTTCTTGAGTAAGTTACACAATTCGCCTACTTCTCCCGCCAACGCACATCCCCAGTCAGTGGGACTCCAATCGTTAAGTAAATGGTTATGGCCAAACGTCTCGATTGCTCTTGAAGTGTTTTGCGCTCTCAACTCAGCAAACGTTAGCAATTTCATTGGTTCTCATCCTCTACAAATGGGTTACCAGCACAGGCAATTACTTCCAAATCATCCCGATTACATCCGAGACGAGTGCAAGCGGTAGTCAGTGCCTTGTACCAGGTTCGTTCTTGTACATGCACTCGGAGCTTGGGATTGCGCTTGAAACGAAATGTCCAGGGGATTGGATTCGGTGGCGGAGTAGGCAAGTCAATCAATTTTTCCTCTCTTC
>Ga0105148_100034_pt1 | contig 19962 bp, 23 predicted proteins | sample RS_199metaG_FD_91502 | JGI IMG/M metagenome (GOLD analysis project Ga0105148, IMG submission 91502) | Switchgrass associated microbial communities from Austin, Texas, USA, to study host-microbe interactions - RS_199 metaG | ecosystem: Host-associated > Plants > Roots > Rhizosphere | place: USA... | reverse complement strand
TTCGACGCGATGTTGCTGCGCCTGCCTTTACTTGGCCGTTTGATCCGCGACCTTCATGCAGCCCGGATGGCGCGCACGCTGTCGACGATGGTGGCGAGCCGCCTGCCGCTGATGGAGGGGCTGTCGCTTACAACCCAGACGGTCCACAACCGGGTGCTGCGGCAGGCGTCCGAAGAGATTGTCGAAGCCATTCGCGGCGGCGGCAGCCTGTCGGCGGCCTTGCGGCGGGCAGGCGTGTTTCCGCCGCTGCTCGTCTATCTTGCAGCGAGCGGCGAGAGCGCGGGGCGGCTCGACACGATGTTGGAGCGGGCGGCCGATTATCTTGAACGGGAGTTTGACAGCTTCACGTCAGCGGCCCTTGCCATGCTGGAGCCGGTCATCATCATCCTGATGGGCGGGGTCGTCGCCGTGATCATCCTGTCCATCCTGCTGCCGATCCTGCAATTGCAGAGCCTTACGGGGGCTTGAGGAGTGAATATGTCGTATTGCAATCCACCGGCCCATTGCGCTGATCGGAAGAGCCGCATGTCTATTTCGAATGCCGAAGGGCATATGCCAACCGAGCGGCTTCACGCGTGCTTTGGCAGGCTGGGCACGAACGGAGATAGGACGCGGGGCGAGGACGGCTTCACCCTGGTGGAACTGATGGTCGTCATCGTCATCATCGGCCTGCTGGCGACGATCGTGGCGATCAACGTGATCCCTGCGACGGACACAGCGCGGGTGGAGAAGGCGAAGGCGGACATTGCGACTATCGAACAGGCGCTGGAGCAATATCGGCTCGACAATCTGACCTACCCGTCGGCGACCGATGGGCTGCAGGCCTTGATCAGCCCGCCCGCTTCCTTGCCGCAGCCGCAGCGCTACCGGCGTGGCGGTTACATCAAGAAGCTGCCCGATGATCCGTGGGGCAGGCCCTATAGCTATGCAGTGCCGGGGCGGAAGGGCGCGTTCGACATCAGCTCCTTGGGCGCGGACGGTCAGCCGGGCGGCGACAATGAAAATGCCGATATCTATTCCAGCGAACTTTGATCGCCCTTGCTGCTCCGTTGGGTTCGAGCCGGTCGAGAATTGCTCTCGACCGAGGCTTCTGGGCTTCGCTCGAAACTGCTCGAACCGAACGGAGGAGGGATTCACGCTGATCGAGCTAATGGTCGTGCTGACGATCATCGGCTTTATTTCCGCTGCGGTCATCCTCGCCATTCCGGATCCGCGCGGGCGCGTGATCGAGGACGCCGATCGCTTTGCCGCGCGCGTTGCCGCCGCGCGCGACGAAGCGGTCGTGACGGCTCGTCCCATGAGGGTGTGGGTATCGGCGTCGGGCTATGGCTTCCAGCGCCGTGAAGGCGCGCGATGGGTTGCGTTGGAAGAAAAGCCGTTCGTCACGGCGAACTGGAAGGCGGGTACTCGTGCGCTGGTCGGCAAGGACGGGCGGCAGCAGATCGGTTTCGATGGCACGGGTTTACCCACCGACGCGATGACCGTGACGCTGGCGCGCGAGGCGGAACGGGTGGCAGTGACGGTGGATATGGCCGGAAAGGTCATGGTCGGTGGCTGAAGGCGCTTCTCCGCGGTGCTCGCGTCCAGCCCAGAGGGGCTTCACCCTGCTGGAGATGCTGGTGGCGCTGGCCGTGTTCAGCCTGGCCGCATTGGCGCTCGTCCGCTTGCAGGGCGTGACCTTGCGGACGGCTGCCGACCTGGACAGCAAGGTGCTGGGGCAGATCGTCGCGCGAAACCTGATGGTGGAGATGCAGACCGATCCAGCCCCGCCCTCGCTTGGGAGCGAGCAGGGAGAGGTCGATAATGGGGGACGGCGCTGGCATTGGAACCGCGAAGTTCGCGCCATGGACGACAAGCGACTGCTGCAGGTCAACCTGACAGTCGATGGGCAGGGCGGCGCTTCCCCGGTCGTGCTGAGCTTCGTGCGGGTGGTGCAGTGATGGTTCTGTCCTTTCTCGCGTCACCTCCAGAATTTGCCCGCGAGCAAAGTCTCTCGACCCGTGGACGATGCGCAGGACGGGCTTCGCTCGAAACGAACGGATATGGGGAAAACGGCTTCACGCTGATCGAACTGCTGGTCGCGCTGATGATCTTTGCGATGCTGGCGGCCGCCGGCGTGCTTCTGTTGGGCAACAGCGTGTCGGCGCAAGCGCAGATCAAGACGCGGCTCGACGATATGGCGGCGGTGCAGCGTGCTGGGGGCGCTTTGGCTGCCGACCTTGGCCAAGCGGTGCCGCGCGTCAGCCGTACCGAAGCAGGAACCTTGGCACCCGCTTTCTGGTCGCATCGCGAGGGAGAGGCCGTCCCCGTCCTGCAATTTGTCCGGGGCGGGTGGGACAATCTTGGCGACCTGCCGCGGCCTTCGCTTCAGAAGGTTGAATATTGGGTGCGGCAGGGTCGGCTGGAACGGCGGACCTATGCGCAAGTGGATGGGATGGCGGGGGATGAACCGGCTGCCTTGTTGGAGAATGTCGATGATGTCGCCCTGCGCTTCCGTGATGCGCAAGGCGAGTGGCGGGATGAATGGACGCCGACCCAACCCTACCTGATGCCGCGCGCTGTGGAGGTGACGGTGAGTCGCACGGGTGAACCGGCGGTGACGCTGCGCTTTATGGTGGGGCCGGGGCCTGCGGAAAAGCTGCAAGAGGGGGCGGCCAATGGCTGACCCCCGGAAAGCTGGTGAACGGGGTGCCGCTCTGCTGACGGTGCTGCTGCTGGTCGCGGTGATGGCTGTGGTCGCAGCCACAGCGCTGGAGCGGCTGGCGTTGGCGACGCGGATGACGGGCAATGGCGGCGCGGTAGATCAGGCGCGCGCCTTTGCCGACGCGGGCGTGGAGATTGCGCGCCTGCGGATCGGCGATCTGGTCTTGGCCAATCCCGGCAAGACAACGCTCGCGGGCAATTGGATGGGAACGCCTCAGCCCGTTGCCATTCCGGCCGGGGTTGCGGCTGCGCGGGTGACGGATGGGGGCAACTGCTTCAATCTCAACAGCGTCGTGGCCGGCGAGAATGAGGCAAATCTGAAGGTCCGGCCGGTCGGCATCTCGCAGTTCCAGGCGTTGCTCCAAGCCCTGGGTGTCGATGCCCGGCAGGCACAAGTGGCAGCGGCGTCGCTCGGCGATTGGATCGATAGCGATAGTGTGCCGCAGCCGGGTGGGGCGGAGGACGAGATCTATGCTCAGGCGGCGCGGCCCTATCGCGCCGCCAACCGCTTCATGATCGATGGGAGCGAATTGCGGGCGGTCCATGGCGTGACGCCCGCCATATATGATTTGGCGCGGCCATGGGTCTGCGCGTTACCGACCGCGGATTTGTCGCCGATCAACATCAACACGCTTCTGCCTGATCAGGCGGTGTTGTTCGCGATGCTGTTGCAAGGGCAGGTCAGCGTGGCGCAGGCGCGGCAATTGCTGGCGCAGCGTCCGGCCCAGGGCTACGGCAGCACGGTGCAATTCTGGGCACCGCTCGCTGCCCAAGGCATCAACCCGCTTGAGGAAGCGGCCAATCAGGTCAAGTTGACGACAGGATTTTTCGGGGTGGAAGTGACGGTGGACGTTGGGGGGACGCAGGTTGTGGAACGGGCTCTGATCGATGCCCGGCAGAGCCCGGCGCGGTTGATCCGCCGCAGCTGGGGAAGCGGCGCATGAGCGTGCACGACGGTTTGATCGTGGCGCTGCCAGAGCAAGGCGAGCCGATATGGATGCGCGTTGCCGACGGCGTCGTGGCGCAGTCGGGGACGGGGACCAACTGGCTCGCGGCTTGCGGGTTGACGGCTTTGCCTGATGACGCTGTCGTTATGCTCGTTCCGCCCGCCGCCATGGTGACTCTGCATTGGGCCGATTATCCGGAGCTTGCGCCGAGGCAAGGGCGGGCGGCGGCGCGGCTGGCGGCGTTGGGAGGAGCCATCGTTCCTGCCGACCAACTCTTCGTAGCGGCGAACGAGAATGATGACCCGGCTCTGCCCCATATCGTCGCGTTGGCGGCGCGAAGCGACATGCAGCACTGGCTGCTTTGGGCGCAGCATCATGGCCTGGATCCCGACATCATCGTGCCCGCGCCTTTGTTGCTGCCAGAGCCGGTAGAAGGCGTGGCGCAGGGCGAGCTTGGCGGCGAACTGCTGCTGAGAGGTAAGGACATTGCCCTTTCGGGCGATCTGGCGTTGGTCCTGCCGACTGATGCGACGGTGGAGCCGATTTCGCCGGACCAGATCGCTCAAAGGGCAGTCGCGGCGTTGGAACGGCCGCCGCTCGACATGCGGCAGGGCGATTTCGCCAAGCGGGTGCGCCGGACCGCCGACAAAGGCACGATCGCACGCATCCTCCTGTGCAGTGCGCTCATCCTGTTGGCGAGCCTGCTGATCACGCTGGTCGGCGTTGTGCGGCAGCATGTGGCGGCGAGCAACCTGGATGCGGAGAGCCTGGCGCTGGCGCGTCAGGTGGTTCCGGGGACGGGCGATCTTGATCAGGCGGACGCGGAGATCGAGCGCCAGTTGGCGGCGCGGGGCGCGGGTGCATACGCCTTTACGGCGCCTGTCGCGGCGTTGCTCAGCGCCCTGCAGGATGCACCAGCGGTGTCGCTGACGGCGCTCTCCCGCGATCCCGACGGGATGATCCGGGCGACGTTGGCCGCGGCCAAGGTGGAGGAAATCAACGCCGTGCTGCTGGCGCTTCAGGGGGCGGGCTTCACCATCACGGCGACGCCTTCGCGTGATCCGGGTGGGCGGACGCTGGCAGACATTACGGTGCGGTCATGATGGAAGCTTTGCAGAAACTTTGGGCCGAGCGATCGCCGCGCGAGCAATGGATGCTGGGGGTGATGTTCGCCTTGCTGGCTGTGGTTATCCTCTGGCTGGGCGTCATGCGACCGCTGGTGTCGGCGCAGAGGTCGGCGCATGACGCACTCATGGAGGCTACGGATCGCAATGCGGCGATGCGGGCGAAGGTCAAGCTGCTCAAGATGCTTCCGCGCGGGACCAGCGGCGGAGCTGCGGGAGCGAGCCTCGACCAGCTTGTCGGGCAGAGCGCCGGTGAGGCAGGGCTGGCGCTGGAGCGGGCACAGCCGCAGGGAGAAGGGCGTATGGAGATCGTGATGGCGTCGGTAAGGCCGGTCGCGCTCTTCTCCTGGCTTGCCGCCCTGGAGGCGCAGGGCGTGCGGGTCGAAACGATGAGCGCGCGGCCGTCGCCAACTGCTGGCAGCGTTTCGGTACAGGCGGTCCTGGTGCGGGGACCGGGGCAGTGATGGCGCTTCGATTGTCGCGCCGGACGCGCACCACTTTGATCCTGCTGTTCGTCTTTGGACTGATCCTGTTCATGCCGATGCGGATTGCGCTTGGGCTGACGGGGCTTGAGCGGGTCGGGGTGGCTGCGCGGGACGTGCGCGGTTCTATCTGGAGCGGGCGCATCGATCAGTTGATGCTGGGCACGATGCCTGTTGGGTCCGTACGGGCGGCGCTTTCCCCGATTTCGCTGCTGATGGGGCGAGCGCGCATCGATATCTGGCGGCAGCAGGGTGCTGCGGATGATCTGAGCGGCGCTTTGACGGTTGGTTTCGGGCGTGTCGGCATTGATGATGTGACCGGCGCAGTGCCGCTGGGGCGCAGCTTCGCGCCGCTACCGATCGGTAGCCTGATCATGGAGGACGTGGCCGCTTATTTCTCCGGCGATCGCTGCGGTCATGCCGAAGGGCGGGTGCGCGCGCAGATGGCTGGTCAGTTTCCGGGCCTGAACCTCTCGCAAGGGCTCTCCGGAACAGTGAGTTGCGACGGCGAGGCGCTGTTGTTGCCGTTGGTCAGCCAGTCTGGGCTGGAGAAGGTCAACCTCCGGATCTGGCGTTCGGGCCGCTATGTAGCGGAGATGCGGGTCGAAACGGCTGACGCCGTCCTGGCCGATGCGCTGGCGAAGGCGGGATTCGCCGGCGCGGGCGGCGCCCGGCTGCTGAAGGTCGAAGGGACATTGTGATCGATCCGGTCTGGGCCCTGCTGGGCGGCGTGGCAGGCGCGATCGCAGGCAGCTTCCTCGGGACGCTGGTGCTGCGCTGGCCCGAGGGGCGCGGAGTGGCGAGCGGGCGGTCTGCTTGCGATGGCTGCGGCCGGGTGCTGGGCGTACTTGACCTGATCCCGATGCTGAGCGGGCTCATGCTTGGTGGGCGCTGCCGGACCTGTGGCACGGTGATCGATCCCCTCCACGGGCGGATGGAGGCAGGGTGCGCTGTAGTCGGGGCGCTCGCATGCGGAGCAGCGCCTGGTCTGGCAGGCGCGGGTTGGGCTCTGCTCGGTTGGCTCTTGCTGACGCTGGCAGTGCTGGATTGGCGACACTTCTGGTTGCCTGACGCTTTGACGCTGCCGCTGATTTTTCTCGGGCTGACCCTTGGCCTTTGGGTTACGGATCTGGCGCTGGTTGATCGAGTGATTGGTGCTGCGGCCGGCTATGCGGGATTGGTGGCAGTGGCGCTCATCTACCGCGTGACTCGAGGTCGGGAGGGCTTGGGATTGGGCGACGCAAAGTTGATGAGCGCACTGGGCGCATGGTTTGGGTGGCAGGCTTTACCTTTCATCCTGCTGATTGCGGCGAGCCTCGGCCTCATTGCGGTGGTGGCTAGCATTGCCGCTGGCAAATCGATCGATCGAACGACTCGCGTTTCGTTGGGCACCTGCCTCGCGCTCGCGGCATTGCCTGGCTGGTGGGTGTCTGTGTTGATCAGGTAATGAGAGGCGGTCCGCCTGGACCGCTGGTGACCCCTACGGGAATCGAACCCGTGTTTCAGCCGTGAGAGGGCCGCGTCCTAACCGCTAGACGAAGGGGCCGCTGCCGCATCGGCGGCTGGCAGGCGGTCGCATTTAGGAGGGTGTCCGGCAGGCGTCAAGTGAAACCGCAGGCGCAATCGAGGCCATAAAAAACCACCCCATGTTTAACATGGGGTGGCCAAGGTTCAGGGAGGAGACGCCTCCAAAGGGGGAGGCGCCCATACGACACACCCGAAAGGGGGGCAGGTGCGCCGTATGTTCGCAAGATAAAGAAGGTCTCTCCCACTTTCAAGTGGCAGGAAAAAACCTTTTCGACATCATATTGATATAGATCAACTTTCTTAGTTCATGCGTCGGCAGGCTGAGGCTCGGCCGGGACGGAAATCGGTCCCTTGCCCTGTGCCACCTGGGACTCGAACACTTCGCGCATCAGTTGCAGCGAGAAAAGATGCGCATAGATCAGCGGCAGCATGCCGTTCTGGCTGATCTTGCGGAGCTGGTCGCCGCGCATGTCGCGCAGCTTTTCCTCGTTCACCATGCGGAAGCCGCGATAAACGAAAGGCTGTTCCGTGCCCGGAACCTGAATGGCGACTTCGCCGTCCATCAGCAGGTCAAGTTCCTTAAGATCCTTCATGAACTGACCGGTGCGCGCAGCAGCCTGCTCGAAATCCTCGCAGAATTTGAGCACGCCCTGGGTCAGTTCGCTGGGCTTGCCATCTTCGAACAGCGGCTGGCCTTCCTCGAACTCGCCGACCGCCTCGCTGGTGGGATCGAAGCAGAGCGAGAGTTCGTCGGTATCGGGACGCAGCTTTGCCAGCATCCAGGGATAGCGGCGGACATAGGCAGGCACATAGGCGGGACCGCGCAGCTTGCCTTCGTCGTCGAGAAAGGTGTTTACGCCTTCGTTGAGGCCCATAAGCGCCAGCGGCACCGCTTCATCGCCAGCAGAAAAGATGATCGGGACGAAGCGCTGCGCGGCGACAAATTCATCAACCGTGAGCGGAACGGCATGCTGCTTGGTGAGGAAGGGCGCCGATTCCACCGTGCGGCTGCGGTAGCTCGCATGATCAGCGCTGCTGAGCGGTAGCAGGTCGTTGTAGAATACGGGAAGATTGTTCGCGGGCGCGCTAGCCATGATGCTGTTCCATTCTGCCAAAGGCAGCGCATGCGTAGGCGCTGCCTTTCCTAAAAACTGGATGAGGGCGATAAAGACCTTGGGGAGGCGAGGCAATCGCTTTGTCGGCCCGCCATGGGGGCGGCCTCCATGCTATGCTTCATCGGGGCGAGGGATCAGCTTGCCGGGGTTCATGAGTCCCTGCGGATCGAAGGCAGCCTTGATGGCGCGCAGTGCATGCAGCCGCGCCGGGCTGGCGAGCCTACCGAGCTCCGCCCGCTTCATCTGGCCAATTCCATGTTCGGCCGAGATGGAGCCGCCTGCCGCAACCACCGCGTCATGGACAAAGGCGTTGATCGCCTGGCCATCGGCAGCGATCCAGGCGGGGCCGTCCTTCGTCCCCTTTGGCGCGCGGACGTGGAAGTGAACATTGCCGTCCCCCAGATGGCCGAAGGAGGAAGCGGTGGTCCCAGGAAATACGCGCTCGGCTGCCGCGGCGGCATCGACCATGAAGGCCGGCATGCGGGCAACCGGTACGCTGATATCATATTGGAGCGCCGGACCCTGGGCACGCTCCGACTCCGAAAGCGACTCGCGTATGCGCCAAAAGGCTTCGGATTGCGCATCATTCGCGGCGATGGCCGCATCCATGGCGAGACCTTGCTCCAGAGCCTCCGCCAGCGCCTGCTCAAGCCGCTCGGTGGGGTTGGGATCTGACAGGTCTGCATGGTCAACCTCGATAAGGACATGCCAGGGCGTTCGCGTCTCGATCGGGCAGCGGGCGCCGGGAACGTGCGAAAGGACATGGCCCAACCCATCGTCTGCGATGATCTCGAAAGCTTCGACGCTGTCGCCCAGTCGAGCTTCGGCGAAGCGGAGGAGCGCGAGCGCGTCGGCAGGGGAACGAACGCCGACCCATCCCACCGCTCGGGCTGCGATGGCCGGAACGAGGCGCAGCGAGGCAGCGGTGACGATGCCCAGCGTCCCTTCCGCGCCGATCAGCAATTGTTTGATGTCGTAGCCGCGATTGTCCTTCTTGAGTGCGTCGAGGCCATGGAAGATGCTGCCATCGGGAAGGACAGCCTCAAGCCCCTCCACCAGCGCGCGCATGGTGCCGTGGCGCAGGACCTGTGTGCCGCCTGCGTTGGTCGATACCAGGCCGCCGATCGTTGCAGATCCCTTGGCGCCGAGACTGAGGGGGAAGCGGCGGCCTGCGGCTTCGGCCGCGTCGTGAAGGATCGAGAGGATGACGCCTGCTTCACATATGGCGAGGTTATCCTCCGGCGACAGGGTGCGAATGCGGTTCATCCGGCGTAGCGAGAGGATCAACGCTGATCCGTCAGCAGGCGGAGTCGCGCCGCCAACCATCGATGTATTGCCGCCCTGCGGCACCAGAGGCACGCCAAGCTCGCCAGCGAGGGTGACGATGGCGGCGACCTCCTCTGTGCTGATGGGCTGCAATATGGCAGCCGCATCGCCATGGAAGCGCCCGCGCCAGTCAGTGAGCCATGGGGCGATGTCATCTGGATCGGTGATGACGCCTTTAGGGCCGAGCAGCGCTCCGAACCGGCCGATGATCTCTTGTCCTATCATGGGACGATGCTATGCCCCGGAATTCATCGACGGTTCAACCACCGGCCCATAGCGTGCCGCCCCAAAAAGGGGTTCGATTTGCTTCATTCCGTCCTGCTGCTTCTCGTCGCGCCGCTTGGGGAACCCGTGCAGCTGGCGCAGATGATGATTGAGCAACGGGTCATTATCCGCGTGCCGATGGCGAAGAAGGGCAGGGCGCCCGCACACGTCGCGCGGCAAGCTGGACGGGCTTGGAAGGAAAAAAAGGGGCCGCGCTGCATTGCGCTGCGGTCGATTCGCTCTGCCAGCGTGGTGGTGGAGAATGGCGTCGATCTGCTGCTGGCGGACAATCACCGCTATCGCGCACGTTTGGAGCGCGGCTGCAGCTCAACGGGATTTTATTCCGGCTTCTATGTTGAGCCGGATGATGATGGATCATTATGTTCGGGCCGCGATGAGTTGCAGGCCCGTAGCGGGCTCAGCTGCGTCATAGGCAGTTTCAGGCGATTGGAAGAGGCTGAGCCTGCCGATTAAGACTCCTGTGAAACGCCCTTGATGCTCGATTTTCTTGACAAGATCGCGATATTTCAGCAAGGCGCGCGCGATTTCCGACGCGTTTCGACATGCGGCGGATAGCCTCTGTGTCCCGGACAACTGAATGACTTTTGCCGATCTCGGCCTTTCCGATGAATTATTGAAGGCCGTCAACGAGGCCGGATATGACACGCCCACGCCCATTCAGGCGCAGGCGATCCCCCCTGTGCTGATGATGAAGGACATTATCGGCATCGCTCAGACGGGGACGGGCAAGACCGCCAGCTTCGTGCTGCCGATGATCGATATTTTGGCGCATGGTCGGGCTCGCGCGCTGATGCCGCGCTCTCTCATCCTGGAGCCGACCCGTGAACTGGCCGCGCAAGTGGCCGAGAATTTCGAGAAGTACGGGAAATACCACAAGCTCAACATGGCGCTGCTGATCGGTGGCGTACAGATGGGCGATCAACTCAAAGCCCTGGAAAAGGGCGTCGATGTACTGATCGCGACGCCGGGCCGTCTGATGGACCTGTTTCAGCGCGGCAAGATATTGCTCAACGGCTGTTCGATGCTCGTCATCGACGAGGCCGACCGGATGCTCGACATGGGCTTCATCCCGGACATTGAGGAAATCTGCACCAAGCTGCCTTCGCAGCGGCAGACGCTGCTCTTTTCTGCGACCATGCCCGCGCCGATCAAGAAGCTGGCGGATCGTTTTCTCAGCAATCCCAAGTCGATCGAAGTCGCTCGTCCGGCGACTGCGTCCACGAACATCACCCAGCGGCTGGTGAAAGTGGATTCGCGCAAGAAGCGCGAGGCCCTGCGGGCGATGCTGGATGGCGAGGAGGTGCTGAGCGCCGTCATCTTCTGCAATCGCAAGACCACGGTGCGGGAGTTGAACAAGAGCCTGCAGCGTCATGGCTTCAAGTCCGGTGAGATCCATGGCGACATCGACCAGTCGGCGCGCATCGCCGAACTGGAGCGGTTCCGGGCAGGCACGGTGAACATCCTGGTGGCGTCAGACGTCGCCGCCCGAGGGCTGGACATCAAGGGCGTCAGCCATGTGTTCAACTTCGACGCGCCATGGCATCCCGATGATTATGTCCATCGCATCGGCCGCACCGGGCGCGCAGGAGCGAAGGGGGTCGCCTACACCTTCGTCACCTCCGAGGATGCGGAGGCGATCGACAATATCCAGAAGCTGATCGGGCAGAAAATCGAGACAGTCGATGCGCCGGCCGCTGCTGCTCCGGCGGCGAAGGCGGAAGAGCCGCGCCGGGCGGAAAGCGAACGAAAGCCAGAGCGAAAGTTCGACAAGCGGCGCGACGACCGACGGCGGGAGGAGTCGCGTTCGGCTCGTCAGGACGTCAATGGCGCGCGGCCGCGTCGTCCAGAACCAGCCGACGAAGGTCCGGATGAGGGATGGAACGGACCGGTGCCGGAGTTCTTGTCGGTGGGGTTTGTGGGCTGAGGAACGTCGCCGTCAGGCTGCGTTGTTCAGCATGACGGCTTTTGATGGCGCGCGCCGTTCCTGGTTTTACAGCAATCCCATCGCCCGAAGGCTGCTATGCCCCTGTGATCCGATGATGATGTGATCATGCACGGCGATGTTGAGGCGTTTGCCCGCTTCAGCAATCTGGCGAGTAATCTCGATGTCCTGGCGGCTGGGCTCAGGTGAGCCGCTCGGATGATTATGCACCAGGATCAGAGCTGACGAGCCTAGATCGATCGCGCGGCGGATGACTTCGCGCGTGTAGATGGCGGCCTGATCAATGGATCCGTCACCCATATGTTCGTCGCGGATCAGCATGTTCCGGCTATTGAGATGGAGGACGCGGACGCGCTCCACAGAGAGATAGGCCATGTCCGCGCGGAGATAATCGAGTAATGCCTGCCAACTGGCGAGCACCGGCCGGTGCGCCACTTCATTCTTGAGCATCCGCAGCAGTGTGGCGTGGACGATCTTGACCGCCGCGATACTGGTGTCGCCCATGCCGGGCACCCGCGCGATCGCCTGCCAGTCGGCAGTCATGAGGCCGCCGATGCCGCCAAATTCCCGCAGCAGCGCCTTGGCCAACGGCTTGGTGTCCCGCCGGGGGATAGCCAAGGCCAGCAGATATTCGATCAATTCATGATCGTGCAGCGCATCGCCGCCGCTGTCCGCCAGTTTCTGCCGCAGCCGTGCGCGATGACCCACGCCGTCATGGCTGACCGCAACATCTCTGTCCGCCAAAACCTTATCATCCCCCGTTCAGAGAGAACGACCTATGCGTTGCGCAAATGCGGGGCAAGGATATTTAAGGGCGCTGGGACGTTATGCAGGCGTTACGGATCAATGGTGATAGCCGGGGTTGGCCATAAGTATGGAAGTTGAGGACGGCGGAGAGGAATCTCGCCGCGGCTGGCTGCGCTGGCTGGGCGTGGGGACCGGGTCCCTGGCGCTGATCCTTGTGGCGTTGTGGACCCAGCGGGCTCCAATCGCGGAGAATTTCCTCGGCCGGGAGATGAACCGGCGTGGTGTGCAGGCGAGCTATGACCTGAAGGAGATCGGCCTTCGCACGCAGCGAATCGAGAACATCATTCTTGGTGATCCGGCTAACCCTGACCTGACCGCGCGATGGGTTGAGGTGGACCTCGCCTTCACGGGCCTTTCTCCCCATGTGGCGGCGGTCAGAGCGGGCGGCGTGCGGCTGCGCGGCTCTTACCGGAACGGCGTGCTTCGCCTTGGCGAACTGGACAAGTTCCGCGACCCCGCATCCAAGGCGCCGTTCAGCCTGCCTGACATCAGGATGGCGTTGAATGACGCGCGGATACGGCTCGACACGGATGCTGGCGTGGTCGGTATGCAAATCGATGGAAAGGGCAATCTGCGCTCAGGCTTCAATGGTCGCGTAGCCACAGCCATGCCGCGCGCTGCCTTTGCGGGATGCAGCATGGCCGGCATGACCGCATTACTTGACATCGCGATCAGGAATGAACGGCCGCATCTTTCCGGTCCTGTGCAAGCGGTCGCGTTCGGATGCCCCGGAAGCGCAACCGCGATCGCCAAGCCCCGGGCTGAGCTGGACCTGTGGTTCGGCAAGGCGTTCGACCGGTGGAATGGGCGCGTCGATCTGGCGGGCGAAGCCATGAAGTCCAATGGCGCCGTGCTTGCCAAGCCTTCGGGGCGAATTGAGTTTGATGGCGGAACTGCGGGGACCGCTGGGCGCGCCAGGATAAACGCGGCTGCACTTTCCTTGGCAGGCGCTCTGACAGGCCAGTCGGAAATTGTTGGTGGATGGAAGATCGGCAAGGGTGAAGCCGAGGCCCAGGGGCGGCTTTCAGCGCATCAGTTGAGGCTTGCTGGGCGTGATCCGCTGGCGGGGTTGAGGCAGTCGGCTGCGGGCACTCCGGTCGCCCCCCTGGCGGCGCGGCTCGCAGACGCAGTCCGTAGGGCGGGTGAAGATAATGTTCTGCAAACGCACCTCGCCTTTTCGCGACGTGGCAAAGGCGGGAGCATGGTGCTCACCGGTACGCGCTTTGAGGCGCGGAGCGGCGCACGTGTGATGATTCCCGGCGATGGGCATGTGACCATCGCCTGGCCGGGGAAGGCCGGCGCTGCGATCGACTGGGCGCTGGATGGGGCGGTTACTACTGGGGGAGGCGGGTTGCCGAGCGGCGCTCTCCGGCTGGCGCGGCGGTCCGGCGGCGGGTTTGGCGGACAGCTGTTTCTTGATCCCTATGCGGCTGGGAATGCTCGCCTGGCGCTCGAGCCGGTCCGGTTCGTCGCCGGGCCGCAAGGCGATACCCGTTTTTCGACGACCGTCAGGCTGGATGGTCCGCTGCCCGGCGGGCGCCTGCGCGGGCTGGTGGCGCCGGTAGAGGGGCAGATGAACGCCAACGGCGCGATCGCGATCAACCGCCACTGCATCCCGCTGGCGCTGGAGGAGGCGCGTTATGGCAGCTTCTCGATAGGACGGACAAGGCAGACGTTATGCCCCATTGGCAGCGGCGCCCTGTTCGCGGTTGGCCCAGCGGGAATTCGGGCGGGCGCGGAGATTCGCGGCCTCGATCTGCGGGGCCGCAGCGGTCAAAGTCCCATGCGGCTGTCCGCCGATCGCGCCAGCATCGCATTGGGACAAGAGGGCTTTGCGCTGTCTCGCACGGAATTGGCAATCGGATCCGAAGAGTCGCCGGTTCGGCTCACGGCACAGACGCTGGTGGGCAAGAGCGGAGCGCAGGGCCTGAATGGCAGGATCACGGGCGCGGGGGGCAAGATCGGCAATGTTCCGCTGATCGTGGAAGATGGCGCGGGAGAGTGGAGTTTCGCTGCGGGAACGCTGAAGCTGGCAGCGGAAATCATGGTGCGGGACGCGCAGACGCCTGGACGGTTCGAACGCCTGAGAGTTCCTGATTTCGCCCTCAGCCTGCGGGATGGAAAGATCTCGGCAACCGGAACATTGCGCGCGCCGCGCAATGGTGCCCTGGTGGCTCGCGCCGACATCGCTCATGATCTGGGCTCGGGAAGGGGTAAGGCTGACCTGGTCGTGCCGGGACTGGTCTTTGGCCCCGCGCTACAGCCTGAGGACGTGACTCGGCTGGCGCTTGGTGTCGTCGCCAATGTCAACGCCACTGTTATTGGCCAAGGGCATATCCGTTGGGACGGGACGAAGGTCAGCAGTGACGGCCTGTTCCGTACAGATAATGCCAATCTGGCCGCCGCATTCGGTCCGGTCGAGGGTCTCTCCGGCGAATTGCGCTTCACCGACCTGCTGGGGCTGGTCAGCGCGCCTGGGCAGGAAGTCCGGATGAAAATGGTCAATCCCGGTGTGGAAGTGCGGGACGGCGTCGTGCGCTACCGGATCGAACCGGGGCAGAAGGTCCATATTGAAGGCGGCGGCTGGCCTTTCTCCGGCGGGCAGTTGGTCCTTCTTCCCACCACGATGGACTTCAGCGCTGATGTTGATCGGTATCTGACCTTCCGTGTCATAGGGCTCGACGCGGGCGCTTTCATCCAGGCGATGGAGCTTGAGAACATCTCCGCCACCGGCACGTTCGACGGGATTATGCCGTTGATCTTCAACGCCCAGGGCGGGCGCGTCGCAGGTGGCGTGCTGGTCGCGAGGCAGCAGGGCATGCCGCCGCTGATCATGCCGGAGGGCGTGTTGCCGACGATACCCTGCGATCCGACACGCCAATCGGGTACGCTGTCCTATGTCGGGCCCGTATCGAACGAGCAGTTGGGCGCGATGGGGCGGCTTGCCTTCGACGCCCTCAAGAATCTCCAATATAAATGCCTAACCATCTTGATGGACGGTGCGCTGGACGGAGAGATGGTGACCAACGTCGTGTTCAACGGCGTCAATCGCGGAAAACTAGGGGATGTGCCTGCGGGCATGGCGCGGAATCTGACCGGCCTGCCGTTTATCTTCAATGTGCGCATCGCCGCGCCTTTCCGCGGACTGCTTGGCACGGCCAAGTCCCTGATCGATCCCACGACCCTGGTCCAGAACAGCATAGGCGACCAGATGCAGGAGAAGATTCGGGAAGGGATTGCAGTTAAGCCTGCGGAAAGCGACACTGTGGGAAACAGGGAGCAGAAATGAAGAGACAAGCGATCTTGGCGGCGGGTTTCGTCGGTTTGGCCCTCTCGGGCTGCATCCAGGTGAAGGCACCGGACAAACCGATTGAAATAAACCTCAATGTGAAGGTGCAGCAGGAAGTGGTGGTCCGCCTTCAGCGCGATGCGAAGGACCTCATTCAGAATAATCCGGAGTTGTTCCCGCAATGACACGCAAGTTTTTGATGATCGCCGCAGGCGCGGTTTTTGCTCTCGCTACCGGATTGGTGGTGAGCGCTCCGGCCCGCGCACAATCAGGCTCCGTCGCCTCCGCCATGGCGGAAGGCACGGTCGGCGAACAGGCGGACGGCTATCTTGGCATAGCAGGTTCGGTGAGCGCGGCTGTGCGAGCGGAAGTCGAATCGATCAACATCAAGCGCCGCGCCGCCTATACCGACCTTGCCAGCAAGCGGGGCGTGACCGTGCAGGACGTTGCCGCCGCGACCGGATGCCAGACGCTGAGCAGCCGGGTAAAGCAGGGGCAGGTTTACCGTGTGGGCGCAGGCCCCTGGCAAACCAAGGGTGCAGGGCCAATTTCGCTTCCCAGCTATTGCGCAACGGCGGGATAGATTTTCGTTCTTTGGCGGAGTTTCTCCGCTGCTTCGTGCGGCAGGGTGATTCTGGTGCCAACTACGGTTGACTATCCCGAAAGCCCTTTCTAAACGGGCCGCGCCTTGACGGGTGCAGCCGCACGCGCCATGCCGCCTGACGTTGGCTTATCTGCCTGAACGGAAAGGAATGGCCATGGCAGCGGATGTACCTGGGCAAGACCCGGCGGATGAGGACGCGCGGATCACTTCTCTTGAGGAGCGGATCGCAAAGGCCGAACGAGCCGAAAAGGTCAGGCAGGGGACCACGAAGCAGCAGGCCGACGATGGATCGCGCCTGGGCAACAGGGTTCTCGCCGAATTGATCGGGGGTCTTGCTGGCGGTGCCGTGGTTGGTGGGACTTTGGACTACTTTCTGCGGACATCCCCATGGCTCCTGCTTGCGTTTCTCGGTCTCGGGATCGTGGTCGCGTTCAGGAACATCATCAGATTGACGACGACGAAGCGTCCCGGCGAATAGGGGCGCTTTTATCTTAGTCCGAATACCAGACGTTACAGGGGTCAACGTGGCAGAATCCGGCAAAATCGATCCGATGCACCAGTTTGCGATCGAACCGCTGTTCGGTACGGATCACTTGTCGCTCGGCGGTTTCAACATCGCCTTCACCAACAGCGCGCTCTACATGGTGGCTGCTGCTGTGGTGCTGTGGATTTTCGTGATCGGCGGCATGAAGCGCGAGCTGGTTCCGGGTCGCTGGCAGATGGCGGTCGAATATATGACCGGCTTCATCAAGAGCCTGCTGATCGCCAATGTGGGTGAGGGCGGCAAGAAGTATATTCCTTATGTCTTCTCGCTATTCATGTTCATCCTGCTGGCGAACCTGCTCGGCCTGCTGCCGCTTGGCCTGATTGGCTTGCATCCCTTCACCTTCACCAGCCATTTCACGGCGACCGGGGTGCTGGCGATCCTGAGCTTCTCGATCGTGCTGGTCGTTGGCTTCTGGAAGCATGGCCTGCACTTCTTTTCGTTGTTCGTGCCGCACGGTACGCCGCTGCCGATGATCCCCGTGATCTTCCCGATTGAACTCGTGTCATTCATGGTGCGGCCTTTCAGCCTGGGCCTGCGACTGTTCGTCGCCATGACCGCAGGGCACGTCCTTCTGAAGGTGCTGGCCGGGTTTGTCATCAACAGCTCGAACGCTGGCGTCGGCTACGGCCTGACGGTCGGCTCGGCGAGCTTCATCCTGATGATCGGCATCAGTGCGCTGGAAGTGCTGGTCGCGGTGATCCAGGCTTATGTGTTCGCCTTGCTGACTTCGGTCTATCTGAACGACGCCGAGAACCTGCACTAAGTTTTCCGCTATTTCTCCAACCATTTGTACAAGTTTAGAAAAGGGAGTTTACGACATGGACGCAGAAGCCGCAAAGCTGCTTGGTGCTGGCCTGGCCGCCATTGGTGCGGGCCTCGCTTCGCTCGGTGTGGGTAACGTCTTCGCATCGTTCCTGGAAGGCGCGCTGCGCAATCCGGGTGCCGCTGACGGCCAGCAGGGCCGCCTGTTCATCGGTTTCGCCGCAGCCGAACTTCTGGGTCTGCTGGCGTTCGTTATCGCCATGATCCTGGTGTTCGTGGCCTGACAACCGCTTGGCGAGCGGGCAGGGCGGCCTTTGCCGTTCCGTCCGCTCGCTATGAATTGACGGTGCCTGATCGGACGGACCCAAAATGCCTCAAATCGCGCAAATCGCCGAAACTTACGCGTCTCAGATCTTCTGGATGCTGCTGACGTTCGGCTTTGTTTTCTTCGTCATCGGCCGGGGCATGGTCCCCAAGGTTCAGGCGACGGCCGACGCGCGCGACGCGAAGATCACTGGTGATCTGGACGCCGCAAAGGCTGCCTTCGCTCGCGCTGACGAGGCAGAGGCGGACTATCGCGCTCGCGATGCTGAAAGCCGGGCTGCGGCCCAGGCGACGTTGGCTCGCGCCAAGTCGGAAGCTGCCAAGGCTTCCGAAGCACAGCTGGCCGCTGCGGACGCAGAGATTGCCGGCCGGATCGGCGCTGCCGAAGCCCGTATCAAGGCTGCCAGCCAGGCAGCTATGGCAGAGATTGAAACCGTCGCCGCCGAAGCGGCGCGCGACATGGTAGCCCGCATTTCCGGCGCTCAGGCGTCGGACGAAGCGGCCCGCAACGCAGTAAAGGCGGCACTGGCCCATGGCTGAGGCAGCAGCACAGCATAGCGAAGGTACGCCTCCGCATCTCGACGACGCGATTCACGCTGAAGGGATGGAGCCTGTCGGCACCGTCGCGCATGAGGGCGTTGTTCCGCACACGGACCCGAAGGCGGTGGGCATGGATGCCACCGCTTGGGTGAGCCTGGCGATGGCGGTGTTCATCGTCATCCTTCTTATCAAGAAGGTGCCCGCATTGATTGGCAACGTGCTTGATGGCCGGATCGCCCAGATCAAGAGCCAGCTGGCTGAAGCCGCCAAGTTGCGTGCTGAAGCCGAAGCGTTGAAGTCGGAGTATGAGGCGAAGCTAGCGGCTGCCGCTGGCGAAGCGGACGCCATGCGCAAGTCGGCGGAGAGCGAAGCGGCGACGCTGCTGGAAGACGCCAAGAGCAATGCGGTCGCGCTGGTCGCTCGGCGGCAGAAGATGGCGGAAGACAAGATTGGAGCGGCTGAAAGGGCGGCGATCGCCGGTATCCGTACCAAAGCGGTCAATGCGGCTACGAGCGCTGCTGCGACGCTGATCGCGCAAAATCATGATGCAAGCGCGGACAAGCAATTGGTCGATAGCGCCATCAAGGGACTTGGCCCGAGCTTCTGAAATTTCGAAGACGGACACCCTGAAAAGGGCCGGTGCGGAGATCCGCGCCGGCCCTTTTCATTTCTGCCCGACGGAAGCCGTGAATGAGTCCGCGCGGGTGATCCTGCGGGGCCGACGGCCAGGTCAATCAGCGAGCATTCGGCTGGGTGCTTGATCTTCAGGACGAACTTGTCCTTTACCGCTATGCTCCGGGAATAGCCGCGGAGGGTTTGCCCCGCGCGCATCTTGTGTCGGGCCCATTGTAGGTGCCCACGAAACCCGTCTCGCAATATTGCTCAACGCCGTCTTCACAAGCTGCGCAATGCTGGCAGCTGTCCACCATGCAGCCGACGCCGACGATATCGCCGGGTTTTAAGCGGGTCACAATGCTCACGACTGTCGTGACATGGTGATGCCCAGATACGCAGGGGTAGAGCGTTCCTGCTCATTCGGAACGGACCTGATGCAGGTGGCAGATGCCGAAATAGGCGATGGCGATTTGGATGTCATGCGGCCCAACAGGCCGGCGTTCGATGTCGATGAGTTCGACTGGTTTGTCGGCGGCATAGGCGCCCTAGGCTTTGATGGCCATCGACTGTCCCTGTTTGCCGATCTACGCTTGTTGCTGTCGGGCGGTGTCGAGGTTGGTGAGAGTCGCGCTCGGTAGTTGGGAAATCCCGCGACCGTTTCAATGGCCGATGAAGGCCTGACGCAGTTGCGTAGAGCATTGCGATTGCGTCCATCACCGCTATCTCTGCATCCATGTCGCGTCCCCAATCCCCCGACCGTTTCCATGAAGACAAGGCCAGCTTCACCGTGCGTGGAGCAGGGGCGCCCGATATCGAAGCGGGGGTGGAGGCGATCCGCACGACGTTGAAGACTTTGCCTACGCGGCCCGGCGTCTATCGTATGCAGGATGCCCGCGGCGACGTTCTTTATGTCGGGAAAGCGCGGGCGCTGCGAAATCGGGTGGCCAATTATACGCAGGTTGACCGGCTGCCGAAGCGGTTGCAGCGCATGGTCGCGCAGACCCGGTCCATGACGATCGTAAC
>Ga0105148_100033_pt1 | contig 20166 bp, 15 predicted proteins | sample RS_199metaG_FD_91502 | JGI IMG/M metagenome (GOLD analysis project Ga0105148, IMG submission 91502) | Switchgrass associated microbial communities from Austin, Texas, USA, to study host-microbe interactions - RS_199 metaG | ecosystem: Host-associated > Plants > Roots > Rhizosphere | place: USA... | reverse complement strand
GCTGTGGACCAAGAACCGGATGTGGGTGCAGGCGATAAATGGTCCCACCGATGATCAAGCAGCTGCTGCTCGCGGAAAGCTGGGCGAAGCACTCATTGTCGAGGAACCTTGGAACCTATCTCGAGAATTTCCACCCAACCACGCGCCGGGCGAGGTCAACGCCGATTTTGCGGTGATGAAGTGTTCGGACTTCTTCAAATGGCTGCGTGACGCGCTCGCCCATGGTGATGGCCGGACAATTCGGCCACTTCATTGGACCTCAAACGTGACCGGCAGAGAGTGGCTCGGCGGCTTCCTTGTGACATTTCCTGAGAACAGGGGTAGCGACCGAATTCTGACGCTGCACCTCTTCAAGGGGGATATTCAGAGGATGGGGCAGCAGCTTGCCGACCTGTTCTGTCGGTACATTGCCAATGGCGATGATTACCACTTTCGAGATTCCGCTACGCACCGCATACTCGAGGAGGCATGTCACTAGAATCTTGCATTTTTAATTTTGCAAGATTATAAAGCGTCCCCAGAGGAGCCCCCGCATGTCCACCGCACTCATAGGAAAGCGCCTCAAGGCGCTACGCGATCGGCGCGCTCTAAATCAGGTCGAAATGGCTGAAATCATAGGCTTCAAGGATCGCCAGACAATCTCGGCGATCGAGAATGGCGAGCGAGCAGTGAAGGCAGAGGAGCTGCTCATCCTTGTAGAAAAGCTGGGCGTCGATTTCGACTATTTCACCGACGCTCTGCGGCTTGAGGGCGAAGGCCGGTTTAGCTGGCGGCGCGGAGCCGACGTGGCTGTCGACAAGCTTGAAGGTTACGAGCAACTGTCTGGACGCTGGATTGCTGCCTATCGCGAGCTTTCGCGTCGGACAGGCAACGTCATTCCCTTGATCCGCCCGCAGCTGCCGCTGGACAAATTCTCCACCTATGCGGAGGCGGCTGACGCCGGGGAGCGCTTTGCGTATGAATTCGACCTGGGTAACGTGCCCTCGGCCCGTCTGGCGGAGGTCATGGAGCAGAAGCTCGGTATTCTGGTACTAATGGTCGATGCGGCGGACGGCATTTCCGGTGCGGCGTGCTCCCTGCCTGAACTCGGCGCCGTGATGATCAATCGACGCGAGGTGAAGGGACGTCGCCATTTCGATCTGGCGCATGAGCTGTTTCACCTGATGACTTGGGACAAGATGCCTCCGGAACGAAGCGAAGCTCTCGACGGCAGAAGCCATGTCGAGAAGCTTGCCGACCGTTTTGCCTCGGCGGTGCTGATGCCGCGTCGGTTGCTTGAGGATATGGACTGGCGGAGCCTGATCGGTCCTGCGCTGCCCGAAGCAATCAATGCGCGCGCCACTGCTCTCGGGGTCAGCGCGGATGCACTGCGCTGGCGGCTCGCGTTCACCGGATTGCTGGCGCAAAAGGCGGCCAAGGAGATTCCTGCGGTCGCCCTGCGCCATAACGGCGGCAACCAGCCCGCTCGGCCGGAAGTACCGCCACTCTACTCGCGTGAGTTTATGGCCGTTGTTGTGAATGCGATCGAGGGGGGCTTCATTTCCGTTCGTCGAACTGCCGGGCTGCTGGATACGACGATAGAAGGCCTCGCCGATTTGATCGCGGCTCACGGGCTTGCCGTGCCTGATACGTTGCACTGAACGGGGCCGATGGCATGGCGCGCTTTACCGGCACGGTTCTGGTCGACACCAACACGATAATCGAGGCGCACCGCGTTTCGGTGTGGAAAGCGCTATCCGGCGGCTATGCTGTCGAGACGGTCGAGACTGTGCAGGCGGAAACCCACACGGGCTTTCAGCGCCGGAATCCTGAAGAAATCATAGATCAGGAAGCTTTGCGGGCATCACTCAAGGCGGTGCACCCGGTCACTCCAGCGCAGAAGGCCAGGGTGAAGCTGATGTTGATGGAGCTGAACATCGATCTTGATGACGGAGAATTCGCCCTGTGGGCCCATTTGCTGGACCGTACAGACGACTGGCGACTGTGCGGTCCTGACCGGGCCTCGCTGAAATTTGGGGTGAAGAATGGCCGGCGAGATCAGATGATTTCCCTCGAAGCGCTGCTTGCCGACGCAGGTATGGCCAAGACACGCCCAGCACTGCGCGAGAACCACACGAAGGCGTGGCTCGATCGGGTCCTTGCCGAATATGCGATGGAAGGCCTCAAGCGATGAACAGCGTAGAAGTTCGGACGGAACTGTTCCATCGTCTGCGCCGCGATCTGGTCGGACCGGCAGCCCGCGCGCCAGACGGCTATGACGACGGCGATCTTGCCGAAGAACGCCTGCGGGACAATCCTTCGCGCTGGTATCTGACCGGATTCATCGCACCTTCGGATGAGAGCGAGGAGATCGAGGTCGACCCGATCGAAGGCCAGGATAACCTTGCGTACGAACCTGCAGGAAGCGGTGCGGGCGGCGCGGCAGGAGACGATGATACTCCCGAACCGCCGAGCACACAGAAACGTTTCCTACCTTCTTCGATCGGACTTACGGCCATCTTGCCGATCGAGGCCCAGAGCATCGAGATCGAGCTGACGTGGGGTGACTATGTTGCAGAGCCCCCTCTGTCCGCAGCCATCCTTGAAGGCAATGATTCTACCCAACCCGACGTGGAATGGATCAGGCGGCCCCGAAAAATCCGAATGCCCATTCCGGTGCCCCCATCAGGCGAGTTCCACCGCCACCTGGTCCCTGAAAGCTCACCCATTGGGGTTCCCGGTGGCGGTGCACTGGAAGTTTCAATCCAGTGCCGGCGCATGAAGCTGACTCCGCCTGGAGGGCGTGAGGTCGAACAAAACGTCATCAGCGTCTTCGCAACGAACAAACGTCGCTGGGTGGCGCGCCGGTATGGCGATCTCACTTTCGCATTTCAGGTCGAGCTGGCCCTGCACTGTGAGGCCGGCTTTTGTCCGCAGCACGACCTGTCACGTTACAATGCCAGCGATCCAGATGACCGCCTGGCCGATCTGCATTACCGCGATGTTGCGGCCTATGCCGTCGGTCGAAATGCTGCTGCATGCTTTGACAGAGATGAAGATGGCGATGTCCGTTGTGTTCGAACGACCGCCATGCCTCGGGCTGCGGTTGAACGAGTTGAGCCCACAACGGTTGAAGGTGTCGAATTCGGCATGCGTGAGCTTGCTGATCTGGCGTCACGCGGTGGTGCTGATCTTACGGCTCGACTGCACCCATTAGTCGCGGCTTACTCAATGTGGTCTGATGCCCAGTCGGGATTGAAAACCTCGGACTTGGCCATTTCGAGCGCGGCTCGCCGACTTGATGTCGCCGACGGTCTTATCAAGGCTCAGGCAACCGCTTGTCGCCGCATTGCGGAGGGTATCGAGCTTCTGGGCAGTGATGGCCGAGTACGTCGCGCCTTCGAAATCATGAACCGCGCGATGGAAATGGCTGCGCGTCAGCGTAACTCCGTTGCACAAGATATGCCGCCCGAGGCCACCGCAGCCCCCACATGGCGCCCGTTCCAGTTGGCATTTGTGCTGCTGAATCTCTCTGGGCTCGCCCAAAAGCGGCATGACGATCGTGAGATCGTGGACCTTCTCTTCTTCCCCACCGGCGGCGGCAAGACTGAAGCTTATTTGGGGCTTGCTGCGTTCTCTATCGCGCATCGCCGGCTCACTGGCCCGGGCCTTCTTGGCGCAGGCGTCAGCGTGATAATGCGCTACACGTTGCGCCTGCTCACCCTGGATCAGCTTGGTCGCGCTGCGGGACTAGTGTGCGCACTCGAGTTGCTGCGTACTTCCAATGAATACATGGATGGCGGGCGGCGTTGCCTTGGTGATTGGCCTATTGAGATCGGCCTTTGGGTGGGCTCTGATGCTTCGCCTAATTCACTTGGTGGAAAAGGAAATAGTGGCGACGGTACAGCCGTAAAGCGGGTCCGAGCCTACAAAATGGGTCGTGACAAACGAGCGCCCGCGCCGATTAAGCAATGTCCTTGGTGTGGTACCGGCTTTTCACCCGATAGCTTCCATTGCGTGCCAAACAGCGATCAGCCTCATAATCTCGAGGTGCGCTGCAGGAATGTCAGCTGCGCCTTTACAGGCGATCGTGCGCTCCCCCTTGTGATTGTTGATGAGTCGATTTACCGCCGCCTTCCAGCCTTCATCATTGCAACCGTTGATAAGTTCGCATCGCTCCCTTGGAGGGGCGAAGCTGGTGCATTTTTCGGCCACGTCGACCGCTACGATGCGAACGGCTTTTTTGGCGCCGCTGAACCTCGCGGCGGACGCCCCCTCGACAACGGGTTTTCGCTCGATCCACCGGACCTGATCATCCAAGACGAATTGCACCTCATCTCCGGGCCTTTGGGCACAGTGGCCGGCCTTTATGAGGCTGCCATTGATCGCTTGGCGTCGCGGGAGACGGCCGGGAGAACAGTGCGGCCGAAGATTGTCGCCTCCACTGCAACCGTGCGCCGCGCGAGCGAACAAATTAGGGCTCTATTTGATCGACCCACGACCGAGATTTTCCCCCCGCCGGGGCTCTCTCGAACCGACAGCTTCTTCGCTAAAACTGTTGCCGAAGATCAATCTCCTGCTCGGTGGTACACTGGGATCGCAGCGGGAGGCCGGGGTCCGAAGCTAGTGTATCTACGCACGCTTATGTCAGTTCTTGCGGCATCTGCGGCCCTGGATCAAACTGCCGGCGAGGCGGCAGATCCCTACATGTCTGCACTATGCTATTTCAACGCGCTGCGCGAGCTGGGTGGCGCTCGCCGAATTGTCGAAGACGAAGTACGAGCCGGGCTTTCGAACTACGGGGATCAACGCCGCCGCATTTTCCCGAGCGCTCACCCATTTGCAAATAGGGCCATCGGAGAGCCACTGGAGCTCACCTCACGAGTGTCTACTGACGAAGTAGCCGAGGCAAAAAAGCGTCTTGAGCGTCCATTCTCAGACCCGACGCAGCATGTGGATGTCGCCCTAGCCACCAATATGATTTCGGTTGGTCTCGATATTACTCGCTTGGGATTGATGCTGGTGCAGGGTCAGCCAAAGACCGCTGCAGAGTATATTCAGGCGACAAGTCGCGTCGGACGCGATCCTAAGCGACCCGGGCTCGTTCTGGCCGTGCTGAATCTGCATAAGCCGCGCGACCGAATGCATTTTGAACAATTCGCGCACTTCCACGAAAGTTTCTATCGGGCAGTGGAAGCTACAAGCGTCACTCCATGGTCAGCCAGAGCGATGGATCGAGCACTGGCAGCAATCGTCGTTGCCCTGGCGCGGCACTTGAGGCCGAACTTGACTCCTTCGTCCGCAGCACGAGAAATATCAGATAATGTCGACCTGCAGGGCGCAATTGTCGATTACCTTTGCAAGCGCTCCGGCACCTCGGTCGTCGGAGGACAACGCGCGCTCCGCGAACAAATCCAAGGCCTATTCTCCGACTGGGAAGCGTTGGTGGAGCAGCAAACTACTGCTGGCGGCTCATTCGGCTACGACAAACGAGACGCTAGCGGCTTGCTCCATGCTCCGTTGGCCAAGGAACTTAGCGAATTGAGCCAAGAATATCATAAATTTACGGTTGGCTGGAGCATGCGTGATGTTGAGCCAGCGGTGCGCCTAAAGCCAAGAGCTCCTGACGGACGCCCAATTGGTAATGCGGGGGATCTGGGCTTATGAGTCAGTCGTCTGCAAAATCTGAACTGCGCTTGTCGCAGGTGATCACAACATACGGTCCTGGAGCGATGGTAGACCTGCCTTCGCGCTCGGTGATTATTGGCGGGCTCGACCGATGGGATATGACTACCAAAGGTAGCTGGCAACCGATCAGCGAACCGCGAGCCGTGCAGCTACTTGAGGAGAGGCTAAGTCAGGAAAATGGGCCTCTGGCACCTGGAACGCGCCTTTCGTTGCGTTCTCCGCCTGTTGACCCCAAGCTGCCAGGCCGCGAACCGCCGGGGATTTCGGCAACGATCTTTCCTTGTTGGTTCATCGTAAATGACGATGAGCAAATCCAGGATGGACGCAGGCGCCGACTGGTGCATTGGGATCATCTTGACCCTTCGAGCGGTCGAAACAAATTCATTTCCGACAAAGGCAAAAAGGTCGATGTAACTCCCATTCGGTTTGTTGCCGCATGCAAGAAGGGGCACATTCAAGACATTGATTGGCCTTGGCAAATTCACGCAGGTGAGAAGTGCGCGGAGCCGCTTTGGCTTGAGGAAAAAGGCACTACGGGCGACCCAAGAAATATCCGGATTGTTTGCGGGTGCGGCCGCAACATTTCTCTGCAAAATGCGCAAGTCCCAGGACGATTTGGTCGCTGCCGCGGTAAGCAACCATGGCTTGATCGCGACGCAGATGGCGGTTGCACGGAAACGCTGAGGTTTCTTACCCGCAGCGCCACAAACGCCTATTTTCCGCAAGTTCTAACAGTTATCTCGCTTCCCGCGGCAGAAGACGAGCTGACCCGCAAGGTACAAGAATACTGGGACAAACTTAGAAAGGTTACGACGCTCGAACTTATCGGACCGTTGCGCATGTTCGACGATGTCATCGCCGAAACATTCAAGGGTGTTTCTGACGAACAGTTGTTCGACGCAATTCAGCGCCACGAGAAAAGCGTCCTCCAGAGCCTCGACAAGAAGCCAAAGTATGCCGAGTTCGAGATGCTGTCATCCGGCCGAAAGGTCATCGGGGAAAACAGGAGCGACGCCAAGCTCCACGCCGAAACGCTGGATCGCTCTGATTGGGGCGGCACGGATCCCCGCCTTTCAGGGATCGCGTCCGTCGTCAAAGTTCACCGATTAAGAGAGGTGTCTTGCCTCTATGGATTTACTCGGTTCGAAGCTGCGCCGACGGCGATTGATGGCGACATCGAGGAGATCAACATCTCAGTGGATGGTGCGTCGCTAGCTAGTGAACTCACATGGCTTCCTGCGATTGAACAGTTTGGCGAGGGAATTTTCCTCACATTCGATAACAACCGGGTCGCAGATTGGCTGACCAAATCCAGCGTTTACACCCGAGAAGAAACGTTGCGAAAAGGCTTCAAAAAATGGACCGAGCGGCGCTTCCAGGGTCGTTCGAAGGCTCCGGATTTTCCCGGTATTGCCTACTACATGCTGCACGCCTTCAGCCATGCGCTGATGAGTGAAATGGCTCTTGAATGTGGGTATCCGACAACTGCGTTAAAGGAGCGGATCTACGCTTTACCTGGGCAAAATGGAGGCAACCACTACGGCCTGCTGCTTTACACGGCGACTGCGGGCACGCAGGGGACGTTAGGTGGATTACTAGCCATTGCGCCAAGGCTTTCAGAAATCCTCGTGCGGGCGCTCAATAAGCTCCGGATTTGCTCCAGCGATCCTATCTGCTCGGAGAACAGCCCCGAAAATCATGCCGATGACCGAGCGGTACACGGCGCAGCCTGTCACAGCTGCCTTTTAATACCGGAAACCAGTTGTGAATACCGAAACCTGTTTTTGGATCGGGCGCTGGTAAGCGAAACATTGTCCTCGCAGGCATGTGCCTTTTTCGAGATCGACCGTTGAAAGCGCCCCTTTCAAATGACCGACGTGACCTGACCCTTCGCAGATATGCTGTCGCTTGCTCAGCCGGCGGATGCTACTCAAAAAGGTATTCCGTTTCTTGGTAAATTGACGCCAAATTAGCGTTGTGTTTTCCCGTGATTTTGTACGGGAACCGCAATGTTTCAGACGGATCAATTACTAAGCGCTGCAGCCAGCGCCCTGATGATGGCATCCGATGCTTGCCGAGAATGGGAGATGGGCGGCGACAGCCAAGCCGTGGGCGACACGGCAGCATCGGCGTATGATGCCAGCCTGACGGCGGTACAGCAATTGGTCATAGAGGGAGCGCAGCTCGCAACCGCAGACATAGGTGCATCGCGTCGAGCGCGGCTCGCCAGCGCGGCGCACATGCTCTGTTTAGCTGGAGTAGATGAAGGCGGCACCAGCGAGGACTTGGAATTGGCAGCAAGCCTGTTTCGATTGGCAGCCGACGCTTGATTTGCCCCAACTTACGCAACGTAGAGCCGCTTAACCGCCAGCAATAATCTTGCGCTTCAGCCCTCGCCGTGCTGAAACGGTGACGGAGCCGCCACGCACGGTTCTGGGGCGTAGTAACCCCAAACGCATCGGTTGGAGCTGCCCGACGCAGCCCGCACATCCTTGACCCTTATGGTCGGGGAGCCTGCGGCGCATGTCCAGGGCTCTCCAGCCTAAAGGTCGTAGGGACCGGATGCGTTCGGTTTACTAACTCCCCGATCACCAGGGCTTGGTGTGATGTCGAAAGCGGGGGCGTACCGCCATCGACATCCTTGGGGGGAAATCACGATGAGAAAGCTGACCGTATTGAGCGCGGGCTTGCTCCTGACCGCGTGTGTGTCGGTAGGGACGAATTATGACGTGAATGCGCTGGCACAGTTGAAGCCGGGTATGTCACGCGGCGAGGTAGTGAGCCTGCTCGGCAAGCCGAATACCGAAGCAAAATTACCAGATGGCAAAACGGTTCTCGGTTGGGTTCATTCGACCGGAACCGCCTTCGGCGGCGCGAGCGCACGCTCCGTATCTCTCCAGTTCGATCCCAATGGCAAACTGGTCGACAGCGGATACCAAAGCCGGTTTGACACCAAATAGGCCTCAGGGAGCGATTAGTTATGGCACTCTCCGTCGCAGCGCCTTCTGAAACGCGCCGAAAAGTTTCCATTCCGCTTGGCATAGGCATAGCGCTCCTGCCGATCCTCTTCGCCTGGTTCCTGCTCGGCCGAGGCTATTCGATGACTGCCCGTATAATCGGCTTCGGCTGGCTGGCGTTGATCGCCGTGATGATGGCGATCAGTCAACCCAAGCCAGAGGGCGAAACTGCAACAGCCTCACAGATCGACGTTGATCCGCAACGTGTCGATAAGGATCGCGCCGCCTATATGGCTAAACAGATGGTGCCGACCGCCATGAAAGACCCCTCCTCTGCCGAGTTCGGTAAAATATGGGGCATGTCTGCAACCGTCGCCTGCGGCTTCGTCAACGGAAAGAATGGCTTCGGGGCCATGGCGGGGCAAACGCGCTTCATCTACGATGCCGGGAACGTTCAGTTCCAGGAAAGCAGCGCGAATTTTGTCCGTAACTGGAACAAGCTGTGCGTTGATAAGCCGAGGGTAGCGGCCCCGGCCGGAGTAGCCGGCATCAGATGGGGCGGAAAACCCGCTTCGGCGCTAAAACCCTATATGCCAGAAACGGATGACGGCCTGTCACTGTACGTGCCGACGGGCAAACCTGAGCCGCTCGAAGGCGTGCCGGTCGCCGCAGCCAATTTCAGTTTCGAGCACAAGCACCTTTATTCGGCGGATTTCTACTTCAATGGGGACAAGCAACGCGATGCGATCCTTCAGAAGCTGGTCGACAAATATGGGACACCGCAGTCCTATGACCAGGGTCGCGGGAACTTCAGTTGGCAATGGCCCAAGGTTATGACGATCCACCTTCGTTTCGGCGCGGATCATGGCGCAACCACGGTCACATATATTAGAGACGAGAAAGCTGACAGACACTGACGCTGGCTGACGACTGAACGGTGGCGAAGCGTCAACCTCGGGTTGTATTGCCATGTATGTCGGTGATCGCGCCTGAAGGGGCTGCCCAGTCCCTTCCTCAACCACACTGACATCCTGACATTTAAGGGGGTTGTTAGTTATGGAAAAAAAGCGACGACGATGTCCGTATCGTTCGTTTTGGGGCGGCCGACGACAGTGTCAGGACCGTCAGGCCGTCAGCGCCACTACCCTTCCGAGCCGTGATCGGATCACCCATCGCAGATATACCTCCTGGCGTCGGAGAGCCATCTCCGGAGCGCCGCGCGCTAGCGATGCGGCCTCATATAGCGGCTGAAACCTTAGCACGTCTCCCTGGGCCCGACGCGCGCGTCGAAATCCTAGCCTCAAAACTGCCCCCAATTCTTGGGATAGCGCTCATGATCTATACCGGCACACGCTATATACGACCTGATGCCGCAACTGACGCAGTAAGGCCAAGAATGATTTCAGAGGCGTTCAGCTATAGGGTTGCATGCCTGACGAGCAGAGGGTCTGGGCTTAAGAATGGCGAGCTTCCGCTATTTCGCAATAAGGGCAATCGTCGTGTACACTGCCGTGTATCCCAAGGTGCTTTCGACCCCTTAAACTCGCGGCGCAGGAAATGGAGAGATAGGCGGTAGCTGGCAACGGGGAAGCTTCATCGGGATTCCAAAATTTTTCGGAATAACCATGGGGAGAATGGCATTGAACCTCGAGTATCCTAGAAATACTGACCCGTTCGCCGAAGCAGACCCTCAGAAGCTTGTGCAGTATCGCGCATGGGCGCATCGCGCCCTTGACACTATAATTGACTATCGACTGACATGGGAAGCGGAAGGTCGGAACAGGACCCAGCCCTATCATAGCTGGCAAAGCGACTACGTCGAGTCAGATGCCGGGGCGAGCGAACTATACGAAACGGCTCTGATGTTCGCGGTGAAACTTATAGGACGAAAAGCGCATGCGTTTAATGCTGAAATGTTCGACGAAAGTGATCCCTCGGAAATGCGTGCGGCGCTTCGCAAGTTAATTTATAAGATGTCAATTGTTTGGCCGTCACGCCCCACGCCGGTTTCGGATTTTGCTGTACGGCGGTCTATTCAATTCGGCGATCTCGTGAACGCATTGATAGATTTGGATAAGGGCCATACTCCTGACCTTTGTGAACCGGGTCACGGAAAAAATTTGGGCGTAATGAAAGAAAGGTGCCGTTTTGCCGGAGCGTTATGGTCGATACATCTCAAAGAAAGAGGTGTATCGAATTACACGGCAAAAGTTGTATCTGCTTTCGGATTAGGACAAGACGGCGCCAAAACTGTCCAACGCTGGAAACAAAATCTAGAACGTCCTGACCAATATATAAGTAAGCTTGGATATCATCATGAATCTCATGTCACATCTCTCATAGCACGCGCAAAAATGGTCCATACGCGACATGGTATTGAGGGATTTAGCTCCCATCTTGTATTCAATGTTTTCGGCCACTTACGTCCGTCACTCGAAACCCTAGAAAATATCGGTGCCTTATACAGAGCGCTTTCGGTGACATCAGCTTAAATGGGGGGGGGGATTTACCCCTTGCGCATTTGCCGCCTGCACAGCGCGTTTTCCTCCTCATATGTGGGTGTCCTCTAACGCTTGCTGACTTGCAATCTCGCATACTCTTAAGCGGCGTTAGCGGCCCGGCACCCCGCTGCTTGGCCTAATAAGGGAAGGTCAACACCTATGATAAAGCTCGTTAGAGCGATCGTCATTCGACGCAAAATCCTCAATCATCCCGATGAGGATTGGGACTTCGCATATCAGAACGACGTCATGCGCCTGTCCATCGACGGAAATGGATGGCGGGCATTAATTTGGTCAAACCTGCCTGATCCGGCAAGTTCCGCCGACCCAGCCACGGAACGAAGATTATTCCTGGATAAATGTCGAAAGCAAGCTTGTGCGTACATGTTGAATGTCTGGTGTGAAGATCAAGGCGAAGTACTATCCCTTTTGTCCAGGAGTAGGGCCTTAAAGATCTTCACCTTGAGGCGTAGCAAGTGGGAATTTCACTTTGGCCTACGTCCTCCGGGATATCGCAAAGCATTAGAACTCAAGATTTCGCGCTAAGACTCGTCGATAAAGTGTAGGTACGGGCTAATCAACTTAGCAGCTGTCGGTCACCATCCTCCTCCGAAACAAATTGATGAAGGTTCAGGGCTGCGCCTCAGGCGTATAGCCGGTCGATGACCTGCGCGCTGTGCCTGCACTGTTGTGGGGCGGGGGGATGGTGAACATCATTTTTCGTATGTTTTCTCATGAAATGCCAGCATCAGGCGGGACGACTGCAGATCATATGTGGGATCGAACCGATAAATTCACCTGCTTGCTGGTCTTTGAACGATCGGAGCAAAGTAAATGCCACAAATTCTTGATGCAACTTCATCAGCGGGCTCGTCTGACCGCTTTCTCAGGCAACCGGAGGTCCTGCAGCGCATTGGCGTATCCTGGGTGACGATCCTCAGGTGGGAAAAGCAGGGCCTATTCCCTCGGCGCCGCAAGATCGGGCCGCGCCTGGTCGCATGGCTAGCGTCCGAAGTTGAACTTTGGATTGCGGACCGCGAAGCCTCCCTTCAAGGGGAGGCTAAGTGATGGAAGGCATGCTCCCTCCTGCCCTGCAGCTTCTGGACCGGGGCTACGTGCCTCTGCGATTAGAGCCGGAGAGCAAGGCGCCCAAACACCCCGGCTGGCAGATCGAAACACCTACGAAGGAAACACTGCAACGCGCACTAGCCCGGCCGTCAAATCTCGGCGTCCGCTGCGGCGATGTCCATGCGGATGGAACATGTTTATTGGCCATAGACATTGACCACGACGATCATCCGCTGATCGCATGCGTCCAGCGCGCAATTGGCGATGTAGCCGTCCCGGTCAAGAAGGGCAGCAAGGGCGCAACCTTCTTCGTGCGCATCGATCATCAGCGCAAGACCGGGAAGATCAAGCTCGAACGCGACGGGCGAAAGATCAATGCTATCGACATCCTGTGTGGCGGTGCCCAGTCCGTCCTGCCGCCGTCCGTTCATCCGGCCACGAAATTACCGTACCGCTGGATCGCGGGGCCCGCATTGTGGGATGTCGACTATCAATCCCTGCCAATCTTCGGGGCATCGCTGATCGACGAAATTGCTGGCTTCTGTAAGGACGCCGACGATCCTGTCCATGCCCTCAACGACATGGAATGGCGGGGCGTCGGCGGTGGCGGCAACACCCATGACACTTGCGTGGCGGCGGTTTTCGCTATGGTGAAGCGGAAATGGGCAGATGCCGATATCCTAGAACGCATTCACCGTGCCAAGCGCGAAGCCTGCGAATTCGCCGGCATGCCTTACAACTGGCCTGAGGCCGATAAGGTAATCGAGGAGTGGATCAGTTCAGCCCGCGCCAAGCTCGGCACATCCCAGGAGCCACCAAAGCGGCCAAGCCATGGTATGATTGCCGACGATTTCCTGCCTCGTGCACGCGACCATTATCGCTTTGACCGCGATCTTGGCTGCTGGTTTCACTTCGATGGCATATGTTGGCGCAAGGACAGCGGATATCGGCTTCGCAACGCCATCGACGCATTTCTTCCCAGCGAACTGCGCAACAGCCACTTCATCAGCGGCGTCGAGATGTCATTGCGAGATCGACCAGAGCTCAGCATGACGCAGAAGGATTGGGATCCCGACCCTCATCTGCTCAACACGCCTGCTGGGATCGTCGATCTCAAATCGGGGACGGTCGGCCCGGCTATGCCCGGTTATCATATCACACGCGTCACTGCGGTGGCATCGGCTGATAGTGCGGACGGAGCGCTCTGGCTCGACAAGGTGCGAGAATGGTTCGGCGAAGACCCCGCCGAACTCGTCTATTTCCAGAAGCTGGCAGGACTGTTCCTGACGGGGAGCAATCCGGAGGCTTGCCTGCCCATGTGGATCGGGCCCGGCGGAGATGGCAAGTCGGTCATCTCGAATTGCTATCGGCATATTCTGGGTGATTATGCGCGAACTTCGACGGACACGGCCTTCCTGGAAACCCGACAAGGCCAGCATCATGAGGAGATCGCCTGGCTCAAAGGCGCCCGCCTCGTCCTCGTCAACGAGATCAACGGCTCACTCTCCTGGAATGATGCCCGGATCAAGGCGGTCACCGGTGGTGAGAGCCAAGCCGCCTCGTTCAAGGGTGGGCATATCTTCGAGTTTCAGCCAGAGTTTAAGCTTCTGATCACTGGCAACGAGGCGCCAAGCCTCCGCTCGGTCGGCCCGGAATTTCGGCGACGCTTCCACGTCCTTAAATTCACGCGACCGGTAACTCAGCCCGACCGGCGGCTGGGCGAGAAGCTACGCAACGAAGCGGACAAGGTCCTTCGCTGGATGATTGACGGGGCCGTTAGGTACTATGCCGAAGGTCTTGACCCATCCCCGGCGATCAAGGCCGCAACGGCGGATTATTTCGAAGAGAATGACGCGCTTCAGCAGTTCTTGGACGATCGCACCGAACCAGTGCCGGATCATAAAGAGCGCTGCGATCGTGTCTATGAAGTCTATCGCCAGTGGGCAGAAGCCCAGGGCTTTCGGTACCCTCTGACTCGTCCGAAATTCACGGCGAAGCTCAAGGCAAAAGGCATCATATCGAAAACGGCTGCTGTAATAGGCGAGAAGCACCCGGTTCGGTGTTATATCGGTGTGCGACTGACAGTCGATGATGCCGTGCCATATTGATGACGAACTTGCTGCTGGCGCAGAGGCGCTGGCAGCAAATCGTGACCATCAGGTCGACGGGCAAGCGGACGACGTAACGACGCCGATCACATGCTCTGACCAAGCCTCGAGCGCCTCCTTCTTCTCCTCGTCATAGCCATGATGAAGATAATGCGCGCCGGCACCTGACCGGGTGCTGCCGACGTGACCGATAACCTGGTCGGCGATGTCTGGTCGGAAGCCGAGCCGTTGCAATCCGGTGGCGATGGTGCGGCGGAAATCATGCACGCACCAATTATCTACCTCATTGACTCCCGTCTTGACGAGCATTTCGCGCGCCCGTCGATCTATCCTGCCCTTGACCTTCTGATCACCGGACATCGGCCGGGTGGCATTGCCGGCCGCAGGGAACAATAAATCGACGCTGTTGAACCGCGGCACAGCATCCAGAACCGCCAACATTGCATCGGTCAGGTAGACGGTATGGGCGTATCCGTTCTTGTACCGTTCAGCCGGGATCGTCCATAACCGCGCCTCCAGGTTAAATTCCGACCAGCGGGCACCCCTGACTTCCATGTTGCGGCCACCGGTCAGGATAAGCAGCTTGATCCAACAGCTCCAATGACCTTCCGCCTCACTGGCACGCCATATTGCGCCAACTTCCTTATCGGAGAGCACCCGTTTGCGGATCACCTTCGCGTTTCGAATTTTCCGGATGCGGGCAAAGACGTTCTTCTCGACATGATCCCGTTCGATCAACCATTGGAAGAATGCCGCGCCTTCCTGCCGCACCTTGTCGGCCATCGGGCGCCTCTCGCGCGATATCAACGCGTCCAGCGCGGCCAAGGCGTGGTTCTTGGTGATCTCCGTCACGCACAGGCCGTGCACGTGAGGTAGAATATATTTCCGGAAGACCCGATCCTTCTCTGCGCGCGTCCGCAGCTGGCTCGCCACCTGCTGCATGTATGTTTCCCACATGCGCTCTACGTCCAGCCGAACTTTGTCGATCTCATCCTGCCGGAGCTTGGCGGCCAGTTGGAGTTGTTGCAGCTTCTCGCCGTGCGGATCGCCGCCGGCTTCGATCTCGTAGCGAAACCGGGTGGCCAGCTTGCGCGCTTCGCCGAGCGTCAGACGTTTGGTCGTCCCTAAGGTAAGCTTCTTACGTTGCCCGTCCGCGCGATAGACAAGACCATAACTCGTATGGCCTGCAGGCGTGTGGACCAGCACAAAGCCCGGAACACCACCCAGATAGCGATGCTTGATGCAGGGCGGCGGCACCGCGGTAAGTTTCTCGATCTCTTTGACGGTGAGGGGCTTCAGTCGCGACCCAGCCATAAACAGCCTCTTCATAACTAAATGAAAAGCTATAAATTTACCACGCACCCGACCTCCGCATAAGTATTTGCGGAGAAATCGGAGGCACGCAGATGCCTATCATTAGCCCAATGGCCGATTTCGGAATGGCCGCTTTATCAACTTAGCTGAGTTAACGTGTAAATATCTCGTGCCTTTAATCAGCTGTATCGAACCCTAGCTTTCGTCGCTGATAATCAGACATTGGGTTCTCCAATGCGTTAGCGAAAGCGTTCTGAGTAAAGTCATAAAATTCTGGTGCGGTGGTCTTCAATTCGAAGAGTACTGATCCATCAAATTCGATCCAGTAGATGTACTGGATCGGACCTAACGTGAGCGTCGAATGAAAGCCGGTTAGCTCACCTTCTTTTGAGTGATTGACGATCAGACCGCCATGACCAGCGAATGCCCCAAATTCGGGCGAGACCAAATTAAAATCTTGATAGCTAGGGTCGGCCTGAATCTTCATTTTGATGATGTTGCGGTCGTGCAAGCCAGTCGCGAACGCGGAGAGGTAGGGCAGTGCCGGCCCACCGGCATCGACAATCTGACACGTCAGCAACTTTGCGAAATACCGAAAGACGTTCAGGTATTCACTTGAATGTTCAGAAAATTCGTCACTGGGAAAGAGCGTCTCCCAACTTTTATCCACGCCGAAGCGCTCTAGTGTCAGTGCATGAAAGCGGTCGAAAGCTAGGTCTGCGGGTTGTGTAACGGTGGAATTGCAAGATCGGCACAACTTCGACTTGAAGTGCAGATTTTTGGACTTCGGACCCTGTGCGACCTTCGGTTCGCTAATGCCATCGAAATGACCGATCACCATCGTGTCGCGCCCAAATATTTCACGGAGCGCTGCCGCTTTTATTTTGTGCTCTCCTGATAGGTTTTCGGTTGAACCACACAGGCAGCATTCTTTCGAACCAACTAGAATGAACGTTTTTCCATAATCCATCATCGGTCCCGAGCCCCATACCCCGACTATATGGCGGAAATGAGCGGCAGCTTATAGGGTTGTCAACTTCATCGTAGAATGTCCAAAACTGGCGCGTAGCAGTCAATTCCGCTGACGACCAAAGTCAGTCCTTCACGTCCGCGGCGATGGACGCCCGGTCCTGACGGAGCTGCCGTTCGGCCTGACGTGACCCCCGGCTTTCATCCGGCTGGGATTACGAGTCGATATTATCGCCGCGCGAACGGTGACAGATCGATGCGCCACTTCTGGGCCTGCTCCGACGTGACGCCGTTACGTTCGAGTCGTTGGAGCAAATCCTCGTGCCGCGGCATGCCCATGACCAGGCGATAGGTCGCGAGCCTGCCCTTGAGCCGGGGCCAGTCCTCGTCCTCGCGGCTGCATGCTAGCATCGGGATGATACGCTGGATCTGGACAGACTGACTGTCCGGCATAAACACCCAGTATGGCGCCAGCGGCTCATCTTTCGTGATCTGCGCAGCAGCAGCGAACATGACCTTCCAGGGATCCGTCTCGGCCTCGTTTGAGGCGTGGGCCAGCCTCGCCTCCGCGATGGCGGCGATCCCGGTCGCAGACGCGACGTTCAGCCGCACGGCGTGCCCTTTATAGCGGTGAACGCGGCCCTCTCGTTGTTCCAGTTCAACTGGCGAACGCGGCAGATTCCAGTGCACTACCGCATGACACCATGGATGAAAGTCTAGCCCCTCCTGACCAACCGCCGTGGAGGCCAGCACGAAGGGCCGGAATGGCGAGTTGAACGCGGCGCGGACCGTATCGAGACGGCTGACCGCTCCGTCAGCCTCCTTGATCTCCGCAAAACGCAAGGCGTACCGACAGCGCAACTTGATTGTCTCGGCGCGATTTCGGCCCCGCCTACGGCGATCAAGCCCATTCACCTCAATCGAAGCGCGCCGGATCGACAAGGCGTTGTAAACAGCATCTGCTGCCTGACCAGCCTTTTTGGTCGGCTTTTCGTCGAACTGCGCAAGCCCATCGGCCTCGAAATGGAGATGTTCGTCGAGGAGTGCCTGAAGATTGCCGTCGATGCAGTATTCGATGACCTGCCGCCAGTAGGGAAGACTGCGGCCGGGATGCTCGAGCTGTACCGCTGCGGCGGCATCGCCATGGTTGAAGAGCCCTTGGAAGCCTCGCGCGATCCTGAACGCTGCCGACCTTAAAGCAGTCTCTGGCAGACCGGCCCCCAGCGTTCTTCGCATAGCCCGATAAGCACAGTTGCCCGGAGCAGCGAGGGAAAGGCGGGCAAGAACGCTCGCCAGATCCTTGGGCCTGGCGCCGAGCATGCCGGGGTTATCCAGTACTTTCCGGACGGCGGCGACGACAACGGCGAATTCATCATCATTAGGGTGATCGCCGCTGAGCCAGGTGGTCAGCTCGTCCCTCCTGTCGAGCAGGATCGGGGCAGCCCAGTACCACCGCTGGTCGACCCGGCCAACGCTTCGCGGAAGTTTGGCAAGCTTCTGCGTGATCGACGCTTTGGCTGCCTCAATCGCCTCGCGCCTTTCGAGCGCCCGCCCGGACCGGAGCGCAAGATGCAATGGATCGCCAATGTCCGCCAGCTCGTGGGACGGCAGTAACAGGGACAGAGCCGCCATCCCCGCTGTGGGATCGCGGTGACCCTGCCGGGATCTGCCAAGACGAAGCATGTCGCCGAGCTTGCCGAATGCGGCATGGTTTTGCCCGCTTGCCCGCTTGCCGGCCCGGCGACGCCTCCCCCGCATCATTCTGAAGTCTGCGGCGAGCCGGCGCTCCGCCTCGTACGAGGCGATAGCCGAGATGGCGTCGGGTGCCACTCGCCACTCGGTGAACACGAGATGCTTCAGGGTCTTCGGCACATCGGCGAACGCTCCGCCCAGCTTCATGTAGGGAAGGGCGGGCGGTACCCACAGCAGCCGCTCCGCACCCGGTGGCAACGCCCGTTCGACAAGGTCCCGCATGCGCGCAGATGGCGGCTCGAGCTTCTCCATCGCGCGGACGCTGGCGTGATCGAGCAGGAGCCCGCCTGTTCTGCCTTCGCGCCCTACTGTCCGGCCCATGACCCGCGCTTCCGAGGCATCTGGAGCCGCTCCAGTGGCGGCGGCAACCGCTGCGACCGCGGCAGTCCGGAACTGATAGTCTCGCATGAACTCGAGAAAGTAGGGAGCTGATTTCCAGTAATCGAGCCCATCCCGCGTCTTCAGGAGCGTGGACAGGCGGCGCGTCGCGAGGGCCGCTGCCAGATCACCATCCTGAGGCTCGAGCACGCGCACATCCGGCACGACCATCGCATCCTGCAGTCCGCTGGACTGCGTCCTCTCGGTCCGGCTCATCACGCGCCTCAGCAGCAACTGCGCCCGGTCACGCGCCGCGATGACGGCGGAGCTGTCCGGCTGAGGTGCGCGCAAGGCGTGATCAAAGGCGTCCAGGGCCTCGGCCAGCAGGTCTGCCTGTTTGTCCCCGCCAAGAAAGCGCATCAGACCCACGAAGTCGTCGTAAGACCTTTCCGCCGGATCGCTCTGCCGCCCTGGCAGCCGGTACGGGGTTGCAGACAGGAGCAAGACCCGGCGATCAGGCACCTCTTCACCGAGGAGTGTTGCGGCAAGCCGGACCGCGTGATCCGTGTCGATCCGCCGCCGGTCGAGCAGGTGAGCGAACTTCTGAAACTCGTCGATGATCACGAGACCGCCCTCGGCGAGCGTCGCGGCACTGCAGTCCGCGAGTTCCTTCCTGAGCCGCCCGACCAGCGCATTTCGGGCGCGGCGCAATATTCGTCGCTCCTTAGGATCGTCGACGTCTTCCAGCTGGCGCGCCCGCCCAATTGCCTGACGCAGATCCGCGGCGAGCAGATCGTCTGACAGGACACGGTCGGCAAAGGCGCGGATGACGGACTGTTGTGGCTTCTGTTTCCTCAGCCGCCCGATGCGATCATCCCAAGTCGCTTCGCTTACCTGCTGAAGAAGTTGCTTGAGTCCCTTGCCACGGAAGTGCCGCCGGAGAGCGCAAAAGATCAGCGCCCGCTCATCAACGCTGCCCGAGCTGGCCGTGACATTGAACGACGTCGTTGGGGTAAGCGCGAGATACCGGACGCCCGCATCGCGTTTCTCGGTAGCCAGTAGTGTCAGGCGGGTTGCCTGGAGCCGTCCTTGCTCGCCATCAGCCTTCAGCCGCTTGAGGTTCTGGCTAGCAACAGGCTGGCTCGAGCAGAGGTATACAATGTCGACATGCCGGCGGCCAGCACGTTCTAGTGCTTCCTCGACCACGCGCCTCGCGACCATCGTCTTGCCCAGTCCCACCTCGTCGGCGACGAGAAACCGCCGGGCAGGAGTGCGGTCCTTCCAGAAACGCCGGATGACGATATCAGCAGTGCGCTGCTGAAACGGAGCCGGGCCGCTCATTGCGGCGCCATCGCATCAAGAAGTTGCGACCAGAGCCGCATGAATCCTTCGGGCGCGATCGCCTCAAGCCTTCCCGACTCCAGCGCATCCAGTGTGCGGCGGAGAGACGACAGCGTCTCGGGGTCATCGGCCGCCGTCCGGACAAGCAGTTCCAGTAGCCCGGGCCGCGGC
>Ga0105148_100032_pt1 | contig 20199 bp, 20 predicted proteins | sample RS_199metaG_FD_91502 | JGI IMG/M metagenome (GOLD analysis project Ga0105148, IMG submission 91502) | Switchgrass associated microbial communities from Austin, Texas, USA, to study host-microbe interactions - RS_199 metaG | ecosystem: Host-associated > Plants > Roots > Rhizosphere | place: USA... | reverse complement strand
GGTCGGCCCTGCGCCTGCGCGCTATATATTGAGATAGCGAGTCCGCGCCCTCTTCTGGCGGCGGTCCGCAGCGCTGCAAATGATAGTTTCCGGCAAGGTCCGGCACCCGTTCATACAGGCCCCTGCCCTCGCCCCGTTCGGCCGCTTCGATCAGGATGACGCCGCTAATCTCGTCGCCTTTGACCAGCACCGTGGCGAATCCGCCAGCCGCCGCCGCACGTCTCACCAGCACGCCGACCAGCAGCGCGCTGGTCAGGCGGTCAGCCTGCATAACCCGGCAGCGACGACAGCGGAAATTGCGAGCGCATGAAGGTGCCGGTCCCCCGGCCTACCTCTTCGCCGTCCATGTCGATCAGGCTCGCTTCGGCGACGAACACGCGCCGCTTGCCGCTGATCCACCGTCCCTCCGCCCGAATCCGCCCCGGTCCGATCGGCCGGGTGAACAGCAGGTTGAACGCGGTAGTCAGCAGGAATCGGTCGCTGACCAGGCTGTTGGCCGCATAGAAGGCCGCATCGTCCATCATCTTGAAATAGACGGTTCCATGCACCGCGCCTGCGGCGTGGAACTGTTCTTCATCGACGTCGAACTCGATGATCGACCGGCCCGCCTCCGGGATCGTCAGTTCCGACCGGAACATGCGGTTGATCGGCGCAGAGCGATACAGCCCCTCCAGCGCCCGGAAATGCGCCGCTTCGCCGCTCGGCGCGCCGTCAGGCTGCATCGCGCGCTTCGCCGCCGGCCAGCAGCGCATGCAACGCCTCGGCCGATTTCGCGCCCCGCAGCCGGGCGACATGCGCATCTTCCCGCAGGTAGCGCGAAACGCGGGCCAGCGTCTTTAGATGTTCCGCGCCGCTATCGGTGGGCGAGAGCAGCGCGAAGACGACATCGACCGGCGCATCGTCGACCGCGTCAAAGGCAAGTGGGGGCTCCAGCAGGACAACCACCGCGCTCATCTTCTGAAGGCCGGGAATCTTGGCATGGGGAATCGCGATGCCGCCGCCAAACCCGGTAGAGCCCAGCTTTTCCCGGTCGGAAAGCGCCTCGGCCACCATGTCGGGGTCGAGTCCATATGCCGATGCGGCCAGCTGCGCGATTTTCTGGAAAAGAGGCTTCTTGCCGTTCACCGACAGGCCCGTTGCGAGCGCATGCGGCGCGACGATATCGTTGAAATGAACCATGACCAACCTGGAACAGCCGAGGCGCGCCATGCCCCAAAATCGCGCGTGCCCGGACATATAAAGCCCGGCCCCATAGGCCGCCTGCCGCTCTAGGTCAACTGGCGCCCTGGGGCCGGAGCCCTTGTCAGCCGCGTGGTTCCACCCACCCGATGGTCCCGTCATGCCGGCGATAGACCATGTTATAGGCCGATGTTCCTGCGTTTAGGAACAGCAGCGCATTGGTGTTACGCAGGTCCAGCATCATGACCGCATCGGACACGCTTGCTTCGGGGATATCGACCCGGGTTTCAGCCACGATCAACGGCGCCTCCGCCGGTTCCTCTTCCTCGATCGAGGACGCGAAGATGGTATAGCCCGCGCCATCAACGCCGTTCAGGTCATAGCCGTTGGTCCGCTGGGCCTCGGCGGCCGCAGCCTGGGCATGACGATCCTTGAGGCGGCGCATGTAGCGCCTCAGCTGCCGTTCGATCTTTTCAGCCGCCTGGTCAAAGGCGGGATGCGCCTCCTGCGCCTCGCCTGCCCCCTTGAGGATCAGGCCGGTCATCACATGGCAGACGATGTCACAATGGAATGCCCCGTGGGGCGCAGGCCGAAAGGTGACCTGGGCGGAAATCGTGCGAGAAAAATATTTCTCGGCCATCGCCTCCAAACGGTTCCAGACATGCTGCTTGAGCGCGTCGCCCGTATCGACCTGATGCCCGGAAACACGAATATCCATATGCCTTCTCCTTGTTCTTGCCGTGCTGCGGGAAGCAGTCCGGTTGGCGCGAAGCATGAAGGGCAGGACGTCGAACCAACCTTCAAGCTTCCTCCAGCCAGAGCGGCTTTTCCAGCGTCGCGACAAACGCTGCATGCCGTTCCAGCTCTGCCGCGCTGACCCTGAAGATCCGCGCGGGACGAACAGGGCGAACCGCGGCGATGCCCGCAAGTTCCACCCGAATGGCGTCTTTGTCCTCCTCTCGTGCAAGACCAAGGCCGATCTGACGGCCGCCGGTCAGTTCTATGTAAAGCTGGGCGAGCAGTTCGGCGTCGAGCAGCGCGCCGTGCTTGATGCGGTGGCTGCGGTCGATGCCATAGCGGGTGCAGAGCGCATCCAGGCTGTGCTTGGCGCCAGGATGCAGCTGTCGCGCAATGGCGACGGTATCGATCATCCGCTCCATCGCGACCTCGGGCAGGCCGCACAGCTTGAGTTCGTGGTTGAGGAAGCCAAAGTCGAACCGCGCATTATGCGCGACCAGATGGCTGTCCTCCAGAAAGTCCAGCAGCTCCTGGACTCCGGCAGAAAAGAGCGGCTTGTCCTTCAGGAAAATGTCGGAAAGACCGTGAATCGCCTCGGCCGCCGCAGGCATCGCCCGCATGGGATTGTAATAAGCGTGGAAGGTACGCCCGGTCGGCACGCGATTGAAAAGTTCAATACAACCGATCTCCACCAGCCGGTCGCCAGACGCGGGGTCGAATCCAGTGGTTTCGGTGTCGAAAATTATCTCGCGCATTGCCCTCTATACCGACTCTGCCAGACTTGTCCTTATCGGCCTGTCTTTAATCCAAGGCAAGCGACCAAGCGCCGCACCTGGCCCCGAGTTTCGGCAAAAGTCGTCCCGGTATGGATGATATAGTCCGCCCGCCGCCGCTTTTCAGCATCGGGCGTCTGCAAGTGCAGGATTTTGCGGAATTTCGCCACCGTCATGCCGGGCCGGGCCAACACTCGCTTGCGCTGTTTCCACGCCGGCGCGGTGACGACGATGACTCCTGCCAGCTTGCGATGGCCATGACTCTCATAGAGCAACGGAATGTCCAGCACGACGAACGGGCGCGAGCGGTGACGGCGCAGAAAGGCCAGCCGCTCTTCCCTGACAGCGGGGTGGACGATGGCCTCCAGCGCCCTCAGCTCCTGCGGATGGCCAAATACCGCCGCCCCCAGCTTGGGTCGGTCGACGCCCTTCGGCCCGGTCGTTCCCGGAAAGCGTGCCTCGATAGCAGGCAACAGCCTGCCCCCGGGTCCTTGCAGCCGATGGACTGTCGCATCCGCATCGAACAGCGGCACGCCCTCCCGCCGCAACATCGCCGCGACGGCGGACTTCCCCATGCCGATGGAGCCGGTCAGGCCGTAAATCTTCATGGGTGCGTCAGGCCGTCAGCAACAGGGCGCGCAATTCCTCGTCGCGATCGCGCGGCGCTTGCGCGTCGAAGAAAATATCGAAGGCAAGCGCCGCCTGACCGATCAACATCTCCAACCCATCGAGCACCTTCAGACCCCGAGCCCGCGCCGCACTGAGCAATTCCGTCTCCAGCGGCACATAGACGATATCATAGACGGTCGCATCTTCCGGCAGGGGTTTCAGGTCCAGATCGAGTACCGGCTGACCCACCATGCCCAGCGAACTGGTGTTGACCAGCAGATCCGCGGGGGGAAGCACGTCTCCCATGCCGATCACCTGCCCTTTCACCTTCGCTCGGTCGAGCAATGCCTGCCCCTTGACCGGATCGCGTACCATGACCGTGATATCGGGCACCCCCAGGCTGGTCAGCGCAAACAATATCGCCCGCGCCGCACCCCCCGCGCCGACCAGAACGGCGCTTGTGCCCTTCCACTTGTCGCGCAGCAGCGGCTGCAGGAATCCGCCCGCATCGGTATTAGTGCCGATCAGCGGCCCGCTCGTCTCGCTTGCGATCGTGTTCATCGCCCCGATCCGCTCGCGCACTCCGCCCGGATCGTCGGTGTAATCCATCACCGCGATCTTGTGCGGGATGGTGACGTTGCAGCCCAGCCAGTCGGGATCGGCCCGCCGTTCCAGAAAATAGGCGGACAAGCCTTCGCTCGTCACATGCGTCTTGCGATATTCCGCCTCGATGCCCAGGCAACCGAGCCAGAAATTATGGATCAGCGGCGATTTGCTGTGGGCGATCGGATCGCCGATCACTTCGGCATAGGGAAGCTTGTCGGTCATGACGGCAGAACGCCCCGGATGCGTAGAAAGTCAAGCAGCGGCAGCAGGGGAAGCCCCTGAATCGCAAACTGGCTGCCTTCCACCTTGGCGAACAGCTGCACCCCCGGCCCTTCGATCCGGTAATTGCCGACACACCAGCGGCATTCTTCCCATTCCTTGTCGAGATAATCGGTGATGAAGGCGTCCGACAAAGGCCGGACCGTCATCCGCACCCGTTCAATATGCCGCCAGATCGGCTCGCCATTGAGCGCGATCACCGCGGCGCTGTGCAAATGATGCACCCGGCCCGACAGCAGGCGCAGGATGCGCTCCGCATCATCGCGATCCACCGCCTTGTCGATCATCGTGCCGTCTTCCAGACTCAGCGTCTGATCACAGCCCAATATCAACCCGCCCGGCACCCGCCGCGAAACCCGCAGCGCCTTCAGTTCCGCAAGTGCGTCCGCCAGCGCTCGCGCATCCAGGCCATCGGCGCGCAAGGCTTCCTTCGCGGCTTCCTCGTCCACGCCGGGGGACATAGCTTCAAACGGCACCCCCGCTGCCCTGAGCAGCGCACGGCGGCTCGCGCTTTGCGATGCCAGCACGATCATGATTTACGCTCCTTCCGCCAGCACGCGGTCATTGAACAGGTTGATGATGGCGGCGGCCGCTTCCTCGATCGACCGGCGCGTCATGTCGATCACCGGCCAGCCATTGTCGGCGAACATGCGGCGGGCGAAGGCCAGTTCCTCCTGCACCTTTTCCAGATCGACATAGCTGGTTTCGGGCGCCTGGTTCAATGAAAGCAGCCGGTTGCGGCGGATCTGCACCAGCCGCTCAGGACTGACGGTAAGGCCGACGACCATCGGATGCTTCAGTGCAAACAGGCTGCGTGGCGGTGGGGACTGCACCACCAGCGGGATATTGGCAGTCTTGTAACCCCGGTTGGCAAGATAGATGGATGTCGGCGTCTTGGACGCGCGCGACACGCCCGCCAGGACGATGTCGGCCTCCTCCCAATTTTCGTGCCCCACTCCGTCATCATGGGCGATGGTGAACTGAATCGCCTCGATCCGGGCGAAATAGGCTTCGTCCAATATATGTTTCCGGCCAGGCCGGTTGCGCGTTTCCTGCCCCAATATGTTGGACAGGGCGTCCGTCACGCTATCGAGCGCCGCGACATGCGGCAGGCCCAGCGCCCGGCAGCGCGTCTCCAGCCGCCGCCGCAACTGATGATTGGACAGGGTAAAGAGGACGAGGCCCGGATTGGCGGCGATCTCCTCCATGATCCGGTCGAGATGGACGTCAGACCGCACCATCGGCCAGAAATGGCGCACCGCTTCCACATTCTCGAAGGCGCCAATGGCGGCCTTGGCGACATTTTCCAGCGTCTCTCCGGTGGAGTCCGACAGCAGATGCAGATGGATACGCGACATGGGGCTTATCTCTGTGGGGAGGCTGTGGATAAAGCAAGGGATAGGTTGCGGGCAAAACTACCCCTTTTGGGTAGCTCCCATTAACCGGAATCTTATCCACATACCCCCAACAGGCCGTCATTTTCATCCACAGCCTGTGGGTAACGTGGATGAATGGACTGACTCGGACCGGAATCCGCGGACCTCAAGAGTCAAGCTGTTGGCAAATCCGGGCGCAGCGAATAAACCCCGCTGCCAACTGCCCTACTATCTCCATCATCCTTTTAAAGAATCTAAATAAGAGAGTTTATGACGGGACCAGATGCCGGCCTTTCCGCCGGGACTTTCAAGCCGCTGCTTTCCGTCCTCAGGGGTGATTGTCTCGCCGTCCCGCCCATGTGGCTGATGCGCCAGGCTGGCCGCTATCTGCCCGAATATCGCGCATTGCGGGCGCAGAAGGGCGGATTCCTTGAACTGGTCTATGACAGCCCGGCCGCTGCGGAAGTCACGCTCCAGCCGCTCCGTCGCTTCGGCTTCGACGGCGCTATCCTCTTTTCCGACATTCTGATCGTGCCCTATGCCATGGGTCAGGATCTCTGGTTCGAAACGGGGGAGGGGCCGCGGCTCGCACCTATCCTCAGCGACACCGACCTGTCGGCGTTGAAGCCTGACCTCAGCCGCTATGAGGCGGTCTATGAGACGGTGCGGCAGGTGAAAGCCGCCCTGGACCCGTCCGTCACGTTCCTGGGCTTTGCGGGCAGTCCCTGGACCATTTCCACCTATATGGTCGCGGGGCAGGGCAGCAAGGATCAGGGCGCGGCCCGCCGCCTCGCATATCAGGACCCGGGCCGTTTCGGTGCGATCATCGACGCGATCATCGACTCCACAGTCCTCTATCTTTCTGGCCAGATTCAGGCGGGCGTGGAGGCGGTGCAGCTGTTCGACAGCTGGGCGGGCAGCCTCGCCCCCCTCCAGTTCGAACGCTGGGTGATCGAACCTAATCGTCGGATTGTGGAGAAGCTCAAGGCTCTTCATCCTGGCGTTCCCGTAATCGGCTTTCCCAAGGGCGCGGGCGCCAAGCTTGCTGACTATGCCGCGGGCACCGGCGTCGATGCGATCGGTGTCGATGAAACCATCGATCCCCATTGGGCCAACCGCGTCCTGCCGCAGGGCTTGCCCGTACAGGGCAATCTTGATCCGCTGGCGCTCATCGCCGGGGGCAGGGCTGTCGAAGAATCCGTCGATAATATCCGCGCGGCCTTTGCGGGCCGTCCGCACATTCTCAATCTCGGCCATGGCATCCTGCCCGACACGCCGATCGCGCATGTCGAGGCGCTGATCGCCTATGTGAGGCAAGGAAAGGAGAGCTGATGCCCTATCTCGGCGCTGCCTATCTGTGGGTGAAGGCCGCCCATCTGATCTTCGTCATCTTCCTGATGGCGGGCCTGTTCATGATGCCGCGCTTCTTCGTCTATCATCACCAGTGCCCGGTGGGATCGGACGAGGACAAGAAATGGATCGATCGGGAAAGGCGGCTGCTCAAGATCATCCTCAACCCATCGCTCATCCTGGTCTGGGTCTTCGGCCTCATGCTGATGGTGGAAATCGGTGCCTGGAATTTCGGTTGGTTCCACCTGAAGCTGCTCTTCGTCCTCGGTCTTTCCGCCTATCATGGCTGGATTGCGGGCTACACGAAGAAGCTCGCCGCAGGTCAGCGCCCCATGAGCGAAAAGAAGCTGCGTCTGGTCAACGAAATCCCCGGGATCGCAGCAGCCGTCATCGTCGTGGCGGTAATCGTAAAGCCATTTTGACCCTCGTCATTCCAGCGAAAGCCGGGATCACGCGTCCCCACGCTGAACGCCAGAGATCCCAGCTTCCGCCGGAATGGCGCTGTTACATAGGCTCAACCGCAATATTGTCGATGAGCCGGGTCCGCCCCAGCTTCGCCGCGCCCAGCAGCCGCGCCGGGCGATCCAGCACGATCATCGGCTCCAGCGTCACCGCATCGCACAGCGTCACATAATCGATCGGATCAAATCCATGCGCCGCCAGCATCGCGATCGCCTTGGCGAGAGCGGCCTCGACGGCCACGCCCTTTTCCATCTGCCGCGCTGCTTCGCCCAAGGCGCGGGGCAGGGCCAGCGCATCCTTGCGTTCATCCTCGGTCAGATAGGCATTGCGTGATGACAGCGCGAGTCCATCCTCCGCCCGCTGCGTCGGCACGCCGATGATCTCCACCGGCAAATCCAGGTCGCGCACCATCTGGCGGATCGTCGCCAGCTGCTGATAATCCTTTTCGCCGAACAGCGCGACGTCGGGCTGCACCTGGTTGAACAGCTTGGTGACGACCGTCGCCACGCCGTCGAAATGGCCTGGTCGCGCCGCGCCATCCAGGCCTTCGGTCACGCCGGAAACGGAGATGTTCGTCGCGTAGCCTACCGGATACATGACCTCAGCTGTAGGCGCCCACAATATGTCCACGCCCGCCGCCTGCAGCATCTGTGCGTCCTTCGCTTCCCGGCGCGGATAGCTGTCGAGATCCTCATTGGCTCCGAACTGCCTGGGATTGACGAAGATCGACACCACCACATGCCCGGCATGCCGCCGCGCTTCTTCGACCAGCGCCATATGCCCTTCATGCAGCGCACCCATGGTCGGCACGAGCGCGACCGCCCTTCCGTCGCTTTTCAGTGCTTCGATCGCGGTTCGCAGGGCAGGGAGATCACGGAGGGTTTGCACGGGACGAGGGGCTCCGATATGGCAGCACGGACGGGGAATATCCTGCTAAGGCACGACCCGACAATAGGGTCAAGAATCGTTGCGGCAATAAACGGGGTTATCAATGGGTCCGAACACCCAAACGCATCATATCGTCTTCGCCAATGAAAAGGGCGGGACCGGCAAATCGACCACGGCCGTGCACACCGCCATCGCGCTGACTGCGCTGGGGCACAAGGTCGGCATGATCGACCTCGACCCACGCCAACGCACCGTCACCCGCTACATGGAAAATCGCGGCGAGACTGCGCGGCGTCGCGGCATCGACCTGCCGATGCCGGATTTTGCCGTGCTGAAGGGCGACACGGTCGAAGCGCTGGAGGAAGAAGCTGCTGCCGTTGCGCAGGACAAGGATTTCCTGGTCGTCGACACACCCGGTCGCGACGACCCCTTCGCCCGCCACATGGCCGCTCGAGCGAACACGTTGGTAACGCCGATGAACGACAGTTTCGTCGATTTCGACCTGATCGGCCAGGTGGATGCGGAAACCTTCAAGGTGCGCCGCCTGTCCTTCTATTCCGAACTCATTTTCGAAGCGCGCAAGACCCGCGCCAAGGCCGATGGCGTGTCGATCGACTGGGTGGTGCTGCGCAACCGCGTCCAGCATCATGACGCGCGCAACAAGAAGCGCGTGGGCGACGCCCTCATGGAACTGTCCCGCCGCGTCGGGTTCCGGGTGATTCCGGGCCTGTCCGAACGCGTCATCTTTCGCGAGCTTTTCCCCTCGGGCCTCACCTTGCTCGACAAGGGCCATCTGGGCGACCTGGGCGTCAGCCACATCGCCGCGCGGCAGGAGTTGCGGGAAATGGTCTCGGGCCTAGCGCTTCCTGCCCGTGAGGAAACCGTGCCGGTAGATCTGCTCGGCGCGGCCTGATGGGCCTCTTTGCCCTGCTGCTCATCGGCCTTGCAGGCTGGCTCATCTGGACGGGACGGTTGCAACGCATGAGTATGAAGGATGGTGTGGCTTTGGGTACGGCGCTGGTCGGCGCCGTGATGGCCGCGAAAGGCAAGCCGCTCGCCGGTGCGCCGCTGCTGATCGGTGCGGCCCTCTTCTTCGCACAGGGGCAGAAGGCAAAGCCCCGCAAGCCCAAGGGGCAGGCCCTTCCCAGTTCCGATGACATTGCCAGGGCGCGCGCGCTGCTGGGCGTCGGTCCCGATGCCGACGCGAGCGAAATTCGCGCCGCCCATCGCCGCCTGATCGCCTCGGTCCATCCCGACCGCGGCGGGACGGAGGCGCTCGCCGCCCAGATCAACGCCGCGCGCGACCTCCTTCTGGCGCAGCAAGCGGAAAGCGGCGCATCGCCCGGCAAATAGGCGCGCGGAAAGGAGAAGCGCCGGCATGGCTCATCATTTCCACCCATCGCTCATGCGCGAATATGACATGCGCGGCGTCTTCGGCCGGACGCTGGGGGAAGGGGATGGCTATGCCGTCGGCCGTAGCTTCGGCACGATCGTCAGGCGCAAGGGCGGATCACGGGTGGCGGTCGGCTATGACGGCCGGCTGAGTTCCCCGCCGCTGGAAACCGCGCTGGTTCGCGGCCTGATCGACAGCGGCGTGGATGCCGTGCGCATCGGCATGGGGCCAACGCCCATGCTCTATCATGCCGAAACGGTGCTGGATGTGGATGGCGGCATCCAGGTAACTGGCAGCCATAATCCCCGCGATCATAATGGCTTCAAACTGGTGCTTGCGCATGAGCCCTTTTTTGGGGCCGACATCCTCCGCATGGGCGCGCTGGCGGCCGCTGGCGACTGGACGGAGGGTACCGGCAAGATCGAAGATGCCGCCATGCTCGACCATTATGTCGCCCGACTGGTCGAGGGATTTGACGGCGCGGCCTGGCGCATCGGCTGGGACGCGGGCAACGGCGCGGCTGGCCCGGCGGTCGAAAAGCTCGTCAAGCTCCTGCCTGGAGAGCATCACACGCTCTTCACCCAGATAGACGGCAATTTTCCCCATCATCATCCCGACCCCACCGTTGAGCGGAATCTGGAGGATTTGCGGGCGCTTGTCCTGTCAAAAAATCTCCATTTCGGAGTAGCTTTCGACGGCGATGGCGATCGCATCGGCGTGATCGACGGCAAGGGACGGATCATCTGGGGCGACCAGCTGATCGCGCTCTTCGCCGAAGTGGTGCTCCAAAATCAGCCCGGCGCGACGATCGTCGCGGATGTGAAGGCCAGCCAGGCGCTGTTCGACCGGGTCTCCGCCCTGGGTGGACGCCCGCTCATGTGGAAAACCGGCCACAGCCTGATCAAGGCTAAAATGAAGGAGGTCGGTAGCCCGCTGGGGGGCGAGATGACCGGCCACATCGTCTTTGCAGACGATTATCCCGGCTATGACGACGGCCTCTATGCCGCCGTGCGCCTGATCCGCGCCGCGACCAGCCTCAAGCGCAGCGTCACCGCGTTGCGCGACGCCATGCCCCACCTGCCCGCTACTCCCGAACTGCGTTTCCCGGTGCAGGAATCCCGCAAATTCGCGCTGGTGGACGAGATTGTCGCTCGCCTGCGCGCCGCCGGAGCCCAGGTCGATGAGACCGATGGCGCACGGGTGACGACGGAGGACGGCTGGTGGCTGCTGCGCGCGTCGAACACGCAGGCGGAACTGGTCGCCCGGGCAGAAGGCTATGACCAGTCCGGTCTCGGCCGCCTGCTGGACCAGCTTTATTCGCAATTGCGGGAATCAGGGGTTCCGTACGCCCACTAGATTAGCTGTCACCGGCCATAAAAGGAGCGGCCAGCATTTTTTTCAGCCTACTAACCGGCTATAATTACCCTACGTAACGCTCGCCATTTCGTTACGATTGCATGAAACGCAATCAGGGCCGCTTTTTTCGCATTTGCAACAGATGCGAGCCATCCGCAAAAGGGACGGGCCTTTCAGGCATCCTCTCCTAAAACTTTCACAGCCGTCCTCCGGGGCGGCTTTTTTTTTGCCTGATCATCGCCTCTTTGCCGAACCAGAAATTAACCATATCGCCGCTAGCAGCTATCGCCTGTATAGCATTCGCGCGGCTCGGGGGGGCCGTCACACAAGTTAAAAAAGGGGGATTTCCATGCCTGTTAACCGCCGCGTTGCCGCGAGCCTATTATCCGCGGCGCTTCTTTCAGCGGTCCCCTTGCCGGCGCTCGCTGGCGGCTTCTACCTCCAGGAACAATCGCCCAAGGAAACGGGCAGGGCGCTGTCGGGCGGCGCCGCGGCGGCGGACGATCCTTCGACCGTTTATTTCAATCCTGCCGCCATGACCCAGTTACCCGGCATCCAGACATCGGCTGGCGGCGTCCTGCTGCTCGCCTCGGCGCGGCAGCGAAATCTCGGTACGACCCGCACAGTTCCCGGCCTCCCCGGAACGGTTGCGGTTTCCGGCAGCTCTGGCGGTAACCCGTTTGACAGCCTGATCCCCGTCCCCAGCTTCTATGCGACCGGCCAGCTGACGGACAGGCTGTGGCTTGGCATTGGCGTGACCGCGCCTTTTGGCCTCAAGCTCGATTATGCCAGCGACTTCGCCGGCCGCTATGACTCGCTCCACACCGAGCTCAAAACTTATAATGTCCAGCCTTCGGCAGCCTTCAAGCTGTCGGACAGCCTCTCGATCGGCGGTGGCGTTGACGTCCAATATGCGAAGGCAAAGCTGACCAATGCGCTGCCCAATCTATCGCCGGTTGCGGCCGATGGGCATTTTCAGGTCAAGGGGAACGACCTGTCCTTCGGCTGGAATGCCGGTCTTTTCTATACCAGCGGCGGCACCAATTGGGGCATCCACTATCGTTCGGCCATCAAACACCGGATCGAAGGCAGCGCAACCGTGTCGGGCCTGCTGGCTCCGCTCGCCGGTCTCAACGGCACTAGCGACGCCAGCACACCGCTCAACCTGCCTGACATCGTCACGGTCAGCATGATGCACCGGCTGACACCCCGCGCGCGCGCGATGCTGACGGCGCGCTGGTATAATTGGTCGGTCTTCCGCGACATCGCCATCACATCCGGCACCGGCACATCGGTGAAGGACCTCCATTATCGCGACAGCTACAGCGTCAGCGCGGGGGGCGAATATGATGTGAACCCCGCGCTTACCCTCCGCGCGGGCGCCATGTTCGACCGCACGCCCACCAATCCGCAATTTCTGACGACCCGCGTGCCCGATGGCGACCGGGCCTGGCTGTCGGGCGGCGCGACCTGGAACATGTCGCCGGCCTTGGCGCTCAACCTCAGCTACGCGCATAATTTCATCGAACCGGCGACCATCCTGCGCCCCGATCATTATTATTCGGGACCCGCCAGCGTCACCGCAACCACGCGGTCGCGGACCAGCGGCAATGTCGATCAGATCGCCGCATCGGTAACCGCGCGGTTTTAACTTCGCCGATGAATCACTATAGGGTGCTTCATCAGCACGGAGCCCCTTTTTCATGTCCGATCATAATCCCGGCCTGCGTCCCTGGCGCGATATAGCCCGGCGGCAATCCCGTCAGATCATGGTCGGCAATGTGCCAGTGGGCGGCGGCGCGCCGATCACGGTCCAGACCATGACCAACACGCCGACCCATGATGTCAAGGCGACGATCGATCAGATCCGCCGCTGCGAGGAAGTCGGCGTGGACATCATCCGCGTCTCCTGTCCGGACGAGGAATCGACCGGCGCGCTGAAGCAGATCGTCCGCGCCGCCCGCGTGCCGATCGTCGCGGACATTCATTTCCATTATAAGCGTGCGCTGGAAGCCGCCGATGCGGGCGCGGCCTGCCTGCGCATCAACCCCGGCAACATCGGTTCGGAAGCACGCGTCAAGGAAGTGGTGGATGCCGCCAAGGCCAATGGCTGCTCCATCCGCATCGGCGTCAATGCGGGCTCCCTCGAAAAGGACCTGCTTGAAAAATATGGCGAACCTTGTCCCGAGGCGCTGGTCGAAAGCGCGCTCGACCATATCAAGCTGCTGCAGGACCAGGATTTCCACGAATATAAGGTCGCGGTGAAGGCCAGCGACGTCTTCCTCGCGGTCGCCGCTTATATGCAGCTTGCCGAAGCCGTCGACTGTCCGCTCCATCTGGGCATTACCGAAGCTGGCGGCCTGATCGGCGGCACCGTGAAAAGCGCGATCGGCATCGGCAACCTCCTTTGGGCAGGAATCGGCGACACGATCCGCGTCTCCCTTTCGGCCGAACCGGAAGAAGAAGTGCGTGTCGGCTACGAGATACTGAAGTCGCTCGGCATCCGCACCCGCGGGGTCAAGGTCATCTCCTGCCCCAGCTGCGCACGGCAGGGTTTCGACGTCATTCGGACCGTGCAGGCGCTTGAGCAACGGCTCCAGCACATCCATACACCGCTCTCGCTTTCGGTGCTGGGCTGCGTGGTGAACGGACCCGGCGAAGCGCGCGAAACCGACATCGGCCTCACCGGCGGCGGCGCGGGCAAGCATATGGTCTATCTCTCAGGCCTCACCGACCACACCGTCCAGGACGAAGGCATGATCGACCATATCGTCGGCCTGGTCGAAGCCAAGGCAGCCGAGATCGAAGCCGCCAAGCTGGAAGCGGAAAGTACCGACGCGGGCAGGGCGGAAGCGGCGGAGTAGGGCAGGGGGCTGTCAGCCCTCCATTTTCCTCCTTCCCCTACAGCCGTTCGTATCAATCGCCGTCGAGATACATAACCGCTTCCCGACGTCGGCCGATAGGAAGGGTGTTGAACTGGAGCCAAACGCGTTAAATCGCGATTACCCCCTCCGCCGTTCGCCCTGAGCTTGTCGAAGGGAATTTCTGTTCTCTAACGGGTCGTTCAAGGCTCGATGCTCAAGCTGAAGACAATGGCGCACTCCCGAAGCCTGGCGATCCCCTTCACCATCTGCTGCGCGGCCGTGGCCATCTTTGCCGTCATGGACGCGACGATGAAGGGGCTCAGCCTCTCCATCGGCCTTTTCAACGCCCTTTTCTGGCGCGCGCTGACGGGTAGTCTGTTGGGAATCGCGCTGATGCTGCTCACGCGCCAGCGCTGGCCTGCGCGCGCCGTGCTCCGCCTCCATCTCCTGCGCGGCAGCGTCGTGGCGCTGATGGCCAGTCTCTTCTTCTGGGCGCTCATGCGGCTGCCCCTTGCCGAAGCCATCGCCCTGTCCTTCATTGCCCCGCTGATCGCACTCTATCTTGCTGCCCTGCTGCTGGGGGAACGCATCGAGCGCACCGCCATTGTGGCATCGCTGCTGGGTTTGCTGGGGGTTGCTGTCATCCTCTCCGGCCGGATGCAGGGGAGCTATGATTGGAATGCGCTGCTCGGCGTGGCTGCCGTGCTGCTCTCCGCGGTTCTTTTCGCCTGGAACCTCATCCTTCAGCGGCAACAGGCTCAGCTCGCCTCTCCGGTCGAGGTCGCCTTCTTCCAGCATATCGTCATGTTCGCGCTGTTCGGCCTCTGTGCTTTGGCTGCGTTGCTCATGCCGGGCCTTGTAGCGCTGCGCCTCGATGTGCCGGAACTTCGCTCCTGGCTGCTGATCGCCATGGCCGCCGGGCTTGCCTTCACCTCGCTCGCCGCCTTCGCCTGGGCCTATGCGCGGGCGGAGGCGCAATATCTGATCCCGATCGAATACACCGCTTTCATCTGGGCCGCGATTATCGGCTGGCTGGCCTTTGGCGAACGGCTGAGCCTTTCAACCCTCGCCGGGGCGGGACTGATCGTCGCGGGCTGCCTCCTCGCCGCGCGCACCCGGCGGCCGGTCGAAATGCATGAAGGAATTGCATAGCCCGCCGCCGCTCCCTTTCTCAAAATTCGCTCCAATTCACCATTTCCTTCATGGTTTCGACAAGACGAGCCGAAAAGCCGGACTCTTGACGCGGACTCCCCGGTCGGCGCATTGTGCCGGAACGGAACATGGCCGGGTTCTGACACTAAAGGGGGACATTCAAGACCATGGCTGTCAGCCGCGGAGCCAAGCGCACGCCGGAATGGCGCGAAATGCTGAAACGCAGCCTGATCCGCAGCGGTGCGCTGATCGGCGCGATCGCGCTTATGCTGGCGACGCTGTTTCTCGCCCTCGCGCTCCTGAGCTTCCGGCTCAGCGACCCCTCAATGATGACCGTCGCTGACAATCAGGTCCAAAACATCATGGGCTGGCCCGGCGCCTGGGTCTCCGCCTTCCTCTTCACTCTGCTCGGCGTCCCCGTCGCGCTAGTCCTTCCCCTGCTGGCGATCACCGCTCGCCGCCTTTGGGGCGACCAGGACATGACCGGCTGGAAGTCCCAGTTCGGCAAATGTTTCGGCGGCATCGCGCTTGTCGGCATCGCGCTTGCCATGTTCCAGCCGGACTCCCTAATAGACCTTCCGTCGGGCTGGGGCGGCCTGCTTGGCCTCGCAACCGCCAACGGCGTGCGCAGTCTCACCGCTCAGGCGGGCGCCGCACAGGGATGGATCACCGGCATCCTCGTCGTGCTCGCTCTCATCGGCGGCCTCGCGCTCTGGTATCGCAGCCTCGCTCTTGAAAAGCCGATCATAGCTCTTCGCCGGCCGTCCATGCCCAAGCTCGCCCTGCCGCGGCCGAGTTTCGCGTTGGCGGGGGCAGGGGGCTCTGCCGAGCTTGAGGATGAGGAAGAAGGGGAGGACCGCGTCGTCGCCCCGCGCCGGACGGTCAGCAACGAACCCAAGCCGCCGATCACCATCCAGACGCCCAAGCCCGCGCCGACCCAGCGCTCCATGGCGCCCGTCAGCCAGGACGACTTGTTCGGCAACAGCTCCCTGCCATCGCCCGACCTGCTAAACCCCGTTCCCGCGAGCCAGGCGCAGAAGATCGACAAGGCCGCGCTGGAGCGCAACGCCCGCCTGCTCGAAAGCGTGCTCGACGATTTCCACGTGAAGGGCAATATCGTCGAAGTCCGCCCCGGTCCGGTCGTCACCATGTATGAGCTGGAGCCCGCGCCCGGGATCAAGGCGAGCCGCGTCATCGCATTGGCCGATGATATCGCTCGCAACATGTCCGCGCTCTCGGCCCGCGTCGCGACCATTCCGGGCCGCACAGTCATCGGCATCGAACTGCCCAACGCCAACCGCGAAGGCGTATCCTTCCGTGAGCTGATCACCTCCGAACAATTCGCGCAAAACGCCGCCCTGCCGATCATTTTGGGCAAGAATATCTCCGGCGAACCGATCATCGCCGACCTTGCGCCCATGCCGCACTTGCTGATCGCGGGCACCACCGGGTCGGGTAAATCGGTGGGCTTGAACGCCATGATCCTGTCGCTGCTCTACCGCATGACGCCGGATCAGCTGCGCCTGATCATGATCGATCCCAAGATGCTGGAGCTGTCAACTTACGACGACATCCCGCATCTCCTCTCCCCGGTCGTTACCGAGCCGAGCAAGGCTATCCGAGCCCTCAAATGGGCGGTGGAGCAAATGGAGGATCGCTATCGCATGATGGCGTCCATCTCCGTTCGCAACCTCGCCAATTACAATGAAAAGGTTCGCGCTGCGAAAGCGAAGGGCAAGCCCTTGGGCCGTCGGGTGCAGACCGGCTATGATCCCGAAACCGGCAAGCCCATCTATGAGGAGGAACAGCTCGATTTCCAGCCGCTGCCGCAGATCGTGGTGGTGGTGGACGAACTCGCCGACCTCATGATGACCGCAGGCAAGGAAGTCGAATTCCTGATCCAGCGCCTAGCGCAAAAGGCCCGCGCCGCCGGCATTCACTTGATCCTTGCAACGCAGCGCCCGTCAGTCGATGTCATCACCGGCGTTATCAAGGCGAACCTGCCGACCCGGATCAGCTTCTTCGTCACCAGCAAGATCGACAGCCGCACCATCCTGGGCGAACAGGGCGCCGAACAACTGCTGGGCAAGGGCGACATGCTCTACATGCATGGCGGCAAGGGCCTGATGCGCGTTCATGGCCCCTTTGTGTCGGACGATGAAGTGCGCGTTGTCGCTGATCATTGGCGCGCGCAGGGCCAGCCCGACTATATCGCCGCAGTGACCGAAGAGCCGGAAGAAGGCAGCTTTGCGCTCGACGGCGTGGACTTGGGCGACGACAGCCCCGACGCGCAGCTATTCCGCAAGGCGTGCCAGCTCGTTTTCGAGAATCAAAAGGCTTCGACCAGCTGGCTTCAGCGCCAGCTTCGCGTCGGCTACAACAGCGCTGCCCGTCTTATCGAACGGATGGAAGAGGAAGGCTTGGTAGGACCGCCCAACCATGTCGGCCGTCGCGAAGTATTGCGCGACGAGAATGGCAATCCCCTTTGATCCCGATTGCATCCAATGCAATCGTGTTCGCGCTCTACGCATTTGTCAAAAGGATCGGCACCGTTCAATAAGGGCGTGCCTTTCAGGCATCCTCTCCTAAAAACTTTTCCAGGCTGGTCTTCGGACCGGCCTTTTTTTTTCGTCCAGCAGGTTCCTACACCCGGCAAGCGGCCGTGCCTTGGCGGCCGGCTCAGTAGCTTGCCGGTCCGGGAACGCATCAGTTCACAATGGGTTCAATGGTTCCTCCCTATTCTTGAACCCCAACAAAGCGGAGAAGAATGCATGAAGCGCCTGGCTGCGCCCCTCGTCCTGGCCCTTGCCGCCGCACCACTGGCGAACCTTGCTGCTCCACTACAGGCGCAGCAGAGCCAGTCCGGTCTTGAGCAGGTGAACGCCTATATCCGCGGCGTCAGGACGATGACGGCGGACTTCACCCAGACTGATCGCAATGGCCAGACCCTTACGGGCAAGCTCACGATCAAGCAGCCGGGCAAGGTCCGTTTCCAATATCAGAAGGGCGTACCGCTGCTGATCGTTGGCGACGGCAGGGCGCTGACCATGATCGATTATGAAGTGCGCCAGGTGCAGCGCTGGCCTATCGGCAGCTCGCCGCTGGGCGCTCTGCTCGATCCCAAGAAAGATTTGTCGCGCTATGGCAAGTTGATCCAGACCGGCGACCCCAAGGTACTGAGCGTGCAAGCGCGCGATCCGAAGCGGCCGGAATTCGGCACCATCACGATGATCTTTCAGCGCGATCCGTCGGGCCCGGCCGGGCTGCAGCTTTACGGCTGGGTAGCGCTGGATTCGCAAAACAACCGCACCACCGTGCGGCTGTCGAACCAGCGCTATGGCGTCGCGGTTGCGGATTCGGCTTTCCGCTGGAACGATCCCCGGCCGAAGGGGCGTGCCGCCGGGGGATGAATTGGGCCTGGCGTGAGATGGACGGATTTGCGGTTAATCCCGTTCATCTTGGGCTCATATCCGGAGCCCTAATAAGGACTCCACGGCGCGAGACGAAGACCGGGATTTCCCCCCTGTTACCCGGAACCCCGCTCTCGCCGCAAAGCGCTTAAAGGGCGCGATCGAGACCCCCGTTCCATGCCCCCGGAGCGGGGGTCTTACTTTGCATGTCAGGGCATGCACGCCTACCGGGACGCGGCAGCCCTTGCACGCCTCGCCGCGCGGTCTTAGGGGGTCAGCATGCCGCAGACACTCAGCATCGCCTCCTGGAACATCAACAGCGTCCGTGCCCGGCTCGACATCGTGGAGCGGTTCTTGACTGAGGAAGCACCTGACATTTTGTGCCTTCAGGAAACGAAGGTGGTGAATGAGACATTCCCCACCGACATGTTCAAACGGCTTGGCTATGTGCATCAGGTGTTGAACGGTCAGCGCATGCACCACGGTGTTGCGATCATGAGCAAGGTGCCAATTCACGAAGATGACCGGCTCGACTGGCAGGCCAATGGCGAAGCGCGCCATGTCGGTGTCCGGCTCGACAATGGGGTACGGATTGAGAATGTCTATGTGCCTGCGGGTGGGGATGTGCCCGACCGCACGGTCAATCCGAAGTTCGGCCAGAAGCTCGATTTTCTTGAGCGTATGATCCAATGGTCCTCGCAACTGGAGGACAAGCCGACGATCCTGACCGGCGATTTCAACATAGCCCCGATGGAATGCGACGTCTGGAGCCACAAGCAGCTTTTGAACGTCGTCAGCCATACCGCGATCGAATGCGAACTGCTGGGACGCTTGCAGGACTCCAACAACTGGGTGGATATTGGCCGAAAATTCTTTCCTGCGCCGCAGCGGCTCTACACCTGGTGGAGCTATCGCGCGCGGGATTGGGCGGAATCGGATCGTGGGCGGCGGCTGGACCATATGTGGATGACGCAGGATGTAGCGGACAGGGCGATCGGGCATCGCGTCGTCGAACCTGCGCGCAGCTGGACCAAGCCATCCGATCACATTCCGATCATCACGGAGTTCGCTTTTTAATGGACAGCCGATCATGAAAGGGCGCGCTGCCGCCCGCGCCATCGATGCGCTGCGCCGGGGCTGGGCGGTGACCGTTGATGCCGCCGATGGCGCGCTGCGCATCATGGCCGTAGAAGGGGCGGATGCGGTGACGCTGGCGTACTTCGATCCATCAGGCAAGGCGGATATATTGGTGGCGGCCGCGCGCGGCGAAACGCTGAAGCTCGCCAACCAGCTAGCGGCGGCCGACCCCGACATGCCGGTGCTGATCGCGCGTGCGCCGTGGATCGACGGCGATGTCGCTATGGCGATCGCCGATCCGGTGCTCGACCTTGCCTCCCCCCTGAAAGGTCCCTTCGCCGCCAAGTCGATCACGGCCCCCTTGGCAGCCAAGGCCGCTTTGAAGCTCGCCCGGTTGGCTGGCATCCTGCCCGCCTTCTTCGTGACGGTGGACGGTGACAGCGAGGCGAGAGTCAGCGCGGATGAGGTGGATGCCTATGACGACGCTGCCCATCTCGCCATTGCGACGCGTGCTCGGTTACCTGTTTCCGCTAGCGAAACGGCCGAGATCGTCGCTTTCCGCAGCCCGGACGAGCCGCGCGAACATGTCGCGTTGATCATCGGCAAGCGGGATTCTTCGCCGCCGGTCGTCAGGCTGCACAGCGAATGCCTCACTGGCGACGTTCTGGGCAGTCTCAAATGCGATTG
>Ga0105148_100031_pt1 | contig 20228 bp, 17 predicted proteins | sample RS_199metaG_FD_91502 | JGI IMG/M metagenome (GOLD analysis project Ga0105148, IMG submission 91502) | Switchgrass associated microbial communities from Austin, Texas, USA, to study host-microbe interactions - RS_199 metaG | ecosystem: Host-associated > Plants > Roots > Rhizosphere | place: USA... | reverse complement strand
ATCCACGCTGATCCAGGTCAGCCCGTTGGAGGAGTCGCTTCGCACGATCGGACGGCAGAGCGAACAGGCGCATGTGCGCGCGCCGCCGATCCCAGATTGGGCGCGTTCAGGAAGGCATGACGCGCGATCAGTGACTCGTCGCCGCCATCGTTGATCAGGCGGCGGATCGTATCATCGACGCGGATCGCTTCGAACACACCGATGCGGCCTTTATAGCCCGTTCCGTTGCACTCCTGACAGCCGCGAGCGCGGTAGATGATCGTTCCGGGATCGAAACCAAGCAGCGCGCTGGCTGACTTGTCCGCCTGCACCGGCTCCCGACAATGCTGGCACAGCCGCCGCACCAGCCGCTGCGCGATCACCGCGCGCAGCGTCGAGGCGAGAAGGAAGGGCTCCACCCGCATATCCCGCATCCGCGTGATCGCGCCCACAGCATCATTGGTATGAACGGTAGACAGCACCAGATGCCCCGTCAGCGACGCCTGCACCGCGATCTCGGCCGTCTCCCGGTCACGGATTTCCCCGACCATCACCACATCGGGGTCCTGCCGCAAGATTGCCCGCAACCCCGCCGCGAAAGTCAGACCTACCTTGGCATTGACCTGCGTCTGCCCGACACCCTCAATCGCATATTCGACCGGGTCCTCGACAGTCAGGATATTGCGGGTCCCATCATTCAACTGCCTCAAGCCCGCATAGAGCGTCGTCGTCTTCCCCGACCCGGTCGGCCCGGTGACTAGAATAATCCCGTTCGGTTCTTGCAATCCTTCACGGAAAATCCGATCCGCCGCCCCCGCCATGCCCAGCAGGTCCAGGTTCATGCCCACGTTCTCCTTATCGAGAATACGCAGCACCACCCGCTCTCCCGCCCGGCTCGGCAAGGTAGATACGCGCACATCGAGCAGCTTGCCGCCCAGCGTCAAACCGATGCGCCCATCCTGCGGCACACGCCTTTCAGCGATATCAAGCCGCGCCATCACCTTGATGCGGCTGACGACGACCGGCGCGACATGTGGCGGCATGCGCAGCGTCTCGCGCAACACTCCGTCGATCCGCATCCTCACGATCAGCCCGGTCTCATAGGGTTCGATATGAATGTCCGAGACGCCCTGCCTCGCAGCCTCCGCGATGATGCCGTTGATCAGCCGGATCGCGGGCGCATCGTCTGCGCTGTCCAGCAGGTCATCGGCGGTCGGGATGTCAGCAGCCAGAATGTCCAGCTCATCCGCGCCCACCTCAAGCGACCCCGCCATCGCCGCCGCGCTGCCTTCCATGGCATAATGATCGGACAGATGTCGGTCGAACTGCGCACCATCGACGAACCGGACGTCAAAGCTACGAGCCAGATGCCGCCTTACCTCCAGCAGCACGCGCGGATCGCTTCCCTCGCGCACCGCGACCGTCAGGCGCTCGCCCTCTGGCGGGAGCATGACCACGCCATGTTTGCGCGCAAAAACATAGGGGATATCGACCGCGCGCTGGGTGAAATGCGGCGTGATCTCGGGCTGATCGGATTCGGTCTGATTCACCCTATCCTCCGCTGGAATTGGGCTTGCCGACGCCGAGGGTGAACGGAAGTTGGTGACAGATCACCGCTTCCTCCCTTCGGTCTGCGCATCCACCGGCCGCACTACACTGCTTGACTGACGCGAAGTCGGCTCGATCACTTCCGCTGCGGGCTGCACCACCGCATCGCCCGGCTGGGGCGCGGCGGCAGGCGGCTCTGCCCCCATATAATCGCGCACCAACTCGTCGATGCTCGGCTCAGCATCCGGATTACGCCGCAACTGCATGTCGCGAACATAGCCGTAGCGTTGCTGCGTCAGGCGCTGCGCATCCTCCTTGGAACGCAGGATGGTCGGCCGGATGAAGACCATAAGGTTCGTCTTGGTCCGGCTCTTCGAACGCGACTTGAACAGTTCGCCCAGTCCCGGAATATCGGACAGCAGCGGGATGCGCTCGATCGTCTTGCGCTCATTGTCGTCCAGCAGGCCACCCAGCGCCAGGATCTCGCCATCATCGACCGTAACGGTCGTCTCGATCTCACGCTTGTTGATGATGAGGTCGCTATTGTTGTTGCTGACCGGCCCGGCAACGCTGGACACTTCCTGCTTCAGGAACAGCTTGATCGCGCCGCCGGTGTTGATCTGCGGCTTCACCTCCAGCTTGATACCCACATCCTGTCGCTGAACGGTGCGGAACTGATTGTCGAAATTCTGGCTCAGCGCTTCGCCGGTCGTAATCGGCACCTGCTGCCCCACCAGGATCGAGGCCTTCTGGTTGTCCAGCGTCATAACCGAAGGGGTGGACAGGATATTGCTGTCAGTGTCGGATTTCACGGCGTTGATGATCGCACCGAAAATTCCATTGCGGCCGATCTGCGTCGCGACCCCGCCGAAACCGCCGGTCGCGTTCATCAAGCTATCGACAGCGGCTTGCTGCAGTGTATTTGAAAGATCCCCGTTTTGCCGCGTCTCAGTAGTTGTTCTCGTCCCGTCAGGGGCAACTACCGTTGTCGTAGTCGTACCAAGATCGTTTGCGGCCACAGCTCCCGCCAAGGTCAGCAGATTGGGCGAGGCGTTGGAATAATTGGTGGCGGCAAACCCCGTCTTGGTGCTGCCTATCAGGAACTGCACGCCCAGCTTCTTGGCCGCAGCATCGCTGATCTCGACGATGATCGCCTCGACAAGAACCTGTTCGCGCCGCGTATCGAGCTGGCGGATCGTTTCACCTAGCATGCGTTGCACGTCGCTGTTCGCCGCGACGATGATGGCGTTCGCGCCCTCGTAGCGGGTCACGATGGCCGGCCCCCGCGTCGAAATGCCGCTGCCGGAAGATCCGCTCGACACCATGGCGGCAGGGGCGGCGGGAGGCGGAGCCGCACCATTACCGGTCGCTGGGACCGACGCCGTCACCGCTGCATTGGTCGATTGCCCCACCAATTGCTGCAACACGGGCAGCAGCTTTTCGGCATCGGCATGCTCCAGCCAGTAAACGCGGATCTCGGTCCCACTCGCCGCCTGCCGGTCCAGATCGCGCGCCATTTGCGCCAGCCGCGCCACCGTGCCCGCGTCGCCCCGGATCGCGACCGAGTTGCTGCTATCGATCGGCACGATCGTCGCAGCGCGCTGCGCGCCCTCACCCCCGCTTTGCACCAAAGCCTGGAGCGATGTTGCAATCTCACGCGCCCCAGCATTGCGTAACATCACCGTCTGCGTCGCTGCCGTGTCGCGGTCGATCCTGGCGAGAACCTGCCGAATACGCCCGATATTGTCGGCGTAGTCCGCCACCACGACGCTGTTCCCGGCGCGGTTGGCCGTCACCGATCCGTCCTTGCTCACCAACGGCCGCAGCGTTTCCAGCGCACTCGCCGCATCGATCGAGCGAAGGCGGAACACCTCTGTCACAAACTGGTTACGGTTGGTCGCGCGTCCCACCACGCTGGGCTGTCCGGCCGCACCATCAGCGGGCTGAATACGATAGGCTCCGCCCGGCGCTGGCACGGCGACAAGGCCGTTCGCGCGCAGCGTGGACAGGAAAATTTCGAAATATTCGGATCGTGACAGCGGCCGGTCGGTCACGACCGACACCTTACCCTGGACGCGATTGTCGATGATGAAGGTCCGTCCCGTCACTCGCGCAGCATCCTGAATGAAGGCGCGGATATCCGCGTCCCTCACGTTAAGCGTCTGCTGCGCCATCAGCGGCGAAGCGACCGGCGCCGCCAGAGCAAGGGCCATGGAAGCGGAAAGAAGAAATTTTCTGGTCATTGGCCTTGCAAGGTAAGGTTGATCGTCGACAGGTTCGCACCACGCTCAACTGTCAGGGAAATTCGCGCGCCGGGCATGATCTTGCCCTGCAGCACTTGAAGATCGCTCGGTGAGCCAACCGGCTGACCATCGACCTGAGTGACCACATCGCCTGGCTGGAAGCCTGCACTCTGGAACGCTGGGCCGCGAGCGGTCAGGATAAGGCCGGTGATGCGGCCATTCTGCATACGCGGCGCAAAACCGACGTCGCGCTTAAGCGCATCGGCCGTAGGATTGTCCGTACCGGTGATCGCCACCGGCGCTCCGCCCTCTCCCGACGCAACTGGCGCGGATGCGGGCTGGGATTGGTCAAGGAACACCTGCTCTTCCGCGCCGCCTCGGTCGATGGTGATGTGATCAAACGCAACCGCCTTCAACACCACCCCGGGCAGTATTTCCTCGCCCACAGCAAAGCTGTTCTGGACACCGTCTGGGCCGGCGACGATCGCTGATCCAAGCCCCGAGCCCTCATTCAATCGGATACCATATACTGTCAGCGCCAGCGAAGTGACCACGCCGCCGCTCGCCGCCTGCTGAGACCCTCTGCGGTAAAATGGGTCAAAGCTTGAGAATAAGCTCTGCCGCGCCGCCAGGGTAGGAAACTGCGCCTGCCGCCCTTCCCAAGGCCCGAAGCTGCCCACCGGCGTTAGCACAGCCCACAGCAATCGCGCGCACTGCAGTGCAAGCAAGCCGAGAATCAGCTTCTCGACGACGCGCAGCCAATCGATCGGCGCTAGCCGGTTTCCAAGGCTCTGAATATTGTCGCGAAAAGGCACGCGCATGAACCTGGTAGTCCCCCTTGATACCGGCGCCTGCTAGGAAACTGTTTTTACTGCTGGATGACAAATATGTGACCTATCCATGACAACGGCAATTCGCAAGCGACGACGCTTGCAATTCAAGCGCCGAGCGATAGCAAGAGGCCAGCTTCCCCGCCTCAAGGCCGATCATGTCCAACCGTCCCGTGCCCCGAAAGGCCGATGCCGACCCCGCCTGGATAGCTGCCCATCCCCAAGTCCAGCGCGTGCCGAACCGAGAGTTGATGCTGTTCATACAGCGAAACTTCCTCAGCCTTGAGGAATGCGAGGGCTTGATCGATCGCATCGAAGCGAGCCGCCGCCCCTCCACCATCGCCGATACCAACGGCGACTCCGGCTTCCGCACTAGCGAAACCTGCGACCTGGATCACGCCGACCCCTTTATCGCTGCGATCGACGAAAAGCTCGCCGCCTTTGCCGGGATCGATCCTTCCTATGGAGAGCCCATCCAAGGGCAGCGTTATGCCGTGGGTCAGGAGTTCAAGGCCCACACCGACTATTTCGAACCTCGGGGCATCGACTTTGAACGATATTGCACGGTAGCCGGTAATCGCACCTGGACGTTGATGGTCTATCTCAACCAGCCAGCGGCTGGCGGCGCCACGCGCTTCGTCAAGATCGGCAAGACGGTCCAGCCGGAAACCGGCAAGCTACTCGCTTGGAACAATCGATTAGTGCCAGGCAAATATAACGACGCCAGCCTGCACCACGGCATGAAAGTGCGCAGCGGCGTCAAGCATATCATCACCAAATGGTACCGCGAATGGCCTTGGACCTGATCCTCATCGCCAGAAACGCTTTGCGTCCGCAAGGCCCTCATGGGCGTCTGCCACGGCCGCGATCAGCTTCTTCTTGGCTCCGCCCCCCTTCACCACTCCTACATCGCCTGAGAGCCCATGCTGCGCTAACAAACCAGGCGTGCTGACCAGATCGTTGAGCGCGCCTAGCTCATCCTGCAGCACCTCCAGCGCCTTGATATAGCGGCTATGCCGTCGCCGTTCCTTTTTCGCGCCGGTGAAAAGCCCGCCGAAAAATTCCGATGCGTATCGCAACTTCTTCGCCTTCTTGCGGATTTCATGGCGCTGCTCGTCGTTTAGCTTCGCCAACTTGCGGCCATGCTTCACGACCCACCGGTGGAAGTGCTGCAAACGGCGGGCCGTAAATCGCTCGGCCGGTTGGTCGCGCAGTCGTCCCGCCCCGCAATCCACATGTCCGGCGCCCAGGGTCAACCATTCTACGATGTCGATCATCATACCGCGCACACGCTGAGACTTCAGAGTCTCGATCACCTTGGCGTGGACCACCTCACGCGCTGCGTCGATGCGGTCGTGCGATATTCCCGGCTCGATTCGTTCAACCAACACGTCCAGGTCACGCGCCTCACCCAGCAACTTCGCCAACCAGCGCAGCTCATCCTGAAACCGAGTGACGTCCGCCTGTTCGAGCATCGGCTTGAACAGCGTCAACGCCGATCTCAGCCGCCGTACCGCAACGCGCGCCTGATGCAGCGCAAGCGGATCATAATGGTCGAGCAGCAATCCCTCGTTCAGCCGGTAATGCCGCACGCAGGCGCGAGCGACAGCCTGGAAAGCGTCTTCCGTCCGGCTGCCGGGCGGCAGCATCGTCGGCTCTGCCTTGAAGGACGCAGGCGCTGCATCCAACAGCCGGTAACCCCGTTCAGACTTGGCGGCGACGCCTAGCCGAACCGGCACGACTTCCTGAATCCGCCGCGCCAAAGAAAAGAGCGCGGACGGCTCACCAGTCTTGCTCTCCAATTCAATCTCGCAAATCGGCGCTTGCCGTTCTTCGGCGCGTACCACCCCCTTATCGAGTACCAACTCGATTTCGGCTTCGTCTTCTGTGATCAACCATGTTCGCCGCTCGACATCGACGTGAAAGGCAGGTTCAATGCTGTCCGCGGCATCGCCCAAAATGCCCGCGATGGGCGTCCGCGTATCGAGAACCGGCTTATCCTGCGTCACCGGCATTTCCCATTCGGCACGCACGAACAACCCGCCCCCGCCTTCACAACCTGCCTTCACAGTCTGTTCGCGTTTGCCCCCTGACCGGCGGATACGCAACGTATAGCCTTGTGCCCTCAGCTGCTGGTCGGGCGTGTCGAAATAGCAAGCCTGAAGGTTCGCCTGATCGCATTCGGCGGGCAGAAAAGCTGAACGCTCGAACGCCTCGACAGCATCCAGCGGCAATTCCAGCTTCAGCTCGACTTCCTGATTCAATTCAGCCGTCTCCGCGTGCCCGGCACCTTTTAGCACAGGCCAACTGGGCGAGCGAATCACGTACATGGCAAAACGGCCGGCCCGCGCACAGCGAACCGGCCGTTCCTTGCCATGGCAGCTATCAGAAGGCGACAGTCACCGACGCAGCAATCGTCGTGCCGATCTTGTACCGGTTATAGAACACCTTGTTCCCGCCCAGTTCCTGGAACTCCTGGAACTTGCGGCCGGTGATGTTACGCGCCTCGAACTTGAACTCGCTGTTGACGCCGCCCGGCAGCTTGACTGCCTGGCGGGCGACGAAATCCAGCGTGAGACCGGGCTTTTCCTTGATATCAGGCTGAAGGTTCGGTCCCCGGCTGGTGACGCGCGGACTGGCATAGGTCAGCAGTAGCGTCTGCTGCGACAGCTTGTCGGTGTCCTCAAGACCGATCTGAAAATTGACCAAATGATCCGATTGGCCGGTCAGCGGCACGCCATCCTGGAAGAAGTCCGACGCTGCTGGCAGCGGCCCAGTCGTATAGCTGTAGGGTATGGTGGTGTCTCCAGCACCCACCTTCAGCTCCGATTGCGTGTAGGTATAATTGCCGATCAGCACGATCCGGCGGCTCTGGAAGAAGTCGCTATCCGACCAGCGATCAAGCGGCAGATATTTCTGCAACTCGAACTCGGCTCCATAAAGCAACGCCTCGGGAGCATTGGCGAAGCTCGTCGTAACCGAATAGGTGTCGGTGATGGTGGTGAAGGTTTCGATGGGGTTCTTGATCTTCTTGTAGAAGGCCGCAGCTGTCAGCCGTTCATCGCGACCCATATACCATTCCGCGCGCACATCCGCGTTCCATAGCTCGCTGTCCTGCAGGAAGGGATTGCCTCGGTAAAAGCGGTTGGATTCCGGATCGAGGAAAGGCTGCGCGATCAACTCGCGGAATTGAGGCCGCGCGATGGTCTTTGATCCGCTCAGGCGGAACTGGAGGCCCTTCGCCGCTTCCAGCGTAATGGTCGCGGCAGGCAGCCAATATTCCTTGCGGATCTGGTTGAAGGGGGTGACCCCCGTATTGTAGACGTCCACGCCCGTCACCGACTGACGGCCCTTTTCAAACCGGACGCCCGCGTCGAAGGAGAGGCCGGGGAAAACCTGCCCCTTAACCTGCGCATAGCCTGCATGCGTGCGGAGGGCAGCGTCATATACCGGATAGTTGCCTGAAAATTCCAGCAGGCTGATATCGTATAGCTGGATCGCCACGTCCGACAGCAGATAATCGGGCCGCATCTGCTGCGCCCCCAGCGGAAGGTTGGTGGCATCGAAATGCAGTTCGTAACGCGAGGATGTGCGCTTGGTATCGGTGAAGGCATAGCCAATCGTTGCCGACAGATCCTGCGAGAATTTGTAGCTGAGATCCCAACCAGCCGACCACAGATCCTCGTTCAGGTCGCTGAAGGTGATCGATGCATCGCCGCGCTGCCGGTTGAGCGCATTGATGAAGCGATCGCCTACCGGATCGGTAGCGAGGTCGCGGTTGGTGCGAACATAAACAAACTCGCGTTCATAGGGCGCCTCACGCTGCGAATTGGCATAACCGCCCCGCACGTCCAGGCTCGCGTCTCCCAGCTTGAATTCGCCGGTCATCTGCGTGTCGATCAGCTGGCGCTCATACCAGGCGGTCTGCTGCGTCATATAGTCGGCACCCTGGATCAGGCCGTCATTTTGGCCAATAGCCAAGGCGCTGCGCTTAAGCGTGTCGCGGATATAGACATTGGTCCAGCGCAGCTTCTGGTCACCAAGTTCCAGGCCCAGACCCAGCAGGCCGTTGACCGTCACTTCATTCTCGGTGCTTATCTGCTGGTTGTTCCGGCCTGCGCCGCGCGCCACGTCGAGCGACGCCTGCTGCAGCGTGTCGCGTGTCCGCCATTTGTTGCTGTAGGACGCAGTCGCCAAGATACCGAGGCGCCCGTCGCTGCCCACATCGACCGCCGTGCCACCGTTAAGCGACGCGGAAAAGTTGAATGGCAGACTGTTGGTGCGCTGGAGGACAGAGGTGTTGCTGTTCTGGAACTGCATGGCAATCGCCCGCAGATCGGCGCGATCCATGTTCGGGAAGGGCACCCCGCTGTTGAACGCCTGTTGCAGTAGCGGCGGCACATCTCGCGTACCATCATCAAAGCCGGTCCAATCCGACTTGCTGCCATAATGGGTGTAGCCAAGCTGGCCCGACGTCTCGGTATTGGCCGAGCTGCCCAGGCTGAGTTCCAGATAGCTTTCCACCGGGATGGCCTTGGTCGTCAGGTTGATCACGCCTCCGCCGAATTCACCGGGGAAGTTGGCCGAAAAGCTTTTTTGCACCAGAGTCGATGCGATCACGCTGGTCGGGAAGATGTCGAGGGGGACAACGCGCTTCAATGGCTCGGGGCTGGGCAGCGGCGAGCCGTTCAGCAGCGCCAGCGAGTAGCGATCACCCAAGCCGCGCACATAGACAAAGCCTCCTGAAACTACCGAGAGGCCGGTCACGCGCTGGAGCGATCCGGCAATGTCGCCCTCACCGGTGCGTTTGATGTCAGCGGCGGAGAGCACATTGACCACCTGCGGCGCGGCCTGCGAGACATTGCTCGTGCGACGACCGGTCACGACGATATCCGAACCGGGTATGGACACGTCGACCTTGCCGGTCTGAGCATCGGCCTCTTCCGAAGCGCTGGGCACGCCGGACGTAGGCGCGGAATCGACTGTGGTTTGCGCCATCGCCGCCGGAGCGGACAGCGCGGTTGAAATCAGGAGCAGGCGCGCCAGGCTGAGCGGCTTCGACATGCTAAGGTCCCCCTTTGGGAAATTTTCGGGTGCAAAGAAGGCGGGGAAGCGCGTTTGCCGCTCCCCCGCCCCTGTTGAGGTCAGGTCACCGATCAGGTCGTCGGGATGGCAGTGCAGTTTTTGCTGCTGGTACCGAAGCTCGCCGTTACCGAATTGCAGGTCCAACCAGCATACCAACTGTCGTTGCTGTCCTTCACGGCACCCACATAGTTGGTGGTGGCGAACGCGCTGTCGATGGTCTTCGGATCAATCGCCGGGCGAGCGGTTTCGGTCGCACCGTTGATGAACAGGCTGGTTAACGACGGCGTATAGTTGATCGTGCTGTTCGGGTCGGTTTCGAAGATCGACTGGACGACCGCCGCCGTCACGCCGTTGTTCCCCTTGTAGGGAGTGGCGGGAAGGCACTGCATGGACACCGAAAGATAGCGCGGCTTACCCGCATCCTGCAGCGCCGTGTCGGCGTCGCGGACCGTGGTTGCACCGTCGATGCGCAGGCAGGTCTGGGTCGGGCTGACGATCAGCCCATTCACCAGCGTCAGGTCGGCACCGCCGCGCAGCAGCATGGCGGAACCGTTCGAACCGGTGGTGGAGCGGTTGATCGCGGTGAAGTTAGCAACCTTCAGATACTGACGCGGCAGCGCGTCTTCGGAGAAGCTGGTGCCCGTTGTCGAACCATTTGAGTCGGTTTCAAGGAAGCTGTCGCCGATATTGTTGCCTTCGCGCTGGACGCTCAGCAGATACTGAACGGTGCCGCGATAACCGACGTCGGTGTCCAGCATGTCGTCTTCGTTGCCGGTCAAGACCAGGTAGCGCGGGTGAACGCTACCACCGAAGATTTCGATGCCATCGTCGGAGCTGTTGTGGACCTGGATGTGGTCAAGCTGCGTGCCCGTACCGACGCCCGATGGGGTCAGACCCTGAAGCTCGCTCGAACCCGACAGGACGAAGCCGGAGTAACGGATCTGGACATAGCTCATGCGGCCCGAATTGTCCGCGTCGGTGGCGCCGCCGTAGAGCGCACCGCTCGCGCCTTCTGTGTCGCGTTCGCAGGCCGTGGTGCCAGGTGCGGCGTTTGGAGCGACCGAGCAGTCGGTGATCTTGGCGCGGCCGAGCAGGACGACGCCGCCCCACTGGCCCGACGACTGATCAGTAGCCGTGCCAAGGACGTTTTCACGGCTGGTGAAGATGATAGGCTGCGAAGCAGTGCCCACGGCGTTGATCCGGTTGCCACGATTGACCGCCAGGAACGTGTTGCCGGTAGCCGCGAAGATCACCACGCCGGGATCGATCGTAAGTGTGACGACATTGTTGGTGCTCGCGGCGCCCTGGTCGGTGCCAACATCAACGCGGCCGGGCATGGAGTAGATCACACCCGGAACCTTGGCGATCGCGGTCGTGCTGTTGAAGCGCGACGGGAACGCGCAATTGCGCCAAGTGTTGGTGCCATCGGAGATGGTGCCAAGATTGGTAAGCTGGTCGGCACCCGTAATCGCCGGGCAGTCGGCCGCCGGCGTCACTGCGGTGGGCGTTGGCGTCGGAGTGGGCGTCGGGGTGGGCGACGGAGTGGGTGTGGGCAGGACAATTGTGCCCTCGCCCGGCGACGCGACGTCATCGGCACCGCAAGCGCTCAGAGCAGCGCAGGCGCAGCCCGCCATCAGGATAGTGGTGAAACGGTTAGTCTTGGCCATGTCGTCTCCGCTCCGGCGGTTGCCGGTTTATGTTGGAATGCGGAGCGAAGGGGATTCACGAATCGGACAACGCCCCCTGTCGCCCTCCGGGGCCGCAGCTAGGCGTCTCGCATGACAACCACATTTTGATTTCGTGACGAAAGGAAGACGGTAATATTACATTTCGAAGTCTATTTTGTCAGTTCGGAGACAAGGCTCAACGAAAGCAGGGCGCCGCCCGTGTGGACGACGCCCTCACCTTCTATTCAGGCCTGACCCGCGGATCGTCAGCGCATGGCAAAGCTGGATTCAAGTCGTCCCAGCGCGCGCCGCGCGATCTCCCGCGAAGAGCCCTCCAGCCCATTGGCGAGAACCAAGGTTGAATCGGGCGCGAAGCGAGCGGACCTGTAAGCCTCCCGCGCATCGGCGATGCGTCCCATGCCGGCATAAGCATTGCCAAGATTGATGAGGCGGGCGGGATCATTGGCACCATCAGGACGCGCAGCTGCCAATCGCTCCGCTGCCCGTTCGTACCGCCCTGCCATCAACGATTTGGCGGCAAGCTGTCCATCCATGACGCCGACAACCACAACTTCCTCCGATGCCGCGATTGCCGCCCCCGGCACTGCGGAAGCCAGAACAACAAGCCCCATCACCGCCGCCACCTTCAGCATCTCATTTCTCCCAAGCCAAAACTTTCTAATATAGCTGGGATTATTTCATCTCGATGACATCGGCACAAGGTCCGAAAGACGCCCAAAAAGGACTTTTAGTTCTATAGATTCAACGTGTTAAAAATATTTCTCACGATTGTCATAAAAGTGTAATCGAATTCTTTCCGAGAAAATTTCCGATTCGCACATGACACGGACGCCAGCGAATCTGCCGTTCGATAGACAATTCTGAACGAAGGGAGATGTCCGGAGGATTCTGTTGCCCGGCTCCTCCGGAGGCCGCTGAATTCCCTTCTGTTGCCCGGTGGGTTCAACCGCGTTCTTTTTGGGTAATGTCCGGCCGTGAGGCCATCAATTACGCAGCAAGAGCAAGAGCCTCGTTATCGTTGGCACTTGTGAGTTTTGAACCTTTTTACGGCGTACTCAGGCCGGGTGAAGATACCGCTTTTCAACACACGTCGATCCTAGTTCGGCCCCGTCAGACGCCCCGCAGAGCGGGACATGTGGTGGAGCCGCCGGGTACTGCCCCCGGGTCCGCTGCGCCTATTGCACGACACGATTTATCACCATAGCCGGGCGAACCCGGCACGGACGCATATGGGATAATGCGCAGGCTTTTTCAACCTTTGGGTCAGGCCGCCACCAGATGAACGGCTTTCGGTTTCGCAACCGGCAGCCCGCCCGCCTTGGCCTGCTCCATCAGCTCCTGCTTCCGAGCCATCATTCGGTTGCGCAGTTCGACCAGATCGACATCGGTCTTCCGACATTGCGCGAACATGCCGTCCGACTGCCGTTCCTCTTCCTTTACATGATGCTTGATTTCTTCGGACAGCACAGTGACCTTGGCGTCGTAAAAATCATCCTCGGGCGATCCTGCCTCGATGTCATTCACCAACACCTTCGCGCCGTCATGCTCGACATAGGCTTCGTCCAGCGTGTCATCCTCTATCTTCCCGCGGAAGGCTGGGTAGAAAATCTCCTCCTCGATCATCGTGTGAATCTTCAGTTCAGTGCAGATTTGATGCGCAATGTCCTGCTTGCGGCTGGCTGCCTTCGCTTTTTCGAACTGCTCGAACAGCTCTTCAACTTTGCGGTGATCCGCTTTCAGCAAGGCGATCGCGTCGGTAAATTCGGCTTTGGCCATTTCGTCCTCCTCACGAACTAATGTCGTGAAGAAGCGGCTGAGTTGCTTCTCGGTTCCCCCAACCCGTCATTCGTAGCCAACATCATGGCCGTGCGGCTTGGCGTGGCCGCCTGCGCGCAGATAGCGATGATCGATCTCGCGGATCAGCCGGTCCGCATCCTTTCCGCCCGCCATCTTCAACAGCTCGTCGACCTTCGCTTCTAATCGGTCATCATTCTCCTTTGATGCGGGCGAGCCGATGTACAGAAAATAAGCCAGACCAACGACCTGCCAGATCAGTTGCAGAAATTCCGACTGCCAGTTTTCGAAAGTGTCGCGTCCCATCTCGACCGCATAGGAAGCCAGCTCCGGCGCTTGGCCATGCGTCTGCGCTTCATCCACATAGGCCCACCAGCCAAACAGCCAGTGCAGTCCGATGGACACCAGGAAAAACAAGGCCGTGATCCAGCCATAGGCGTAACGCTTCATCGCATCCTTCTCCATTCATTACGGATGGAGAACACCAGAGGATGCAGCAGGTTCAAGGAAAGGCTCCGATTCCCATTGGCCCCGCGCGATCTGCGCACTATAGCCTTTGTCCCATGATCCTCGTCATCGACAATTACGATAGCTTCACCTGGAACCTCGTCCACTATCTGATGGAGCTGGGCGCCCAAGTCGAAGTCGTACGCAACGACGCCATTTCCGCAGGCCAGGCGCTATCGAGCGGCGCAAGCGCCTTTCTCCTCTCCCCCGGTCCTTGTACCCCCAACGAGGCGGGCGTCAGCCTCGACCTCGTCGCCGCCTGCGCCGACGCAGGCGCTCCATTGCTAGGCGTCTGCCTTGGTCACCAGGCGATCGGCCAGCATTTCGGCGGCCAAGTGGTGCGCGGTGGTCTGATGCACGGCAAGACTTCCCCCGTCTCCCATGACGGGACCGGCCTGTTCAAAGGCCTTCCCTCACCCTTTACCGCGACCCGCTATCACTCGCTGATCGTGGAGGACATTCCGCAAAGCCTTGTCGTGAATGCCACCAGCGAGGACGGATCGGTCATGGCCTTCCGTCACCAGAGCCTGCCAATCCACTCGGTTCAGTTTCATCCGGAAAGCATCGCTACCGAATATGGTCATGAGATGCTGGCGAACTTTATGCGCATTGCCGGGATCGCCGTCCGCGAGCGCGCGCCCGCTTGATCCCGTTTCACAGCCGGACGCCTCCGAGTGCAGCAGCGCCAGTTGCTGGGCGATCTTTACGAGGCGGCGGAGGAGGTGCTGCGGCTTGGCCACAAGCAGAAGGGCCGGAGCGAGCGGGTGACGGCATCTCTAACTTTCCTCGGTCCACCCTCGACTCAAGCGCGGCAGCATGATTAACGCAAAAGCGATGAACCGCCTGCCTGACCCGACGAGGCCGTTGAACGCTGCCGAAGCCGCCCGCGCTTTCGACCTGCTGTTCGACGCCGACCTTCCGGAAGCCGAGATCGCCACGTTTCTGGTCACCATGGCGCAGCGTGGCGAAAGCGCGATTGAGATCGCCGCCGCCGCCCGCGCTATGCGTACCCGAATGATCCCTGTCGCCGCCCCCGCAGGCGCGATCGATGTGTGCGGAACAGGGGGAGACGGCCATCACACGCTCAATGTCTCCACCGCCGTGTCGCTGGTCGTAGCAGCAGCGGGGGTACCCGTAGCCAAGCATGGCAACCGCGCCGCCTCTTCAAAGGCCGGCGCCGCCGACACGCTGGAGGCGCTCGGCCTCGACTTGGACCGCGCCGCTGAGACGGCGGAGGAGACACTAGCCGATCTCGGCATCTGTTTTCTCTTCGCCCAGAAGCATCATCCGGCGCTCAAGCGTTTTGGCCCAATCCGCAAGGCAATCGGTCAGCGCACCATCTTCAACCTCATGGGCCCGCTCGCCAATCCTGCAGGCGTCCGCCGCCAGCTCGTCGGCATCGCCCGGCCCGCCTATGTCCCCATCTATGCCGAGGCGCTAGCCGAGTTGGGCGTGGATCGGGCCATGATCGTGTCGGGCGACGAAGGGCTGGACGAACTTTCTCTCGCTGGTGGCAATGACGTCGCCGAAGTCACGGCCCAGGGCCTGGTGGCAATGCGCCGCCTCAACCCGGCGGATGCCGGCCTGCCCACTCACCCGGTCGAAGCCATTCGTGGCGGCGATCCTGCCCATAACGCCTCCGCTCTTCGCGCGCTCCTTCAGGGCGAAGGAGGCGCGTATCGCGACGCGGTCCTGTTCAACGCCGCCGCCGCGCTCATCGTGGCTGACGCTGTTGCCGATTTGCGCGAAGGCGTCGAGGAAGCGGCCGAAACCATTGATCGCGGGCTTGCCAACGCGCTGCTCAATTGCTGGATTGCCTATAAATGACCAACAAGCTCATCGAAATCTGCGATACGAAGCGGGAGGAGATCGCACGGCGCAAAGCTGCAGTCACCGTATCGACCCTGCACGCCCGCGCCGCCGAACAGACGCCGCCGCGTGGCTTCCGTCATGCGCTCGACAACGCCGCCCGTTCCGGCTTCGGCCTCATCGCCGAGGTCAAGAAGGCAAGTCCGTCGAAGGGCCTGATCCGCGAGAATTTCGATCCACCAGCTCACGCTCAGGCCTATGCGGCCGCTGGCGCCGCATGCCTGTCGGTGCTCACTGACGAGCCATATTTCCAAGGCCATGACGATTATCTCATGGCCGCACGTTCCGCCTGCGCACTACCAGTCCTTCGCAAAGACTTCATGGTCGATCCCTGGCAGGTGCTGGAAAGCCGCTCGCTTGGCGCAGACGCTATCCTGATCATCGTCGCCGCGCTGGAAGACGGACAGATGGCCGAGATTGAGGATGCCGCGCTGGGCCTCGGCATGGACGCCCTCATCGAAGTGCATGACGCCCATGAACTGGAGCGCGCCCTCAAGCTGCGGTCGCGTCTCATCGGCGTGAACAATCGCGACCTGCGCGATTTCAGCGTCGATTTCGCCCGCACCTATGAGCTGGTTGGTCACGCGCCCGAAGGTTGCACCTTCGTCGCCGAAAGCGGGCTTGGCAGCCATGCTGATCTGGTCGCCATGTCCGAGCATGGTGTCCGTTGCTTCCTTGTCGGCGAAAGCCTGATGCGTCAGCCCGACGTCGAAGCCGCCACGCGCGCGCTTCTCACCGGCGCATGAACAACCTCACTCATCTCGACAAGGATGGCTCGGCCCACATGGTCGATGTCTCGACGAAGGCAGTAACCGCTCGCGAAGCTGTCGCCAGCGGCCACATCGCCATGAGCGAGGACGCGGCCGCCGCCATCACCCAAGGATCGGTAAAGAAGGGCGATGTCCTGGCCGTCGCCCGCGTCGCGGGAATCATGGCGGCCAAGCGCACCGCTGACCTCGTCCCATTATGTCACCCTATTGCACTGACATCGGTCAGCATCGCCTTCGATCTTGAAGCCGCAGGAGTCACTGTCACCGCAACCGCCAGAACCGCCGGGCAGACAGGGGTGGAAATGGAAGCACTCACCGCGACATCTGTCGCGCTGCTCACCATCTACGACATGGCCAAGGCGTTGGATAAGGCGATGGTCATCGGCAATGTCCGCCTGATCGCCAAGTCGGGTGGCAAGTCGGGCGACTGGCGCGCGCCATGAGCCTGCTCCCCGTCGCGGAGGCGCAGGCCCGGCTGCTGGCTCTCGGTCGCCGCCTACCCGACGAGGATATCCCCGTCTCCGATTGCGCTGGCCGTTGGCTCGCCCGCGATGTCCTGTCCTTGCGGGACCAACCCTGGGCCGACCTGTCCGCCATGGACGGTTATGCCATCCGCGCCGCCGAATGGCCCGGCCCCTGGCGCGTTACGGCCGAAAGCACGGCTGGCGGTACGCTGCCACCGCTCTTGGCTCCCGGCGAGAGTTGCCGAATCTTCACCGGGGCGCCCTTACCGCTTGGCGCCGACACCGTCCTCATTCAGGAGGATGCTGATCTCTCAAACGGCACCCTCAGCGCTCGCGGTCCGGCTCTTCCCATCGGCCGCAACGTGCGACCCGCTGCTTCGGATTTCCGTAAGAACCAACTTCTTCTGCCGCTAGGAACTGCTCTCGGCCCCGCTCAGATAGCGCTTGCCGTATTGGGCGGGCACGGCACACTGCCTGTAGGCGCCCGCCCCCGGGTCGCTCTGCTCTCCACCGGGAACGAACTTGTGCCCCCTGGATCACCTACACCGGCGGGCCGGCTCCCCTCCTCCAATGCCCCTATGCTCGCAGCGATGCTCGGCGCTGTGGGTTGCGAGATCCTCGACATCGGCATCGTCCCCGATGATCTCGACGCGATGAAGCAAGCGCTCGAACATGCGAGCCAAGCGGACATCATAGTGTCCACCGGCGGAGCGTCGGTGGGGGATCATGACCTCGTCCGCCCCGCATTTGCGGCGGTAGGCGGCGATCTTGATTTCTGGAAGATCCGCATGCGACCAGGAAAGCCGCTTATGGCGGGGAAGCTGCGCGACGCCATTTTCCTGGGCCTGCCCGGAAATCCGGTCTCAGCGTTCGTGACTGCAACCCTCTTCCTATTGCCGCTCGTCCGGCACATGGCTGGCGCCGCCAACCCCCTGCCCCGCACCGCCGTCGCGACGCTGGCCGCGCCGCTACCCGCGACAGGCGATCGAGACGACTATCTCCGCGCCTTCCGCACCAGCGATGGTATGATAGCGGTCACCTCGCAAGATAGTGCTGCGACGGCAGCCATGGCGCAGGCCGACAGTCTCATCCTTCGTCCTGCAGGCTCGCCGCCCGCAGACACTGGCGACCAAGTTACGATCCTCCCCCTCTCTCCATGAGAAAGGGGCCGCAAAGCGGCCCCTCCCCTGGACACAAACCAGACGCTGTTCAGCGCTGTTGCTTGCCGTGATCACTCTTGTCCTTCTTGCCTTCGCCCATTTGGCCTTGGCGGTTCTCCTGCTGCTGCTGACGGCCGCCCTGGCTTGAACGGTCACCACCCTGCTGGCGGCGCTGATTGCTGTCCTGGTTGTTCTGATTCGCCATCTTACTCTCCTATTCACCCTCTTTTAGGAAGGCGGCCAGATAACGGCTGGATCGCCTGTCCGTTCCTTTCGTTACGGCTTGCGTAAGTTGCTTGACTTGCCTCGTTCCGTTTCCTATGCGTTCTCCATCCGTTCCATGGAGGACAAGCAGGCATGCTGACGCCCAAGCAACAGGAATTGCTCAGCTTCATTCACAACAGGCTGGAGGAAGGCGGCGTATCGCCCTCGTTTGAGGAGATGAAGGAAGCGCTCGACCTGCGGTCCAAATCCGGTATCCACCGTCTGATCAACGCCCTGGAAGAGCGCGGCTTTATCAGGCGCCTACCCAACCGGGCGCGGGCGCTTGAAGTGCTCAAACTTCCAGAGGCGATGCATCGCGCGCCTAAGGCCGTGGTCCCGCCAAAGCCGCAGCTTGCGCCCAAGCCGCCGATCGCTGCGAATGATGTGATCGAAATACCCCTTCACGGCCGGATCGCGGCCGGCGTTCCTATAGAAGCGCTGGAAGGGCAAAATATGCTCTCTGTTCCGGCCGCACTGCTCGGTGCGGGCGATCATTATGCGCTGGAAGTCTCCGGTGACTCCATGATCGAGGCTGGCATCCTCGACGGCGACTTCGCTCTGATCCAGCGGACCGAGGTTGCGCGCGAAGGGCAGATCGTTGTTGCCTTGATCGAGGACAGCGAAGCTACGCTGAAATATTTCCATCGCCAGGGTCCCAAAGTGCGTCTCGATCCCGCGAACAGTGCCTATGAACCGCAAATCTATGACACACAGCAAGTTCGCATACAGGGCAAATTGGCGGGCCTCTTGCGCCGCTACAACTGATTCGGCGAGCGGGGTGCCGGTCGTCTGGAGGGCTGAGTGATCCAAGGATGTGCGTCGCCGGGGACTTTCCCGGTTCGCACTTCCCCGTCATCCAGATCGATGGCCAAACCGCCTGTCCGCATCAACAGCCGCCGGTCAGCCTTCAACCAGCGCGGCCGGCACCAAGGCGGAAGGCGGCGGTCCGCTACCACGATGTCAGCGCGGGCACAGTCTTTCTCAAGCCTTTCTCTGGTCACCAAATCCCCGGTTCGCGTCAGGAGCAACCGCCACACGCGGCCACCGCCCGTCAGAGCAACCACGCATAGGTCCTTCGAACAACTCGCCTCCGGCAAGTCGGCCAACGCTGCCAGCGTCCCTTCATAGCCTGCGCTTTCCGCCATCATGTCGCGTACGTAATCACCGGCTCGCTCACGCAGGATGGCCATGCCACCGCTTCCGCTCCGTATAGCAACATGGCGTCCGTCATCCGTCACCAATATCTCGGGCGGCGAAGTCGTAGCTATGGCCACCAGTCCAACAGCAACCGGCACCATCCCAATCCATCGCCAACGGCTTCGCCATAACAGGCAGCAAAGCCCCCCCAGCACCATCACGCCAAATATGAGGTTAGGCACCACCGGGGCCGTCATCACCGCCCAAGGACTAGCTGCCACGCTGTGAGCGATCCACAGCAGAAAGTCGAGCGCGCGCGCCGTCAGCCACCATGCAGGCGCTCCCAACCCGATGACGTCCAGCACTAATGCCAGCGCTTCAAGTGGCATGACAACAAAAGTGGTCAGTGGAATTGCTATCAGATTGGCAAACGCGCTCATCATCCCCGCTTTGTGGAAATGAAAAAGTGCGATCGGCGCAAGAACCAGTTCCACAGCGAAACCAGTCAGGAGCAAGACTGCCAAGGAGCGCGCGAGGCGTGCCAGCGCCGCTTCATCCCGCGGAGCTGCGAAGGCCCGAAAGCTGGGATGCTCGCCCAAGGCGACAATCGCAATCACAGCTGCGAAGCTCATCTGAAAACTTGGTCCGGCCAGCGCCTCTGGCCAGAGCAACAGCACCAGCAGCGCCCCGGCAGCAATCAACCGCAACGTGATTGCTTCACGGCCGAGGGCAAGGCCACCCAAAACCAACAGTGCCGCGATGCAGGAACGGACCGTCGGCACTTCCGCCCCCGTCAGCAGCGTGTATCCGATGCCTGCCAGCGCTCCGCCACCTGCAGCGAACAGCATCAATGGCCAGTCGAGCGCCGCGCGCGGGCTCAACGCCATGAT
>Ga0105148_100030_pt1 | contig 20295 bp, 18 predicted proteins | sample RS_199metaG_FD_91502 | JGI IMG/M metagenome (GOLD analysis project Ga0105148, IMG submission 91502) | Switchgrass associated microbial communities from Austin, Texas, USA, to study host-microbe interactions - RS_199 metaG | ecosystem: Host-associated > Plants > Roots > Rhizosphere | place: USA... | reverse complement strand
GTTGGGGTGCCTCCCGAGGGGATCGGGCTGGTGCTGGGGGCCGATCGGTTCCTCGACATGTGCCGGACGACGCTGAATGTCACAGGCGACCTGGTGGCGGCTACCGTGATTGCGGCCGGGGAGAAGGTGGAGGAGCGGGCATGATAGGCCATCGCCCTATCCGTTTGAGGGCCGTCCGGGAACGCGGCAAATCCGTTCGCTCTAAACAAACGGAAGCTTGCATGAATCAGCGTGCGGCCTTCGCCGCTTCCGCCCACCAGATGAGGTTTTTGGCAAAGCCCGCAAAACCGCGGTCCAGCGCTGCGCCGCCGTCGCCCTGCGGCTGAGCCTGTTCATCCAGTGTCTGGCCGATTTGGCCGACGCTAAGGCGCTCCGGGATGACTGTCATGCCCATGGCGTTGAGCGTCACCGTCCAGTTGGCATGGCTGTTCACCCCGGCGTAGCGGCCTGCCGAATAGCTGGCGATGCCTGCGGGGCGACGGTCGAACTCCTTGAGATAATGATCGACGAGGTTCTTGAGGCCCGGCTGGACGCCGCGATTATATTCGCCCGCGACAAAGACGAAGGCATCGGCGGCAATGAGGCGCGCGGCAAGGGTTGCCATGGATTTTGGCGCTTCGCCGGGCCGATAGTCACTGTAGCGCTGGTCGAGCATGGGGAGGTTGATCGCCATGGCGTCGATCAGTTCGGCGCCGTGACCCAGTTGCTGGAAGCCGTTGATGAGGTAATCGGCGAGGCGGATACCCATGCGGCCGCTGCGATAGGACCCGTAGAGGACGAGGATGTTGAGGGACATGGCGAGGCTCCGTTGCTGAATGCGAGATTATTCGCACTGAGAGGGAATGGCGTCCATCCACTCCGGAGATGAACGAGCAAGTCCATCTCTTCCCGTGATGCCAGCGGACGCTGGCATCTGCTTGGTTTTGGGCACGAAATGCCAGCTTTCGCTGGCATGACGAGGATTGAGGCTGGGGGCCTTACCGCAGCTTTGCGATGGAGAGCCCGTCCTGCTTCGCGCGGGCTTTTACCGACTCCTCGCTGCGGGTCAGGGCCTTGGCGATCGCTTTCAGCGCCATGCCCTTCTTCGCCAGCGTGTGGAGCTTTTGCAGCTCGTCGGCCGTCCAGGGCTGCTTGTGCCGTTCAAAGCGATCGCCTGCCATCTCGATCAGTCCGCGAAGGGGTCGCGCACGAGGATCGTGTCCTCGCGCTCAGGGCTGGTGGAGACGAGCGTGACCGGGCAGCCGATCAGTTCTTCGATGCGGCGGATATATTTGATCGCCTGCGCGGGCAGGTCGGCCCAGCTGCGGGCGCCGGCGGTGGTGTCCTGCCAGCCCTCGATATCCTCGTAGATCGGCTCCGCCTTCGCCTGATCCTGCGCATGGGCGGGGAGATAATCGTAGGTCTGGTCGCCGATCTTGTAGCCGACGCAGATCTTGAGCGTGTCGAAGCCATCGAGGACGTCGAGCTTCGTCAGGGCGATGCCGGTAACACCGGAGACGGCGACCGACTGGCGCACGAGCACGGCGTCGAACCAGCCACAGCGGCGCTTGCGGCCGGTGACGGTCCCGAATTCATGGCCGCGCTCGCCCAGCCGCTGCCCAACCTCATTTTCCTGCTCGGTCGGGAAAGGACCGGAACCGACGCGGGTTGTGTAGGCCTTGGTAATGCCAAGAACGAAGCCTGCACCGCTGGGGCCAAGGCCGGTGCCGCTCGCCGCCGTACCCGCCACCGTGTTGGACGAAGTGACGAAGGGATAGGTACCGTGGTCGATGTCGAGCAGGGTCCCCTGCGCGCCTTCGAACAGGATGCGCTTGCCCTCCGACTTCGCCTTGTTGAGGGTCAGCCAGACCGGCTTGACGAAGGGCAGGATGAAGCTGGCGATGTCGCGCAGCTCAGCCATCAAGGCGTCGCGGTCGATCGGCGCTTCGTTGAACCCGGCGCGCAGGGCGTCATGGTGAGCCGTGAGACGATCGAGCTGCGGGCCGAGATCGTCGAGATGAGCCAGGTCGCAGACGCGGATGGCGCGGCGGCCGACCTTATCCTCATAGGCCGGGCCGATGCCACGGCGGGTGGTGCCGATCTTGCCCGCGCCCGATGCGTCTTCGCGCAAACCGTCGAGGTCGCGATGGAAGGGGAGGATCAGCGGGCAGGTTTCGGCGATCTGAAGGTTCTCAGGCGTGATCTCCACCCCCTGCCCCTTCAGCTTGGCGACTTCATCGCGGAAGTGCCAGGGGTCGAGGACGACGCCATTGCCGATCACGCTGAGCGTGCCGCGCACGATGCCCGAGGGAAGCAGGGAAAGCTTATAAACCTTTTCGCCGACGACCAGCGTGTGCCCGGCATTATGGCCGCCCTGGAAGCGGGCGACGACGTCGGCGCGCTCCGACAGCCAGTCAACGATCTTGCCCTTGCCTTCGTCGCCCCATTGAGCGCCGATCACGGTCACATTTGCCATGGATAAAGTCCTTCCGCCCGCCACGGTGACCGGCCATGCCCTTCGACGGGACTCGGCATGCCGGTGGGATCGAGTGGGCATGATCGCCCTATGCGGGGCGCGCGTTAGCCTCGCGCCACCCTTGGGTCAAGTCAGTAGGCGTGCGGCTCGTCGCCGTCCAGCCAGTGTGTGCAGCGTAGCGCTTCGCCATTTTCCTGGGCGGTGAGGGCAGCGACGGTCTGCCAACCCTCAGCACGAAGTTGCGCGGCGCGACTTTGGTCATGGTGGAGGGGGAGGAAAAGGCGCTTGGGGCTGCCCGCGCCGAAGCCGGCGTCGATCAGGGGATCGGGGTAGAGGGAGAAGCCCATGGCCGGTTCCTCCGATCCATCAGCGCGGGTGATGGCGTAGCTGCCGCCCCGGCCGATCTCACCGATGAAGCCTTCCGCAAAGATCGAGAAGCCGAACCAGTTCTGATATTCGAAACCGTGGCGTTCGGTGGGATCAAGCGTCAGCGTGATGTCCCAGCCGATCGGCTTGGCAATGGCGCGCAGGCCAGCGATGCGGCTGTCGATCGCGCCACCAAGCTGGGCGTTGAGCGCTTCCAGCTTTTCCATGGCGGGGTGGAAGGGGCCGGTCGCTTCCATCAGCGGGAGGTAGGCAGCGGCGGCCGGGCTGATCGCGGCCAGCGCGCCAGCATCCTTGGCGTCGAGTTCCGCGCGGACGGCTTCGATCTCCTCGCGCGCGAGCGGAAGCGGCCCGGCTGCGAGACTGTCGATAAGGTCCGGCAGGGTGAAATCGATGGTGATGCCGGTGACGCCTGCGGCTTGCAACGCTTCTATCGCGACATTCACGATCTCGACGGCCGCGGCCACGCTGTCGCTGCCGATGAGTTCGGCGCCGACTTGCAGCCTTTCACGTTCGGGGCGAAGCTGGTTCGCCTTGAGGCGAATCACAGGTCCGCCGTAGGACAGGCGGAGCGGCCGGGGGGCGCTGGCGAGCCGGGTGGCTGCGATGCGCCCCACCTGTGCGGTCATGTCCGGGCGGAGCGCCAGGCTGCGCTGCGACACCGGATCGACGGCGCGGACGAGATCCTGGGCGCGCATGGATTTGAGGCGGCCGACCAGCGTTTCCTCGAACTCGGCGAGCGGCGGCATGACGCGCTCATAGCCATGCGAGGCGACCGTATCGAGCACGCGGCGCGCGAGCCGCGCGGAGGCTTCGGCCTGCGGCGGCAGGCGATCGGACAGTCCTTCGGGGAGGAGGCCGGGAGGAATGGTGGTCATGGGCTGGCCTTTAGCGAATTATGCAATTTTAGCCAGTCCTTCGGTTCGAGCGAAGCCGGGAGAATTTCTCGACTTCGCTCGAAACGAACGGGTGTTCAGGATCAGGCGAACTTCAGCAGCTTCACGGTCTTCACGCCCGCCAGCTTGCAGATGTCGTTCAGCACCGCTTCGCTGACCGCCCCATCGACCGACAGCAGCAGCACGGCCTCGCCGCCCTGGCTGCGGCGACCGAGGTGGAAGGTGCCGATGTTGACGCCCGCTTCGCCAAGGGTCGAACCGAGACGGCCGATGAAGCCGGGCGCATCCTGGTTGACGATGTAGAGCATATGGCCTTCAAGATCGGCTTCGACCTTGATGCCGAACAACTCGACAAGGCGCGGGCTGCCATGACCGAACAGGGTGCCAGCAACCGACTTGTCGCCGCCTTCGGTCTTCACCGTGACGCGGACGAGGGTCTGATAGTCGCCCTCGCGGTCATGGCGCACTTCGCGTACGTCGAGGCCGCGTTCCTTCGCGAGGAAGGGCGCGTTGACCATGTTCACCGTGTCCGAATAGACGCGCATCAGGCCAGCGAGCACCGCGGCGGTGATCGGCTTCTGGTTGAGTTCGGCGGCATGGCCCTCGACCTCGACCGAGACGCCCTGGATGCGGTCGCCTTCAAGCTGGCCGACGAGGCTGCCCAGTTCCTCGGCAAGCGCCATATAGGGCTTGAGCTTGGGCGCTTCCTCGGCCGACAGCGACGGCACGTTCAGCGCGTTGGTGATGCCGCCGTCGAGCAGATAGTCGCTAAGCTGTTCGGCGACCTGGAGCGCAACGTTCACCTGCGCTTCGTCAGTCGACGCGCCCAGATGCGGGGTGCAGATGAAGTTGGGGGTGCCGAACAGCGGCGATTCCTTGGCCGGTTCCTGCACGAACACGTCGAGCGCGGCGCCAGCGACATGGCCCGAATCCATCGCTTCCTTGAGCGCGGCTTCGTCCACCAGACCGCCGCGCGCGCAGTTGATGATGCGCACGCCCTTCTTGGTCTTGGCGAGATTTTCCCTGCTCAGAATGTTGCGGGTCTGGTCGGTCAGCGGCGTGTGCAGCGTGATGAAGTCCGCCTTCGCCAGCAGCGTGTCGAGATCCGCCTTCTCGACGCCCATTTCGACAGCGCGTTCCGGGGTGAGGAAGGGATCGAAAGCGACGACCTTCATCTTGAGGCCGAGCGCGCGGCTTGCGACGATCGAACCTATATTGCCCGCGCCGATCAGGCCCAATGTCTTGCCGGTGACTTCCACGCCCATGAAGCCGTTCTTCGGCCACAGCCCCTGCTGCGTCTGCGTATTGGCTTCCGGCAGCTGGCGGGCAAGGGCGAACATCAGCGCGATGGCATGTTCGGCGGTGGTGATCGAGTTGCCGAACGGGGTGTTCATGACGACCACGCCCTTGGCCGAAGCGGCGGGAATATCGACATTATCGACGCCGATGCCTGCGCGGCCGATGACCTTGAGGTTGGTCGCGGCGTCGAGGATGTCCTTGGTCACCTTGGTCGCGCTGCGGATGGCGAGGCCGTCATATTGGCCGATGATCGCCTTCAGCTCTTCCGGGGTCTTGCCGGTGATTTCATCGACTTCCACGCCACGATCACGGAAGATTGCAGCGGCGCGGGGGTCCATCTTGTCGGAAATAAGTACCTTGGGCATGGCGAATTGCCTTTCTTACAATTCGTCGTCCCAGCAAAGGCTGGGATCTCGGGCCTCTAGGGTCTGCCTAGCCGCCCGAGATCCTGACTTTCGTCAGGATGACGGGGAATATGGGATGGGTTGGAAATTAAGCAGCCTTGGCGGTTGCGTAGGCCCAGTCGAGCCACGGACCGAGCGCCTCGATATCGGCGGTTTCGACCGTCGCGCCGCACCAGATGCGCAGGCCTGCCGGGGCGTCGCGATAGCCCGCGACGTCATAAGCCGCGCCTTCCTTTTCGAGGAGGCCAGCCATGCTCTTGATGAAGGCTTCGTCCGCGCCTTCGACCGTCAGGCAGACGCTGGTGGTCGAGCGGGTGGCCGGATCGGCGGCGAGATGGCCGAGCCAATCGCGTTCCTCGACGATCTTGTTCAGCGCCGCGGCATTGGCGTTGCTGCGCGCGATCAGGCCATTGAGGCCGCCGAGCGACTTGCCCCATTCCAGCGCGAAGATCGCGTCTTCGACCGCCAGCATGGAGGGCGTGTTGATCGTTTCGCCCTTGAAGATGCCCTCGGCGAGCTTGCCCTTCGCCATCAGGCGGAAGACCTTGGGCAGCGGCCATGCAGGGGTGTGGGTTTCCAGACGCTCGACAGCGCGGGGGCCGAGGATCAGCACGCCATGGCCGCCCTCGCCGCCGAGAACCTTCTGCCAGGAGAAGGTGGCGACATCGATCTTGGTCCAGTCGATCTCGTACGCGAAGACCGCGCTGGTGGCGTCGGCGAAGGTCAGGCCTTCGCGGTCGGCCGGGATCCAGTCGGCATTCGGCACACGCACGCCCGAGGTGGTGCCGTTCCAGGTGAAGAGCACGTCATGGGCGAAGCTCACACCGTTCAGGTCGGGCAGCTGGCCATAGTCGGCGCGGACGATCGTCGGGTCGAGCTTCAGCTGCTTGGCGGCGTCCGTCACCCAGCCTTCGCCGAAGCTTTCCCACGCGAGCGTCGTCACCGGGCGGGCGCCCAGCATCGTCCACATCGCCATTTCGAAAGCGCCAGTGTCCGAACCGGGCACGATGCCGATACGGTGGGTGTCGGGCAGGTTGAGAAGCTCGCGCATCAGGTCGATGCAGTAAGCGAGGCGGGTCTTGCCGATCTTGGCACGGTGCGAGCGGCCGAGGGATTCAGCGCTCAGCTTGTCGGCGCTCCAGCCCGGAGGCTTGGCGCAAGGACCGGAAGAGAAATAGGGGCGGGCCGGCTTGGTGGCGGGCTTGGCCGCGGGCGCAATGGTGGCGTCGGCGGCAGTAATATCAGTCATGTACGCTTCTCCTTGCAGAGAGCTCGCGCGGCGTTGGGACCGCGTGGCCCGCTGGCCGCCCTAAAGATCGCGGGGGAAGAGTCAAGCTGAATGTCTGGATGCGACGAACCGTTGCCGTCGTTAACCCACGCGCCGGTTTGTCATGATAAATGATTGATCATGAACGAGCGGGCTTGGGGGACAATGGCTGTGCGCCGCATGGGTCTGGCGGCCCTGCTGGCGTTGAGTTTTGCGCTGGCATCGTGCGGCGGCGACCTGGTGCCGCGCGGTCGGGTGGAACGGCCGTCCAAACCCGTGAAAAGCGCCCGCCCCTCCGCGCCGCCGTCGCTGGAGTTGCGGCAATGCCTGGTGAAGCTGCAATCGCAATCGGTGCTGTTCACACCCCTGCCCGACCAGAATTTCGGCGGCGGCTGTTCGGCGATGGGCAGCGTCAAGCTGCTCGACATCGGCGTTCCCGCCACCAATCTGGGCGCGATGACATGCGGGCTGGCGGCCAATTTCGCCGCCTGGGCCCGCTATGGCGTGCAGCCCGCCGCGCGGCTGATCCTGGGCGCGGAGATCGAGCGGATCGAGACGTTCGGCACCTATAATTGCCGCCCGATCGCGGGGAGCGGCAGGCTTTCCGAACATGCGCACAGCAATGCCGTCGATGTGTCGGCCTTTGTCCTGTCGGATGGGCGTCGGATCACAGTGGAGCAGGGTTGGAACGGCGACCAGCAGACGCGGCAGTTTTTGGAGATCGTTCGGGCAAGCGCCTGCAAGCGGTTCCGCACGGTGTTGAGCCCCGACTATAATGTCGCGCACCATGATCATTTTCATTTCGATATGGGCGGAAGAGGTGGCTTTTGCCGATGACCTTCCTAAGTTGGGTTGAATGACAAGAAAAGAAATCGAAGAACGCAAATTCCGTCCCGCCCGGCAGGAAGCCGCCGACGCCCGCAAGACCGTAGGGACCCCGCAAACCAGCAGCGCCGCCTATCGCCTGGCCTTTCAGGACACCGAATTTCTGCTGCGCGAAGATCTGCGCCCGGTACGGTTCCAGCTGGAATTGCTGAAGCCCCAACTGCTGATGGACGAGGCGGGGATCGAATCCACCTTTGTCTTTTACGGATCGGCGCGCATCCCGGAGCCCGAACAGGTGCAGGCGCGGATCGACGCCGCCACGACGCCGGACCAGCGGCGGATTGCCGAAAATCTGGGAAAGAAGGCGCGCTATTATGAGGAAGCGCGCAAGCTGGCACGGATCGCGGCGCAATATCCGGTGAATGAGGCGGGATGCCGCCATTTCGTGGTTTGCTCGGGCGGCGGACCTTCGATCATGGAGGCGGCCAATCGCGGCGCGGCTGATGTGGGCGCGCAGACCATCGGCATGAACATCGTGCTGCCGCATGAGCAGGCGCCTAACCGCTTCGTGACACCGGAGCTGAGCTTTCAGTTCCACTATTTCGCGCTCAGGAAGATGCACTTCCTGTTGCGCGCCCGGGCTTTGGCGGTGTTCCCCGGCGGATTCGGCACGTTCGACGAGATGTTCGAGCTGCTGACGCTGATCCAGACGGGGAAAATGAAGCCGATCCCGGTGCTGCTGTTCGGGCGGGAGTTCTGGACGCGGGTGGTGGATTTCGACGCGCTGGCGGACGAGGGCGTTATTTCGCCTTCGGACCTGAATTTGCTGACCTGGGTGGAAACGGCCGAGGAAGCCTGGACGGCGGTGCAGACTTTCTATGAGGATAGCGACGCGTCCGGTTGCGCATGAGAAGCTCCTCGCCCCTTCCGGGGAGAGGAGTGGAGACTTGGTGCGAAACGCCTAGTCGGAGCTGGAGAGGGGCGAGCGAGGCCTGGCCTCTCCTCCCCCTCATCCACCTTCTCCCCGGTGGGGAGAAGGTACGTGGCGCTTGCCCTCCTTGCCGCACAGGACTAGGGCGCGGCCATGCATGCCGAGCTTGCCCATGTCGAAACCTGGATCTTCGATCTGGACAATACGCTGTACCCGGCGAAGGCGGACCTGTTCGCGCTGATCGACGTCAAGATGGGCGAATTCATCCAGGGGCTGCTCGGCTGCGATCCGGATGTCGCCAAGGCCACGCAGAAGCGCTATTTCATGGAGCATGGCACGACGCTGTCGGGGCTGATGCATCATCATGGCATCGAGCCGCGCGCATTTCTCGACTATGTGCATGATATCTCGATGGATCGGCTGGAAGTGGATGAGGCGCTGAATGCGCATATCGCTGCGCTGCCCGGCCGACGGCTGATCTTCACCAATGGCGATGCCGATTACGCGCAGCGGGTGCTGGACAGACTGGGTCTTGGCCAGGCGTTCGAGCTGATCCACGACATCCACGCCTGCCAATATGTGCCCAAGCCTGACCCGTCAGGCTATGCCGAACTGTGCCGCGTGCATGGCGTCGATCCTACCCGTGCCGCCTTTTTCGAGGATATGGCCCGCAACCTGAAACCGGCCAAGGCGATCGGCATGAGCACCATCTGGGTGAATAATGGCTCCGAAGCGGGCAATCATGAGCATCATCCGGACTTCATCGACTTTGAAACCGACCATCTGACGCCATTTTTGGCCGACATCATTGGGGAAAGACCATGAGCCAAGACCTGATCGCCACCATCGACGCCGCCTGGGAGGACCAGGCCAATGTGAGCCTGACGACGCAGGGTGAGGTTCGCCAGGCGGTCGACAAGGCACTGGCCATGCTGGACAAGGGCGAGCTGCGCGTTGCGGAACCGACCGCGGCAGGCTGGAAGGTCAACCAGTGGGCGAAGAAGGCGGTGCTGCTGTCCTTCCGTCTCAACGACAACGCGATGATCGATAATGGCCCCGGCGCTGGCCATTGGTGGGACAAGGTGCCGAGCAAGTTTGCGGGCTGGAACGAGGCAGCATTCCGCGCCGCCGGTTTCCGTGCGGTGCCGGGCAGCTTTGCCCGCGCGGGTTCGCACATCGCGAAGAATGTCGTGCTGATGCCTAGCTTCGTCAATATCGGCGCATTCGTCGACGAAGGCACGATGGTCGACACCTGGGTGACCGTGGGCAGCTGCGCGCAGATCGGCAAGAATGTGCACCTGTCGGGCGGCGTGGGCATCGGCGGCGTGCTGGAGCCGTTGCAGGCCGATCCGGTGATCATCGAGGACGATTGCTTCATCGGCGCGCGGTCCGAAGTCGTGGAAGGCGTACGGATCGGCAAGGGTTCGGTGCTGTCGATGGGCGTGTTCATCGGCCAGTCCACAAAGATCGTCGACCGCGCGACGGGTGAGGTCTTCATGGGCGAAGTCCCGCCTTACTCGGTCGTCGTGCCCGGTTCGCTGCCCGGCAAGCCGCTGCCTGACGGCACGGCGGGGCCGAGCCTCTATTGCGCGGTGATCGTGAAGCGCGTGGACGCGCAGACGCGCTCGAAAACCGGGATCAACGAGCTGTTGCGGGATTGAACCCATTATCGCCCCTCCCCTTCAGGGACGGGGCGATTGAACTTCAAAGGGAGGGGCTTACAGGTGGCATTCCGCGACTAGCCCCCCTACATTCGCCCGATGCCGCCATCCACGCCTGACAACACCCCCCTTCCCCCCGTCTGGGCGACGCTGCGGCGGTTTCTGCCTTATCTCTGGCCTGCCGATGCTCCGGCGCTGCGGCGGCGGGTTGCCATCGCGATGCTGCTGGTGGTGCTGGCGAAGATCGTCAGCCTCGCCATGCCCTTTGCCTACAAGGGCGCCGTGGACCGCATGGCGCCGGGCATGGAGCCTGCGGCAGCACTCGCGATCGCGCTGGTGATCGCCTATGCGGGCGCACGCTTTGGCAGCGTGCTGTTCGACAATCTGCGCAATGCCGTATTCGAGCGTGTCGGGCAGGAGGCCGGGCGGCGGCTGTCGGATGATGTGTTCGTCCATCTGCACCGGCTGTCGCTACGCTTCCATCTCGACCGGCGCACCGGAGCCGTCACGAAGATCGTCGAACGCGGAACCAAGAGCATCGACACGATGCTCTACTTCCTGCTGTTCAACATCGCGCCGACGATTCTGGAACTGGCGGCGGTGTGCGTCATCTTTTTTGTCAAGTTCGGCCCCGGCCTGGTCGCGGCGACGATCGCGATGGTCGGGCTCTATATCTGGTTCACGCGCACCATCACCGAATGGCGCAACCAGTTGCGGCGCGACATGGTGGACATGGACACCAATGCCGTCGCCCATGCGGTCGATAGCCTGCTGAATTTCGAAACCGTCAAATATTTCGGCGCGGAGGAACGTGAGGCAGCGCGTTACGGCACAGCCATGCGGCGCTACGCCGAGGCGGCGGTCAAGTCGGAAAACAGCCTCGCCTGGCTCAACATCGGCCAGTCACTGATCACCAACCTCATGATGGCGGGGGCGATGGGCTATACCGTCTGGGGCTGGAGCCGGGGCAGCTTCACGACGGGCGATGTGGTGTTGGTGAATACATTGCTTAGCCAACTATTCAGACCACTCGATCTGCTCGGCATGGTCTATCGCACGATCCGGCAGGGCGTCATCGACATGGAGGCGATGTACAAGCTGATCGATACGCAGGCCGAGATCAGCGACGCGCCGGACGCGCCAATGCTGCAAACGCATGGCGGCGAGGTGCAGTTCGAGCATGTGCGCTTTGGCTATGATGCCGACCGCGAAATATTGCATGACGTAAGCTTCACCGTACCCGCCGGCCGGACGCTCGCGATTGTCGGCCCTTCGGGCGCCGGCAAGTCCACGATCGCAAGGACGCTGTTCCGCTTTTACGACATCCAGGCGGGACGCATCCTGATCGACGGGCAGGACATCTCGCGCGTTACGCAGGCGTCGCTCCGCGCGGCGATCGGTATCGTGCCGCAGGACATGGTGCTGTTCAACGATACGGTGGGCTATAATATCGGCTATGGCCGCGCCGACGCGACGCAGGCGGAGATCGAAAAGGCGGCCAAGGCGGCATCCATCCATGATTTCATCATGCGCCTGCCGCAGGGCTATGACACGCGGGTCGGCGAGCGCGGCCTCAAACTGTCAGGCGGTGAAAAGCAGCGCGTGGCAATCGCGCGGACGCTGCTGAAGGACCCGCCTGTGCTGGTGCTGGACGAGGCCACAAGTGCGCTCGACAGCCGCACCGAAACCGAAATTCAGGCGGTGCTGCGCGACATTTCACGCAAGAGGACGACGCTCGTTGTCGCGCACCGGCTTTCGACCGTGGTTGATGCGGACGAGATCATCGTGCTGGATCAGGGCCGTGTCGTCGAGCGCGGGCGGCATGCGGATCTGGTACGGGCCGATGGGCTATATGCGGCCATGTGGACGCGGCAGGCGTCGGAGCGGAGCGAAAACGATGCGGAGCCTGGGGTTTCCGACTTCGCCACGGCGTCGGTGCATTGAGAGGCGGATGATGAACAGCAGGGTCAGATTGAACTGGCGGGTGATGCTTTGGGGGCTGATTGCGGTCATCCTGTTAGCGCCGCTGGTGGCAATGCAGTTCACTCAGGACGTGCGCTGGACCGGCTTCGACTTTGCGGTGGCGGCGGTGCTGCTGATCGGCGCAACCGTCACCTATGAATTGGCGGCCCGCTTCATTCAGGATTGGCGCGGGCGCGTGCTGCTGGGCGGCGGCCTGCTGCTGCTGGTCGCCCTTATCTGGGCGCAGGGGGCGGTAGGGATCTTCTGAGCTTTGCGGATAAGGGCGGCTCCCAACCAAGGGGAGCCGCCCTGTTCGCGTCACCGATTGGTGACGGTGGTGGTCGTTTTCTCAACCACCGTGGCGCGCGCGGGTGCGCTGGTCGTCTTGCGCACCACCTTGCGCTTGGCGGGAGCAGCCTTGCGAACGGTCGTGACGGGTGCGGTCTTGATGGTTTCGGTAGTTACCGTGGTGCTGGCCGGCACGGGTACGGTGGCAGCAGCGGCGCGGGCGGCCTGCGCATCGGCGGCCGCGGAAGCAGCCGCACGTTCGGCCGCCTCCGCACGGGCATTGGCCGCGGCGGCGTCCTGCTGCGCGGCGGCGGCGGTTGATGCCTGGACCTGAGCGTCGGTCTGTGCGCTGGCCTGGCTCTGGCCGATGGCGGTATCCGCAAACCCCTGAGCTTCAACCGCAGCCTTGATGGCGTCCTGCTCCTTGCCGCTCTTCAGCCTTTCCTGGGCAAGGCGCAGCGATGCCTGGGCCTTGGCGAGGACAGCGGGGTCATATTGGCCCGTCTTCAGCTTGCCAGCGGCGTCGATCTTGCCCTGCGCCTGCGCAATGGCCTTGAGCGCCTGTTCCTCGTCGCCCGCCAGCGCGGGACCGGCGGCGAGAAAAAGCGCCGAGGCGGCGGCAAAGGCGCGGAGGGAATAACCGATCTTACGCATAGTCTCTCCTGTCACTGTTGGTGGGCGACAAACGGCCCATCACTGAACAGAGTTCCGGGAGAAGGCGGCAAGCGTAACGGTCAGGCGTCGAGGAACGGCGCTGCGACCTCGGCGGGAACGCGGAGGATGCGGCCGCTCTCCCTGTCGATGATCGCCCAGGTGGATTTGGCGGCGATCTTCACCTTTCCGTCCGGACCGATGAATTCCATGTGCCGGTCGAAACGCGCGCCGCGCGGCCCGTGCGGAATCCAGGTGCGAGCGGTGACCGTCTCGCCCTCCTTCACATTGCCGCGATAGTCGATCTCATGCCGGGTCACGACCCAGACATAGGCGTCCAGATGATCCGGGGCGGCATCGCGCGTCCAATGTTCGGTCGCGACCTGCTCCATCCACTGCACCCAGACCGCGTTGTTCACATGACCGAGCATGTCGATATGCTCGGGTCCTGCCGTGATCTGGGTGGTGTAGGTGGCCGACATCAGTCCTCCACGCCCAACTGCCACAGGATGAAGGCGAATTCCTCCGCCGTTTCCTGCAGGCTTTCGAAGCGGCCGGATTTGCCGCCGTGGCCTGCGCCCATATTGGTCTTGAGCAGCAGGATATTGTTGTCCGTCTTGGTGGCGCGCAGCTTCGCCACCCATTTCGCCGGCTCCCAATAGGTGACGCGCGGGTCGTTGAGACCAGCCGTCACCATCAGCGGCGGATAGGACTGCGCCTTCACATTATTGTAGGGGTCGTAGGCCAGGATGGTCTGAAACGCCTCCTTGTCCTCGATCGGGTTGCCCCATTCCGGCCACTCGCCGGGCGTCAGCGGCAGGCTTTCGTCGAGCATGGTGTTCAGCACATCGACAAAGGGCACATGCGCCACCACCGCGCCCCAAAGGTCCGGATCGCTGTTGACGACCGCGCCCATCAGTTCGCCGCCCGCAGAGCCGCCGGATATGCTGATCCGGCCCTTTGACGTGTAGCCGCGCTCGATCAGCCCCTTGGCCACGTCGACGAAGTCGTTGAAGGTGTTGTTACGCTTGTCGAGCTTGCCGTCCAGATACCATTGCTGGCCCAGGTCATCGCCGCCGCGGATGTGAGCCAGCGCAAAGACAAAACCCCGGTCCAGCAAGGACAAGCGGCTGGTGGAAAAGCCCGGCTCCATCGCGATGCCATAGGCGCCATAGCCATAGAGGTGCAGCGGCGCACTACCGTCGCGGGGCAGGTCCTTGGGATAGACGATCGATACCGGGATCGGCGTGCCGTCGCGCGCGGGGATCGTCTCCCTTTCGGTTGCATAGCGGCTGGCGTCGTAACCGGACGGGATTTCCTGAACCTTCAGGACCTCCAACTCGCCCGAGGCAAGATGATAGTCATAGATGGTGTCGGGCGTGACCATCGATTCATAGCCGATGCGCAGCTTCGTGACGTCATATTCTGGATTGTCGTCCAGGCTCGCCGAATAGCTGGCTTCCGGAAAGGGGATGCGCTTGGCCGAATGGGTGGCGTAATCGCGCAGCTCGATCTGGTCGAGCCCGTCCTGCCGCCCTTCCGTGACGTAGAAGCCTTTGAACAGAGTGAAGTCGGTGAGGTAGAAATGCCGGTCGGCCGCGATGATTTCCTGCCAGTCGCCGGGCGCTTCGAGCGACGCCTTCACCAGCCGGAAGTTGGGATGGGTGTCGTTGGTGCGGATGTAGAGCGTGCCTTCATGCTCATCGACATCATATTCGCGCCCAGGCTTGCGTGGCGAGACGAGCAGCGGCTCGGCCAGCGGATTGTCCGCGGGGAGCAACCAGCTTTCTGTGGTGACATGGTCGCCCGTCGCGATGACGATCCATTTTTCCGATGAGGTCAGGCCGACCGAAACGCGGAACCCCTCATCATCCTCATGGAACAGCTCCACGTCGCTTTCCACCGGCTGACCGAGCCAGTGGAGCCGCGCATTGTCGGTGCGCCACTGGTCATTGGCGATGCCGTAGAGCAGCCCCTTGCTGTCGCTGGTCCACACGAGCGAGGACAGCGTGTCGGGAATGACCTCCGGCAGTATCTCGCCGGTGAACAGGTCCTTGATCCGAGCCTCGAACCGCTCCGACCCGTTATTGTCGATGGCATAGGCCAGATAGCGGCCGTCCGGGCTGACCGAGAGCGCGCCGAGGCGGAAATATTCATGCCCTTCCGCAAGAGCGGGTTCGTCGAGGATCAACTGATCATCGCCGCCAGCAACCGGGCGGCGATACCATTTGCGATATTGCGCGCCGATTTCGAAGGCGCGCCAATAGACATAGTCGCCATCCTTCTGCGGGACGGAGCTGTCATCTTCCTTGATGCGGCCCTTCATCTCGGCGAACAGGCCGTCGGTCAGCGCCTTGTGCGGCTGCATCGCGCTTTCGAAGAAGGCGTTTTCCGCCTCAAGGTAGGCCAGGACATCCTTGTCCTTTACGTCCGGATAGCCCGGGTCGCGCAACCATGCCCATGGATCTTCCACCGTGACGCCGTGGCGGGTGAAACTGTGCGGGCGGCGGGCGGCGGAGGGAGGCGTGCTGTTGGCGGTCATTCAGGGTCCTGGTTCTTGGTCGGGCGGCGCGCTGGCATAAGCGCATGCGCCTGCTTATGTTGGCGGCGAAGTGCCCTGCGCAAGGGTTGTGGATCAAGGGAAATGCAATGTCGACCTATGAAGACCGGCTGAAGGCCCTGCGTGCGCAGCTGGCGCGCGAGCATCTGGACGGTTTCGTCGTGCCGCTGACCGATGAGCATATGAGCGAATATGTCGGCGCCTATGCGCAGCGACTTGCGTGGCTGACGGGCTTTCAGGGGTCGGCGGGGAGCGCGGTGGTGCTGCCCGAGGAAGCCGCGATCTTCGTCGATGGACGCTATACGCTGCAGGTGCGCGAGCAGGTCGATGCCGCCCATTGGCATTATGAAAGCGTGCCGCAGACTTCGGTCGCCGCCTGGCTCGGCGCCCATGCGCCCGACGGCGGCCGGATCGGCTATGATCCCTGGCTGCATACCCGCGCCTGGGTGAAGGCGGCCACGGAAGCGCTGGCGGCAAGCGGAGCGGAGCTGGTAGCCGTCGACAGCAATCCGGTCGATGCGGTCTGGCCCGATCGTCCGGCGCCCAGTGATGCAAGGCTGGTCGTGCATGACGATCGCTATGCCGGGCAGAGCGCCGCTGAGAAGCGGCAGGCGATGGCGGACTGGCTGACGGCGCAGAAGGCCGATGCCGTGATTCTCTCAGCGCTGGATTCGATCGCCTGGACCTTCAACATCCGGGGGAAGGACGTCGCACGCACGCCGGTCGCGCTGGCCTACGCCATCGTCCATGCCGATGCGACGGCGGACCTCTATGTCGCGCCGGAGAAGATCGACGACGCGGTGGTGCAGCATCTGGGCAATGCAGTGCGAGTGCATCGCCGCAGCGATTTCGCCGAGGCGCTGAAGTCATTCAAGGCTAAGACGGTGGCGGCGGATCCGGAGCGGGCCGTCGCGGCGATCTTCGAGGCGCTGGAGGCGGGCGGCGCTACCGTGCTCGCGCTGCGCGATCCTGCCGTCCTGCCCAAGGCGGTCAAGAACAGCGTGGAAATCGCAGGGCATAAGGCGGCGCAGGCGCGCGATGGCGCAGCCCTTTCCCGCTTCCTACACTGGATAGCCACGGAGGCCCCGAATGGCGGGATCGACGAATTGACCGCCGCCGCCCGGCTGGAAGCGTTCCGCAAGGAGACCGGGCTGCTGGAGGACCTGTCCTTCGACACGATCAGCGGCGCAGGTCCCAATGGCGCGGTCGTGCATTACCGTGTCGAGGAAAAGACGAACCGGCCGATCGAACCAGGCAGCTTTTACCTGGTCGATTCGGGCGGCCAATATCGGGACGGCACCACGGACGTCACCCGGACCATCGCCATCGGCACCCCCAGCGTGGAAATGAAGCACCGCTTCACCCTCGTCCTGAAGGGGCATATCGCCCTTGGCCGGGCGCAGTTTCCGGCGGGGACGCGCGGCAGCCAGCTCGATGTGCTGGCGCGACAGTTCCTCTGGGCCGAGGGGCTCGACTATGCACATGGCACCGGCCATGGGGTCGGCAGTTTCCTGTCGGTGCATGAAGGGCCGCAACGGATCGCGACCTTTGGCGGCGGCGACGAACCGCTACAGGCTGGCATGATCCTGTCGAACGAGCCCGGTTATTACAAGACCGGCGAATATGGCATCCGCATCGAAAATCTGGTGCTGGTGGAACGGCGCGACGTGCCAGGCGCGGAGCGCGAGATGCTGGGCTTCGAAACGCTGACCTTCGCACCGATCGACCGCCACGCCATCGCCGTCGACCTGCTCACGGCGGAAGAACGGCAGTGGATCGACGCCTATCATGCGAAAGTGATGGAGATTGTCGGGCCGCAGTTGGAGGGCGATGCGCTGGCTTGGCTGAAGGCGGCCTGCGCGCCCTTGTAGGTCAACTGCTGCCTGTCGCAGGCGCCCAAGCGCGTCAGTCCTGACGCTCCTCATTCTTCTTGTCGCTTGCGTCGGATTCGCTTGCGCCCTCGCGCGCCTGCGCCTTTCGGCGGCGCAGATTGTCGCGCAGCGCCTGCGCCAGCCGTGCCTTGCGATCGTCCTGCCCGCTTGTCATGGCCGCGCCATAAGCAAATTGCGCCGCCCGCCGCAACCCGCCTTGACAAGCCGGACGCGCGCGGCCATAGGCCCGGCTCCGCAAGCCGAAAGGCCCGGCGGATGGTGAAAGTGCTGCCGTAGCTCAGTGGTAGAGCGCATCCTTGGTAAGGCTGAGGTCGCGAGTTCAATCCTCGCCGGCAGCACCATTTCCCCCTCCTCCCCTCCATTTATTCCGAAGATAAAGCGGGCAGGACTCAGTCCAGCGGCTTTGGCAGCCAGCTGAGATCCCGCGCCAGCGTCCTCATCGGGACGCCGCTCAGTCTGCGCAGGGCCGCTATGTCGATCAGCTCGATGCTATGGCCGTCGCGCAGGATAAGCTTCTTGTCTTCCAACGCGCGGAAAACCCGGTTCACATGGACGGCGGTGAGGCCGATGATGTCGCCAATCTGCTCCTGCGTCAGCGGATGGTCGAAACGCGGCTCCATATCCGGCTGGATGAGTTTCAAACGGTCATAAAGATGCACGAGCAGCGCGGCGAGGCGGCATTCGGCCGATGTGCGCCCGATCGAGCATAGCCGATCCATCAGGATCACGCGCTCCTGCTGGACGCTGAGGAACAGCAGCGCCGCCATATGCGGCGCGCGCGTGAACAGGCTGCCCAGCGCCGAAAGACTGATCGATCGCAACTTCACGGGGGTGAGCGCAGTCAGCGTCTCCGCCGCACGGTCCAGCGCAACGCTGGGTGATCCCAGCATATCGCCGGGCAGGTGAACCTTCACGATCTGGCGACTGCCGTCGGCGAGCGTCATGCTGCTCAGCACCCAGCCTTCAACCAGCATATAGACAGATTGCGGCCGGTCCCCCTCGCGACGGATCGTACGGTGGCGCGCCACGGCCTGCACCGGGCTCGCCAGGCTGGCGAAGATTTCAAGTTCCGCCGGGCTGGGCGAACGGAACTCGGTCAATCGTGCTGAGGGGAAAGAAACCCCGGCGGGGTCATCGGAAAATGCGCGCACACAGCCTCAAGTCGGATAGTTCCGGCGGCTGTAGCAAAGGGCGTCCATGCCCTCACTAAAGTGGAGCAAGAAGCGCGCAGGTCAGCGGGATAGCGCCAATCCCACCCACAAGATGCGCGGTGTGCCCAAATCGGTCGAGCCTCCCGCGTTGCGCGTGACCACTTCTTCATCGAAGATATTCTCGCCGCGCGCGACCAGTGTCAGGCCGCGACCCAGCGGCATGCGCGCAACGGCATCGACCGTCAGCGCGCTCGGCAAGATGTCGGTCTGCAGATCATCTTCAAATTGCCGCGACACATAGCGCAGGGTTGTCGACAGCAGCGGACCCTTTGCGGGTTGCCAGGCCAGCGTCGCGCTCGCGGCATGGCGGGGGCTCTGCGCAGGTGTGAGGCCGTCGAAATCCTCACCGGGCGCACGCACGCTGCTGTGGCTATAAGCGTAGGACGCCGTCAGCTGGAAATCGCCTGTTCGGGCAGAAGCGGTCAGTTCAACCCCTTTGGCCACGATGCGGTCGATATTCTGCCTTTCGCGCAAGATGATCGCCCGTCCATTGACGACGGAGGAACTGAGCGTGACATTGCCGATCGCGTTGTCCAGGCGATTGTAAAAGACTGTGGCGGCGAGCGTCACGCCTGCAATGGGCGTGAGATCGACTCCCGCCTCCACCCCTTTCAGCTTTTCATTCGCCAGCGCGGCATTGGCCTGCGTCGTGACCATCGATGCGGCGGACGCAATCACGAATGGGCGGTAAAGCTCGTTCAGCGTCGGCAGGCGGAAGCCGGTATAGGCCGCCGCGCGCAGGTTTATGCCCTGATGGAGTCCATATAACAGACCTGCGCGGCCCGAATATTCCCAGCCGCTACGATCCGGAAACTCCATGCTGACCGGCGCCGCCGCATTGGCGCGGAAAAAGCCGTCGCTGATCGACCAGTGGTCCGCCCGGGCGCCAGTGGTCAGCACCAGCCGGCCGATCGTCCAGTCATCCTCGGCGAAGAAACCGGCGGTCAGCTGCTTGCCACCGGCGTGGCGGCGGGCGGTCACAGGATTGCTGGGCAGGACCGCATTATAGGCATTTTCAAACATGTCCCCGGTCGCGAACCGGCTATCGGCGCCGATCCGCAGGACATGAGCGGCCCCCACCGGTGGACGCAGTTCGATCTTGCCGCCGATACCGGTCGAAGGCGTGGCGCGCTGATCCAGCGATTTGCGGAAGGGCGGCGAGGCGGAGATGACGATATTGGTGAAGTTGCGCGCCTGCAGATAGGCAAGCGCATCCACCTGCCAGCGGCCGTGCGACACATAACGGATGCTGGCGTCCTGCCCTTCGCTCAGGCTGTCGGCACCTCGAAAGCGCAGGGTGCGGTCGTCATGGAAGAGCGTGCCGCGGAACTGGATTTCCGAGTTGGCGGACACCGGTGCAACGGCGCGCAGATTGGCTGACCAGCCATCATAGGCGGCAGGCACGGTGGCGGCGACGCGCTGGTCGCCGGGCGTGGTCTGGAAACCATCACCCCGGTCCCAGCGGCCCGACAGAGAGACATGACCGCTGCCCACATCGGGCGAGAAGCTGGCGGAAAATTCGGTCGAATCGCGGCTGCCATAAAGCGCGCTGACGGCAAAGGCGGGGAGCTGCTCGCGCGTGGCGCTGGCCAGCTCGATCGTCCCGGCG
>Ga0105148_100028_pt1 | contig 20725 bp, 15 predicted proteins | sample RS_199metaG_FD_91502 | JGI IMG/M metagenome (GOLD analysis project Ga0105148, IMG submission 91502) | Switchgrass associated microbial communities from Austin, Texas, USA, to study host-microbe interactions - RS_199 metaG | ecosystem: Host-associated > Plants > Roots > Rhizosphere | place: USA... | reverse complement strand
GCATGCCTTCGGCCACGATCTGGCGGAACGTCCCCTCGTCCAGCGGTACGGCGGAGCGGCGCAGATCGGGTGCCGATCCGCCTGCGGTGGCACCCGCGCCGTGGCAGACGGTGCAATGGCTGGAAAAGGCCTCGGCGCCCCGATCCACCAATTGGGGATCGGCCCTAAAGGACGGATCGTCGGTGAAGGGCGGCAACGGCGCGCGTTTCCAGGCGGGCAGGGCTGCTTTCCCGCCGAGGGCGAAGGTCAGTACCCGCCGCCGCTGGTCGCGATAGTTCCAGGCCTTGTCGCCCATTAGCGCGCCCATGACACCCGTGGTGGTGCCCAGCCCGGCGATCACCGTGACATATTGGACGCCTTTGACCGTATAGGTGATCGGTTGCCCTGCAAAGCCGTTCTGCGCGTCGAAGCTCCACAGCGTTTTGCCCGTCTTCGCATCATAGGCGACAAACTGGCCATCCAGATTGCCTTCAAAGACGAGATTGCCCGCCGTGCTCGCGACGCCGGCATTCAGCGCGCCGGACAGGGGTACAGACCAAACCTTCTTCTGCGCCACCGGATCCCAAGCAATGAGCGCGGCGACATTCGCGCCGGGGATAGGGGGTGCGCCCTTGGGCGCCATCGGGCGATAGCCAACCTCAAGGCCCCCGCTCTTGCGCTGCCACCGCGCGGTATCAATCCCCCGCGGATCGTGCACGGCCGGCATGTCCTGGACCGGCATATAGACAAGTCCGGTTTTGGGATTGAAGGATTGGGCATGCCAGTTATGGCCACCCGCCGGGCTCGGCCAGACCAAGATCGGCTTGTCGGTGGCGCGTGCCTCCGGATTTTCAATCGGACGGCCGGTCTTGAGGTCGACGCCACTCGCCCATGTCACCTTTACGAAGGGCTTGGCGGAGATCAGCTTGCCGGTGTCGCGATCGACCACGTAGAAGAAGCCGTTTTTGGGCGCATGCAGGATGACGCGCCGCTTCTTGCCGCCGATATCGAGCGTCGCGAGCGACATGTCCTGAGAGCTGTTATAGTCCCAACTCTCACCTGGCGTCGTTTGATAATGCCAGACATATTTGCCCGTCTTGGCATCCAGCGCCACGATCGAGCAGAGGAACAAATTGTCGCCGCCACCGGGGCTGCGGACATTGCGGTTCCAAGGTGCGCCATTGCCCGTGCCGATATAGATGCGGTCGAGTTCCGGGTCATAGGTCATGGCGTTCCAGGCGGTGCCGCCGCCGCCATATTTCCACCATTCGCCGGTCCATGTCTTGGTCACCTGCACCATCGCCTCGTCCGATGCCGCCCCATCCGGTCCCCTTTTGGGATCGCCCGGCACGGTGTAGAAGCGCCAACGCTGCGCGCCAGTCCGCGCATCATAGGCAGTCACATAGCCGCGCACATTGGCGGTGTCGGCCCCGCCATGGCCGATGATGACCATGTCGCGAAATACGCGCGGCGCACCGGTGATGAAGCGGCCGTCCTCAGGGCCTTCCGTCGTCTGGACCGACCATTTTTCGCTGCCGGACTTGGCATCTACCGCGATCAGCCGGCCGTCCTGCGTGCCGGTATAGATATTGCCGTTGCCATAGGCGATGCCGCGGATGCCCCAGGCGGGTTGCAGCTTGTCGCCCGCGACCTCCGTAACCTTGGGATCGTAGGTCCACAGCGTCTTTCCGGTCGCTGCGTCGACAGCATAGATCTGGCTGTAGCCGATACCTAGATAGAGCACGCCGTCCACCGCCAGCGGCGCGCCGGCGACGCTGGGTACCGGCGGCAGATCCATCCACCATTTCAGGCCCAGCTTGGCGACATTGCCGTCGTTGATCTGGTCGAGCGGGCTGTAATGCGCCTCGTCGAAGGTGCGGCCATAGCCTGCCCAGTTGGTGCCATCGGCCGTGTCGCTCAGCATCTTGATCGTCGGCGCATCAGGCTCGCCACCCTGCGTGGCTTCGTCATGGCCGGACGTTCCGCTACACGCCGCCAACAGAGCAACCACACCGGTCAACAGGGTCATGGGAAGGATGCGGCGGACCCGGCGGTCGTTCTGTGTGCGCATGCGGCGGACCTCTCCTTTTTTGACTGACGGGCTGTCTATACAGATAGTTCAATCAAGGCAATCGCTGCCCTCTGCCTTTGCGCGCGCTCAGGAGGCCGAAACGCGTGAGGGATCGTCCGTCTCTGCGCCGGTGAGGCAGCCGGAACCGAGAGCGTCCCACCAACAATCCGGGTCGAGATTTCCTGAAACATTCTTTTTCCGTCGATTTATACGCAGATCGCCTTACTGTTACAGCTATCGGTATTGTTGGTCGCGAGGTCGGCCACAATGCGGGTCCGCGGCAGGCGCGATTCAATGGCGCCACATGGGACGAGGATATATGGATAGATGACAACTTCGACCATGGAAGGAGGGACGACCGCTTTTCGCAAGCTGGACTTTGACCTGAGCGGACGCACCGCAGTAGTGACGGGCGGCGGCGGTGCACCGGGACGCGGCATGGGCCGGGAAATTTCGCAGATCTTCGCAGCGGCAGGCGCCAATGTCGTGGTGGTGGACATCAATCCCGAAGCGGCGGCGCTGACCGTCAACACCATCCGGGAGCATGGCGGCGAGGCGATATCGGTTCGCGCCGATGTCGCTTCGTCGGAAGATATCGAGCGCGTCGCCGCCGTCGCGAACGAGGCTTTCGGCAGCGTCGATGTTCTGGTCAACCATGTTGGCATCGGCAACAATGCCAGCCTGCTCGACACCAGCGAGGAATGGTGGGACCGGTGCCAGGCGGTCAATCTGAAGGCGCCGTTCCTGACAGCCCGCCAATTCCTTCCCGGCATGCTAATGAAGGGCAAGGGCGTCATCATCAACACAGTGTCGATCTGCGGCCTGACGGGCGGCCGAGCCGGCCCAGCCTATACGGCGGCCAAGCATGGCCTCATCGGCCTGACAAAGAATATCGCCGCATGCTATGGCGACCGGGGCATCCGATGCGTGGGTATCGCGCCAGGGGGCGTTCGTGGCGAGGGTCCCGAATGGAACAGCGCAGAAGGGCGGGTGATGGGCACCGATGAGCAGCCCAATCTGTGGCCTTCTCTGCGCCGGGCACTCGACATCAATCCGCGACGCGGCACACCGGACGAGGTCGCACCAGCGGTGCTCTTCCTCGCGAGTGATCATGCCAGCTTCATCAACAGCGCCATATTGCCCATCGATGCCGGCTGGACCGCCGTCTGAACGGGCCAACACAAGTTCGAGAGGGGAAATTATCGAGATGAACGACAGCCAATTTTGTCCCAACCGGCTCAGCAATGACGTCATATTGATTACCGGTTCGACCGCCGGACTGGGCGCGGCAATGGCAGAACGGTTCGCGCGAGAAGGCGCGAAGGTCGTCATCACCGGCCGCTCGGAAGATCGCGGCAAGGCAATGCGGGAGCGGCTCGAAGCGATCGGGACGGAGGCTCTGTTCGTCGCTATGGACGTGTCGCAGGAGTCTCAGGTCAAGGCAGCCGTCGGCGCCGCCGTGGAGCGATTTGGCAAGCTGACCGGGCTCGTCAATAATGCCGCCTGGATCCAGAACCGCAATGACGGCCCACTGACGGAAATCTCGGCGGAAACCTGGCGGAAACTTGTGAGTGTCGATCTCGACGGCGTCTTCTATGCCTCGAAATATGGCCTCAAGGCGATTGCGCAGGCCGGCGGAGGCGCGGTTCTCAACATGTCCTCGACCGGCGGTATCCGCGGGCAGGTATCCAGTCACTGCTATGGCGCGTGCAAAGGTGCGATCCAATCGCTCACGCTCCAGATGGCGACCTATTATTCGCGCTACCGCATCCGCACCAATTGTCTGGTCATCGGCCCCTTCGACACGGGCGAGGGCAGGCTGCGCGCAATCCTCGAGGATCCGGTGAAGAGCCGCAAGCTGCGGCATCAATATATGGGGCGCGTGGGACAGCCGCACGAGGTCGCATCCTCGGCCGCCTTCCTCATGTCGGCTGACGCCTCCTTCATCAACGGCGTCATGCTGCCGGTGGACAATGGCGGGACGATCCGCAGCCACACCGCGCATGGCGCGATCAACATGGCCGACGTCGATCCGCCTTCCAACGACTGGGTTTCGTTGGCCGATTGACCCTGCGCAGGGGCGAAGGCGCGTCGATCCCGCGCGCTACGCCGCCAGCGCCATGATCGGCCCATTGGTGTTGCCCGAAACCATGAGGGGCATGATGGACCCGTCCACGACGCGCAGGCCCTACGTGCCGTAGACGCGCATCGTCGCGGGATCGACGCCGGCGTCGGAACCGGTACCATGCGACAGGTGCTCGACGCATGCTGGCACGGCCCACCCTCTCGCGCGAAGGCAGCGACGATATCCTCGCCGCTCGTCACCTGCGCCCTCGGCGCGGTCTCCTCCTCCACCAGCGCGACGAGCGCCGGTTGCGACAATAGTTCGCGAACGAAGCGGACCAGCTTTATGCTGATCTCCCGATCATGATCATGCTGCAGATAATTGGCGCGGATCTCCGGCGGCGCAGCCGGGTCTGCGCTCCCGATCAAGTCGGGGTCGTCGAAATCCCTATCGTAAATGCCGCCATGTTCATCTCGCCCGTCTCGCGGCATACTTATTATCCGATCGCCTGCGCCTTCCTGCGAATTAGCTCCGCGAAAGCGGGGCGGATGATGTCCGCCGCGACCTGTACATTCATATATTCCCGAACATGGTGGATACGCGCCGCGTCGTCGAAGGTGAAGAGATAATGATAGTCGTTGCGGTAAGGCGTGCCGTCGAACACCGTACCGGTCGATGCACAACGCAGCGCGACATAGTCGCCCTCCGCGATCGTTTCGAACAGTTCGAAGGTCAGGCCGTCGGGGAAGACCTCGCCCAGCATGAGCGCCCGCTCGCGGAAGACAGGGCCGGGAATGTCCCCGGACAGCCCGGACCAGCCGGCGAAATCCGCCGCGAACAGATCATCGGGCAGTTCGCTCTCGCCGATTCCCCGCACGAAGCGCCGGGCCGTTTCCTTGTTCCTCTCCGTCATCCGCGCCTCTCCCCCTGCGCTGGCGGGACGGGAAGTCAGCCTATCTCGCCGATCTTCGCGCCCACCTCATAAGTTTCTCCCACCACCCCGATCTGGCGCAGCACACCGCCGACGGGGGCCTCTATCTCCTGCGTCGATTTGTCGGCCTCGACCGAATAGATGGCCTGCCCTTCCGTGACGGTCGCGCCATCTTCCACCAGCCATTCAGTCAGCTCGCCTTCGGTCATCGACATGGCGAGTTTGGGCATGTTTAGGTCGGTGCTCATCGGGTCCCCTTCATTCAATAGGTCATAAGCGCTTTGACGCGCGCGGTGATGCTGTCGGCATTGGGTATCTGCGCCATTTCGATATCCTGCGAATAGGCGATGGGCAGATATTCGGCACCCAGGCGCGAGGCCGGGGCCTTGAGGTCGCGGAACAGTTCCTCGTTGATTGTCGCCGCGATCTCCGAGCCCAGCCCGCAAAACTCGGTGGCGAGATGCACCACCAGCGCGCGTCCGGTCTTGCGCACGGAAGTCAGCACGCGGTGATAGTCGATCGGCATCAAGGTGCGCAGGTCGATCACCTCGACACTAATGCCCTCCTCGGCCAACTTCTCCGCGACGGCTAGGCAACGCGAGACGAAGATGCCGTAGGTGATCAGAGTGATGTTGGCCCCTTCCCGCTTCACTTTCGCCACGCCCAGCGGGATGCGATAGTCGCCCGCCGGCACCTGCTCCTTGATGCTGTGCATGATCGCCATGGATTCTATCTGCACGCAGGGATCATCGTCGAAGATACAGGACAACAGCAGCCCCTTCGCCTCGACCGGGGTCGACGGATAGACGACCTTCACACCCGGCGAATGCAGCAGCCAGCTTTCGAGCGACTGCGAATGCTGCGCGCCCAGCCCACCTACGCCGCCCGCGCAGATGGTGCGGATGGTGAGCGGCACGGACGTGGCGCTGCCTGACATGAAGCGCTGCTTGCCGGCATGGTTTGTAATCTGGTCGAGGCACACGCCGATGAAGTCGTTGAACATGATCTCGGCCACCGGCCGCATGCCCACCAGTGCAGCGCCCGTGCCCGCCCCGATGATCGCCTGTTCCGCGATCGGCGTGTTGCGCACGCGCTCACTGCCCCAGCGGTCCTCCAGCGTCAGCGTCGTCTTGAACACGCCGCCCACCGGATCGCCGATATCCTCGCCCAGCGCGAACACGCCCTCATCCAGTTCCATCGCGACATGATGGGCGTCGCGAATGGCCTCCGCCATGTTCATCTTCTTCGTCTCGCCCTCGGGCAGCGGGACGTCGGCACGTTCGGGATAATGACCCCGGCGCGGCACGAAGTCAGCCTCGCTGAACACATCGACATACATGTCGGCTGCGGGCGTCACCCGGCTTTCGAGCGCGAAGGCGACCGCCTCATCCACCTCGGCCTTGGCCGCCGCGTCAATGGCGGCTACCTCCTCCTCGCTCGCCACGCCGCTGTCGATCAGCAGTGCGCGCGTGCGGGGCACCGGCCATTCGGCTTTCGCCTTCGCCAGCGCCGGCGCATCGAGATGGTTGGTTTCGGCAATACCTGCGTGGCTGCCCAACCGCATCGTCACCGCCTCGACGAAGACCGGGCCGCTGCCGGCGCGCACGTCGGCAACGATCCGCTCCATCTCGCGGTGGAAGGACACCACGTCATTGCCGTCCAGCTTCACGCCCTTGAAGCCGAGCGCGGCGGCACGACTGAAGAAATCGGGCGCGGCGGTATAATCGGGGATAGCCGTATATTCGCCGATCTGGTTGTTCTGGCACAGGAAGATGACCGGCAGCCTCCACAGAGCGGCCAGGTTCAACGCCTCGTGCACTGCGCCGATACTGGTCGCGCCGTCGCCGAAATTGACGACCGTCACTCGTCCCTCGCCCCGCATCTTGGCCGCGAGCGCCAGCCCGTTGGCAATCGGCGTACCCGCACCGACAATACCGGTGGTCAGCATGGCGCCGGACTCCGGATCGGATACGTGCGGCGACCCACCCTTGCCTTTGTTCACGCCATCCTCGCGCCCCAGCATCTCGGCGAACAGGCTCTTCAGGGGCACGCCCTTGGCAACCAGATCGTGGATGCCGCGGTAAATGGTCACCATATAGTCGTGGGCATCGACCAGCGTCGACAGCGTCGCCGGGATTGCCTCCTGTCCGGTCATCGGCCAGTAGGTGAAGCGGAACTTGCCCGAGGAGAGCCCGGCCTTCACCGCCTTGTCCACCTCATGGATGCGCGAAATCTGCGTATAGATCGCCTTCAGCGTCTCTGGCGCTATGCCCAGATTGCCGGACTTCTCCTGCGTCGCGGTGCCCGTCTCCATCCTCGACTCCCGTCTTGTGCCCTACGGCGGCTTATTGAGGAAGCTCTATAATCGACGGAAGGGCGGGTCAAGGAAACTGTGGCTGAAAACAGGCCTGTTCGACAAATAAATATATATGAATTGGAGGATGGGACTCTTCGCAAGGCCAGTGCGTCATCGATATGGGCACCCTGCCCGCGCTCGTGCATTACCTGCCCGAACCGCCCGCGGCCATTGAATGACGGAAAGGGATATTGCGGTCGATCTCCACCTCGCGAGGCAGGCCCAGCACACGTTCTCCGATGATGTTGCGCTGAATCTGGTCCGTGCCGCCGCCGATCGAATTGATGTAGCTGAAGAGCGCATGATAGTTCAGTTCGCGCGCATCGGGGAAGGCCGGGCCGTCGAGCAGCGAGCGAGCCCCCAATATGTCGCGCCGCACGCGCGCATCGCCGTGCAGCACGCGCGACATGGCGAGCTTGCCTAGCGACATCAGCGCCGCGCCTCCCCCTGCTCCCGCCGTCTTTGCCCTAGCGGCGTTGAGGTCGTTGAGACGCCGCCACGCGACCAGTTGCGCGATATCTCGGCGAATGACCGGATCATCGATCCGCCCATTCGCCTTCGCCAGCGCGACCAGCGCCAGTCCCGCATCGCTGCCGTCCCGCCGATCAGTGACGCCCTCCCCCATGATCAGCCGTTCATAGCCGAGCGCGGCCTGCATCACCTTCCAGCCTGCGCCCTCCTCGCCCAACAGATTTTCGGCGGGCACCCGGGCGTTGTCGATGAATACTTCATTGAAATGCCGCTCGCCCGTGATCTGGTGGATGGGGCGAATCTCGATCCCCTCCTGCCTCATCGGACAAAGCATGAAGGAAAGGCCGGCATGCTTCGGTACATCCCAATCGGTACGGCAGAGCAGTAGGCCATATTCCGCACCCATCGCGCTCGAGGTCCAGACCTTCTGCCCGTTGATGACGTAATGATCGCCCTCGCGGTCGGCACGGGTGCGCACTCCGGCCAAGTCCGATCCAGCGCCCGGCTCGCTGTAGAGCAGGCAGAAGGAGGACGCCCCCGTGACGAAGCTGCGGAGCATCTTTTCGCGCGCCGCATCTGTGCCGAACTGCATCAGGATGTTGGCAGGAATGGAGATGCGGTCGATCCCCGATCCGGGCAGGCCCGCTTTCTTGAATTCGCGCTCGATCAGACGGCTCTGCTGCGGCGTGAGGTCGCGCCCGCCGAACCGTGCGGGCCAGGACGGCACCGCATAGCCGGCAGTATGCACCTTTTCCCGCCAGGCAACGATGTCCGGTGCACTACGGTGGAAATCGCTGTGCTCCGCGTCGGCAGCGGCGGGCGCAGGGTTGGCGGCGATCCACAGGCGCACTTCGGCGATCAGTTCTTCATCGGTCATACCTGCTTCTCCAGGATCGAGATGAAACGGTCACGCGCCAGATCGCCGGACCCGAGGAATTTCGAATCGTGCCAGGCGCGGCGCAGATAGAGGTGACAGGGATGCTCCCAAGTGAAGCCGATGCCGCCATGCATCTGGAGCGCATCGAAGGCGATCTTCACCTGCGCTTCACTGACGGCGAAGCTGGCCATGGCCACCAGTTCATCAGCCTTGTCAGTTCCATTCGCATGGGCTTCCGCTGCCGCCCGCGCGCCGCTGATCGCTGATTCCCGTTCGATCAGTAGATCCGCGGCCATGTGCTTAATCGCCTGGAAGCCGCCGATCGGACGCCCGAACTGGACGCGGGTGCGAAGATAATCGACGGTAAAGTCGAAATTGCGCTGCGCGGCGCCGGCCTGCCGCCCCGCAAGCGCGATGCGCGCCATGGCTAGCGTCCGGTCAATCGCCGCGGCGTCGCCCCCAACGATTTCGCGCGCCTTCACATTGTCGAAGATGATGCGGGTCAGCCGCTGCGTGATGTCGAAACCTTCCAGCCGCGTCGCGCTCAGCCCCGCCCGGTCCGTGACCTCGAAGAGCTTGCGTGCGGTGCCCCGGCCCGCGACCACCAGAAGCAGGTTAGCGAGCGCTCCATCACTCACATAGTTGGCAACGCCAGAAAGAGTCGCCGCTTCGCCGCCCCCACTCGCCGTGACGTCACCGTCATTGCCGTCCCACAGACCCTTCTCGCCCGCAATCGCCAACGTGCCGATCAGGCTACCGTCGGCCAGCACCGGGAGAAGGCGCGCCTTGGCGGCTTCATCGCTCGATTCCACCAGAGCCGCAGTCGCCAGCACGGCGCTGGACAGAAAGGGGCCGGGGAGCAAGGCTTTGCCCGCTTCCTCCATCAAAATTTCGATTTCGAGCGCGCCGCCCCCGATGCCGCCATGCGCTTCAGGCACCAATATGGTCAGCAGCCCCGTCCGCGCGATCTCCTGCCATAGCGCAGGGTCATGGGCATCTTTTTCAGCAATTATTCGTCGCAGATCGGCTTCAGTGCAACGGTGGGCGAGCAGGCGCTCGAAGCTCTCGCGCATCGCTTCCCGCTGGTCGGGATCGATGACTCGCATCCTCTTCTCCTAATTACAGTCGTATACCGTCTGTAATTCCTCAAGCCATGGGCAACAATAGGAGGCCGAAAGATTCTACGATAAGGGCAGGCTACGATCAGCCATGGGCGCCATTGCGCCGTGGAGCACGACGCGCACGATCTCCTCCAGGATGCGGTCACGCTGCGCGATCATTGTCGGTCGCAATTCGTCCGGCGTCGTGCTGAAGCGGTTGATGATGGCCCCGACAATGACATCGATGATGACAGCGGGACTGGCTCTGGCGGGCAGCTCTCCGCGCGCGACCGCGCGGCGGACGATCGCCCGAGTCTGGCGTATGATCGCTTCCGTGTAGGGGCGCGTTCCGGCCTTGACCTCGGGGAAGTTCAGACTGTCGTACCGCATGTGGAGCATCACCTTGCCTAGAGGGCCGGCAAGACTGTCGAACAGGCCTTCGGCCAGCGCGGTAAGATCACCGTTTAGCGTATCGGTTTCGATGGCCCCGAAATTCGTCCAGCGCGCCTCCAGCGTCTGCCGCAGCAGTTCGCCCCGATCCGCCCAACGGCGGTAGATCGCCGCCTTGCCGACCGCGGCGTTACGCGCGATGCGCTCTATCGTGAAGCTGTTCCATCCTCCCTCGGCATAGAGAAGGATCGCGCTGTCATAGACTCTTTCCTCCAGATCGGGGTCCCGGGGACGCCCTCGGAGAGGCGGAGCCGCGGGGTCCGTTGCGTCCGGTCTGCACGCGTCACGCATCAGGGCCTCACATCTTCCATGCCCGGCGGCACTTCGAAAGTGCGCGGATCAAAACCAAAGGCGCTGCGCCCGCTGTCGAGCGCGTCGATGCGGCCAAGCTCCTCTTCGCTGAGCACGAATTCATCCACCTGGAGATTGGCCGCCATATGCGCTGGGCTCCGTGCCTTTGCGACGGGCAAAGCGCCGCGCTGGATCAGCCATCGCAGCGCCTCCCGCGAAACCGGTGCGGACCGGATTGCTTCGCCTGTCGCTGCTTCGTTGCCATAGACGGGCGAAGTGTCGAAGGAGCGATAGCCCAGTGCTATCGCTTCATGCACTGCCGCCACGGTGTCTTCCTCTGGGATGCGCATGACCCCCATCGTTAGGAGGGGAATGCGTTCGCGCCGTCCAGATCGACCGTGATCATGCAGTGCCTCCTCTAAAACCGCGTGCGGCGCCCCGGCGCTTATGGTGACACGTAGGCGGCCAGGCAAGGAACGACAATCGACCCGGAGATTGGCGGCGCGATCATGGCAACGCATGGCGGCCGCAGGTCCGGAAGCGAACTAGATCTTGCGCGGGCTACCACTTGAGGCAATGGTGCGAATATGGACATGCAGTCTACCGAATTTTTCTCCTTAGCGGCTGGGGGCTGCCCGGATGCCAGTCCCCGGATCGTGACAAACCGGAGGGAGGGTCGCTGTCGGTCTGCGCAGGGATGCGGGCCATGAACCGACGGCAGGAAGATCAACCGGAATCACGGACTACACACATGGCTGTTCCCGGCCCCGAATTTGGGGCAAATTTGGCGCAGCGGGCGGATATCCGACCCCAGAACGAGAACGACATGCCCGCAGGAGCATGGCGGCCCTTTCCATAATCCTGCAGGGCAGAGGATCAAGATAGGCGACATGACCCAACCAACTAATGCCGTGAACGTGGAACCCGCTCTGGCGAGCTTGCGGGTACTGGAAATCGCTCCGCCGTCCGCCGGTGCAGTTACCCGCTATCTGGCCGAACTGGGCGCCGACGTCACCCTGGTGCCGCAGGCGGAGATCGTCGATGACGCCGTCGTCGCGCTGGTGAGGAACACAGGCAAGCGGGTCATGCGGCTCGATCTGACGACGACGGCGGGACTGGAGCGCTTGGCCGAACTCGCCGCCGATGCGGATATTCTGCTCAGCACCCGCCTCGATAGCAGGCTGGCCGATCCGATGAATGATGAATGGTTGGCCACCGTCCGGGCGCGCAATCCCCGGCTGGTCGCAGCGCGGCTCTCGCCCTTCGGCACCGGCAGCTCGCTGGAGAACTGGCAGCTCACCACGTCGGTCATGGACGCCTTGTCGGGAGTGTTGTCGCGCTCTGGTATGCCCGGGCGCGAGCCGCTGCTGCCGCCCAGCGAGGTGTCCCTCCAATGCGGCTATGTGCAGGCCGCGTGGGCACTGCTTCTCGCCTATTTCAACAGGCTGCGCACCGGGCAAGGCGACGCGCTCGACCTGTCGTTGCTGGAGGTGACGGCGCAAAGCATGGATCCCGGCTATGCCATCGGCGGCAGCGCGACGGCCGGCGTGCCGGCCAGCCAGCTGCCGCGCGGCCGCGCCGAATCGCGCCACATGTATCCCTTCCTGCCGTGTAAAGACGGTTTTGTGCGTATCTGCGTGCTGGGGCCGCGCCAGTGGCAGAACATGTTCCGCTGGATGGGCGAGCCGGAAAAATATGCGAGTCCCGAATATAACAAGCTGCAGGTGCGCTTCGCCTCCCCGACGCTGATGCCTGACATTGCGGCTCTGTTCCGCGACAAGACCCGCGCCGAGGTGGAGGCCGAAGGCGAACGGCACGGCGTGCCGATCGCGCCGGTGCTGACCGTGCGCGAAGCAATGGATATCGAGCAGTTCGCCGCACGTGGCGCCCTGACGCAGGTAACGGATTCGCAGGGTCGGAACGTCACGGTCCCGAACGGCGCGCTGGAGATTGATGGCGCGCGCGCTGGTGTCACCGGCGCACCTCGGGAAGTGGGGAACGATGCGGGCTGGATCAATCCCGAACGCTTCGATCCGCCGCCCGAAACCACGCCGCCGCATCGCCCGCTGTCGGGCATCACCATCCTCGATTTCGGGGTGATCGTCGCGGGTGCGGAACAATCCCGCCTGCTAGCTGACCAGGGCGCGCTGACGCTCAAAATGGAGAACAAAGCGTTTCCGGACGGCGCGCGGCAGTCTCTCGGCACGGACGGCCCCATTTCGATCAACTTCGCGATGGGCCATCGCAATAAAAAGAGCGTCGGCATCAATCTGCGCGACGATCGCGGGAAGGCCATGTTCATCGACATGGTGCGGCAGGCCGACGTCGTAATGTCCAACTTCAAACCTGGCACGCTGACATCGCTGGGCCTCGACTATGGCGTGCTGTCCCAAGCCAATCCCAATATCATAATGGGCGACAGCTCGGCCTATGGACCGACCGGTCCTTGGTCCGGCCGGCCCGGATACGGACCGCTGGTTCGTGCCAGTTCGGGACTTGCGGCGCAGTGGGTGTACCCCGACGCGCCGAGCGATTTCAGCGACGGCATGACGGTATATCCCGACCATGTGTCCGGCCGCCTCCTTGCCATGGGCACGCTCGCGCTGCTGATCCGCCGGATGCGCACGGGCCGGGGCGGCACCACCAGCCTTGCGCAGGCGGAAGTCATCAATGCACATCTGGCCGACCAGATCGCCGCCTATTCTCTGGGCGAACCGCGCCCGCCACGTCCGGATGCTCCGTGGAACATCTATCCCTGCGCGGGAGACGACGAATGGGCGGTCATCACCACGCGCAGCGATGCCGACTGGCGCGCGCTGTGCGGTGCGATTGGGCGGGACGACCTGCTGGCCCGGGCCGATCTCGGCACGGCGCAGGGACGCCGGGCGGCGCAGGCGGAACTTGATGGGGCGGTAGCCGCATGGACAGCGAGCCGCGCACCTGAAGCGGTGATGGAAAGCCTTCAGGCCGCCGGGGTTCCGGCGGGAAAGATGCTGCGCGTCATCGAGATGCCCGACTTCCCCTTTTACCGTGAACGCGGTATGTTGCGTCTGGCGGGGCATCCGCTCATCAAGCATGAATTCTACATGGAAAATGCGCTCGGCCGTTCGGAACACCTGCCCGATCCGGATTTTGCCCCGGCCCCGCTTCCTGGCGAGCAAACCATATGGGCCGCGTCCGAACTGCTGGGCCTCGATAAGGACCGCATCGACGAACTCATTGAGACCGGCGTTCTGGAGGCAACGACCAGCTGAGGACGGTGGCGTTGCGAGGCGCGCGGGGAAAGGAGGAAGGCACAGCCGAAGGCGCTTGTCCGCGAATTCAACTACCCCGAATAAATGTCATTTACGGGGATGCCAATTCGCTCAGCCCCCTCGGCCAGCGAGTTGCGCCAGTTAATAGGCCACCAATGGCCGGCTTCCAATGCCGTTCGGTTGGTCGGCGCCAGACTGGCCGATGGAATCACCGACGAGTCACCTGCCCACCGTTGCGACGACCTCAGCGCAGCGCTTCGGCTTCTTCCACCAGCGGTCGGCTTTCGCGCGTCCCGCGCATGCGGTTGGCGGGGTTGGCTGGATCGCCACTGATGACGACATAATCCTCACCCACTTCAATCAGCGTACCGACGAACGGGAAGTCACTGAGGCTTCCGGTAACTCTATAGCTCACCGTATCGCCTACCTTGAAGGTCGCGGGTTCGAAATTGAACTCAAACGGGCAACTCCCGTCTCCCATGCCCATCATGATCTGTCTCCTGTTCGCTTTGCGTGTGCGGTTCACGATAACCACAGCTAACGGAATTGGGAAGACCGGCGGATCATCCAAGAAGCCCGCTAATCGCCCTTCCTCAACAACACGCTCACCGCGCCGCCTTCGGGGGCAGGTGCAGTTCCATCCAGATCGTCACGCTCATGCTTGCATCTCTCCCGCGCCCTTGCCGGACTCGGCCAACTGCACCGCTACGGCGCACAATATGTCCGCCAGTTCCCGCGCATGGGTGTAGAAGGGCGAATGGCCGCTTGGAAGGTCGAAGGTCCGATCGCAAGGCGACTGGCGCTCCATCTGCTGCTGAAAGTCCAGCGGGATGGTGCGATCCTCATGCGTGAAGACATAATAACGCGGCACGCTGCCCCATCGCGCATGACTGATTGTTACAGCTTCGGTCATCGCCCGCACAGGTTGCGGGACGATCCGTGCGAAGGCGGCCTTCGCGTCCTCTTCCGAACAGTCCGAATAGAAGCCGGCGCGTGCGGGGCCTTCGTCCAGCATCACACTGGCCCCGTCTTCCACCGGGTAGAAACCGCTCGCGATGATATTGTCCTGCGGCGCGGGCAAGGCAATGCCCCCGTCCGGAGAAGGCAGCAACGCGGTCACATAGACGAGCCCGCGCACAAGGTCGGGCCGCTCTTCCGCCGCGGCGGAAATGGAGCGCCCCCCAAGCGAATGACCGACCAATATGGGCTGCTCGCCCGCCCTCTCCACCGCCTCGACGGTCGCAGCGACATAGTCGGCGAAGGTCACATCCTTGCGGAGGCGCTGGCCGTCGGCACCCGGCAGGTCAATCGCCTCGACCGCATGCCCAGCCTCCCGCAGCAACGGCACGACCCGCTCCCAGCACCAGCTGCCGTGCAGGCCGCCATGCACAAGTACGAACGCCGCCATATGTCTCTCCCATTGTCACGCGGCCCGATCCGGCGTCACGCGCGGTTCGCAGAAGAAGTCCTCCGGCTTCGCCGCGCGCGTCGCTTCCCAGAAATCGACTGTCGGGAACGGCCAGTTCTGGCTCACGCGCCCCTGGTCGTTCTTGTACCAGCTCGACACTTGCGGCGCGCCCCAGGCCATCATCGCGTTCGCTTCATCGACACGGCGATTGTAGTCGTCATAGACGTCCTGCCGCACTTCAATCACCGCTGCTTTCTCAAGCGCGGCGAGCTTCAGGCAATCGATCGCATAGCCGACCGAACATTCCGCGAAGAGGATAATGCTACCGTTGACTACGAGATTGGTGTTGGGGCCGTAAAAGATGAACATATTCGGGAAATCGGGGACCACCGTACCCAGATAAGCGCGTGCATTGCCCTGCCATTTCTGCTGCAATTCGATGCCACCGCGACCGTAGATGCGATATGAAGACAAGAATTCGCTGGCACGGAATCCGGTGCCATAAATCAGCACATCGGCGGGGCGGAAGTGGCCACCCTCTGTTACCACGCCGTTGGGGCGAATTTCCCTAATGCGGTCGGTGATAACGTTGACATTGTCCTGACGCAGCGCCCTGATCCAGGCGCCATTGTCGCGCAAGCCGCGCTTTCCGCCGACGGGATAATCCGGGATGACCTTCCCTTCCAGCTTGGTATCGTCGCCCGCATGCAGCCGTATCCATTGTTCCAGCACGGCGCGCATCTGCGCGTTGAGCGCCCCAATCGCCTCCGGCCCGCCCTCATAGTCGGGGTCCGCCTTCACCCCAGCATACATGCCGTCGACCGTCCGCCAGTAGAGCCAGAAGCGATACCAGTTGGCATAGAAGGGCATCTGCGCCAGGAGCCATTGCTGCGCAGGCGACACATCCTCCTGATAATGGGGTGTGGGCAGCAGCCATGGTGGGTTGCGCTGATAGACATCCAGGCGTCCCACCTGCGGCTGGATTTCAGGCACGAACTGGAACGCGCTGGCGCCCGTTCCGATGACGGCCACCTTCTTGCCCTTAAGATCTACGTCATGACGCCAGCGAGCCGAATGAAAAGCAGGGCCCGCAAAGCTTTCCAGCCCTGGAATGTCCGGATATCGTGGCGTGTTGAGTTGGCCGACCGCGCTGAACAGCGCGTCGCCTGAGATGACCTGCAGCGATCCTCGATCGTCGCAATAGCGCACCGTCCAGCGCTGGGCAGCCTCGTCATAGCGGGCTTCCTCAACCATCGCGTCGAAGCGGATATGGCGGCGCAGGTCATATTTTTCGACGATCCGCTGGAAATAGGCAAGCAGCTTGTCGCGGGTGGAAAAATGCTGCGGCCAAAGCGGATTGGGCTCAAACGAATAGGAATAGAGCTGGTTGTCGGAATCGACGCGGCAACCGGGATAGGTGTTTTCGTACCAGGTGCCGCCGATTTCCGGATTTTTTTCCAGTATGGTGAAGGCAATGCCAGCCTGTTGCAACCTTATCGCCGCGAGCAGGCCCGACATGCCCGCGCCGATGATGACGACATGCATGGCGCCGGCCGCGGCCCGCAGGGTGGGGCTGCTCCAGTCCGGCTTCCGGAAGTCGCGGACGCCGATCTCCTCCTCCAGAAAGGGGATATAGCTGCCATCGACATCGTCGCCGATCAGGTAACGGATCATCCGTTCCAGCCTGTCCATGCCGATGTCCGGCACGGGCGGTCGGCCACTGTCGATCCATGCCGTCAGCTTCTCGTGCGCGAGGCGCCGGATTTCGGCCTGCTCTTCGGCGGGAAGGGCCTTTTCCTCGCTGATCGTGGTGGCGACTTCCGGGCGGCGCTCCGGCGTCAGCAGCGACAGATCGCCGGTCAGGTGCACGAGCGCCATGAGCAATGAGGGGATATGCGCCTCCGCGAGCGCCGCATCTACGTCCATGTCCAGCGATGTCATGACCGCCCTTTCTGTTCTTTCATAGTCATCATCGGGCGGCTCAGGCTCGCCACGGCGCGCTCAAACAGCGGCGTAACCGACGGCAGCATCTGCCGCGCTGTCGCCCCGCCGTGGACGAAGCCGTACGCCTCCGTGAAAGAAAAGGAACTGCGCATCGCGCTGCAAGGCCACGGGCAAGAATGTCGCCATGATCAGCAGCAGCGCAAAATCTCAACCCGGGCGACCTCGGCCGGCGGATCGTCCATCGCTCCCACGCTCATCGCCACCATATCGCGTGCCGTCTGCACAGGAACCTCGGCAAGCGTCGCGCTCCAGACGCGGCGGCCATCTCGATCGGACGCCTCGCTTCCTCGTGAAGCATATCCTCTCCTGCTTCCTAAACCCTTATTCGGCTTTAATTCCTGTGTATCTATTACTCATTGTACCTAGCGTCAAGCGAACTTGGTGACTGAGGGTCGGGCGGAGGCCGGATCCGCGACGAAATACGTTGGCCGGATGAATACGGCCTGCTATTTGCGATAACTCTATAATCAAATCGACGCGAGAAGCTCGCGGCCCACGAGGAGACGAGAGTTGCGCTACCGCACCATTGGACAAGGCCTGACAGTGTCGGCGATCGGCATAGGCTGCATGCCTATGAAGGCCGGGATGGCTTCCTATGGCCCGGCCGATGATGCCGAGTCGATCGCGACCGTCCATGCCGCGATCGACCAAGGCGTCACCTTCTTCGACACGGCCGAAATCTACGGTCCACTCGAAAATGAAGAATTGCTGGGCCGGGCGATCAAGGGCAAGCGCGAAGCACTCGTCATCGCCACCAAATGGGGCTTCCGGTTTGATGGCCAGACGCGTGGCACCGGCATAGACGGCTCGCCCGCCAATGTGCGGCGCGCAATCGAGGGATCGCTGCAACGTCTCGGCACCGACCGGATCGACCTCTATTATCAGCACCGGATGGACCCCGCCGTGCCCATTGAGGAGACAATGGGCGCGCTCGCCGATCTGGTGCGGGAGGGGAAGGTGCTGCATGTGGGCCTGTCGGAGGCGAGCGCCGCCACTATCCGTCGTGCCCATGCCGTCCATCCGGTCGCGGCGATCCAGACCGAATATTCGCTGTGGGAACGCGGCGTGGAAGAGGATGTCCTGCCGGTGACGGCGGAGCTGGGAATTGGCTTTGTTCCCTATTCGCCGCTGGGACGCGGCTTCCTGGCAGGCAACGCCATCCCCCGGTCGCAGATGACGCCCAGCGACTGGCGACTCCACGATCCGCGCTACGAGCCCGGCAATTATGAGGCGAACCTGGCTATACTCGACACCATTCGCGCCGTCGCCGATGCGAAGGGCGTGTCGCTAGCACAGGTGGCACTCGCCTGGTTGCTCCCCAAGCGGCCGGACATCGTGCCCATTCCCGGCGCCAAGCGCCGGACCACCATGACTGACAGCGTGGCGGCGGCCGACATCACCCTTTCGGCGGACGATATGGCGCGGCTCGACGGCATCGGCAAGCCCGCTGGGCTGCGCTATCCCGAGCAGATGCTGGCCGCAGTCAACATCTGATGATCCCGGACGAAAAAAGAAGAAAGAGAGAATGCGAGCGATCGCGACCACGTACCTGAGCGTAGCGAAAACTTTCGGTTCAATGTGCGGGCCGATTGTCCTGACTAGCAGGCCACATATTAATCATCGACCATATAAAGAGGTAGGAGACTCGGTGATGGTGCCCAGTGGACCCGGAACAATGCGGACTGTTCCGGTGGTGAGTATGTCTTCTTCTGCGGCGGGGGGGATAGGAGAAGTCATTCGTCCAGCATTGCAGTGCATGCGAACCGGACTTGGAACCCAAATATGTTGGACTGCATGTTGATACTGGGCATCGGTGCCTGAGATGGCGGGGGGCCCCCTTTCAGGCGTGCGCGTTATCGAGTTTGCGGGGATCGGCCCCGCGCCCTTCGTCGCGATGCAGTTGTCGGACATGGGCGCGGAGGTGCTACGCGTCGACCGGATCGGCTCGAAGGCGCCGACTCCGCTCCATTTCGAGCAACGCGGGCGGCGGCACATGCAGCTCGACCTGAAGCGGCCCGAGGCGATCGCCACCCTGCTGGACCTCATCGCGCGCGCCGATGTCGTGATCGAGGGGTTCCGCCCAGGCGTCATGGAGCGGCTGGGCCTTGGCCCGGAAGCCGCGATGGCGCGCAACCCGGCGCTCGTCTATGGCCGTATTACCGGCTGGGGGCAGGACGGCCCCTATGCACAGATGGCGGGCCACGACCTTAACTATGCGGCGCTGAGCGGCGCCATCGCCGCGATCGGTCCGGCGGAGCGACCGCTGCCCCCGCTCAACCTGCTGGCCGATTTCGGCGGCGGGGCGATGATGCTGAGCGTCGGCGTGCTGGCCGCGCTGACTCATGCACGCACGACCGGCGCGGGACAGGTAGTGGACGCCGCCATGTCCGACGGCGTGTCCTACCTCATGACCCTGATCTATCAGCTGCGCGCCAACGGCATGTGGCGGGACGAGCGCGCCGCTAACTTGATCGACGGGGGGGCGCCCTATTATGCCTGCTATCGCTGCGCCGACGGAGAATGGATATCCATCGCCGCGCTGGAACCGCATTTCTTCGCCCAGCTCGCGAGCCTCATTGCCATGCCGCCGGAACTGGCAGCAAATCGCGACGCACCGGACAATTGGCCGAAGCTCGCAGCCTTTTTCGAGGAGAGTTTCGCGCGCGAAAGCCGAGCCCATTGGTGCAGGCTATTCGAAGGTACCGACATCTGCTTTGCTCCCGTACTGGGTATGGGCGAGGCGGCGGCACATCCGCACAATGTAGCGCGCGGCGCATTCCGCGAGGTGAGCGGCGCGCCTTGTCCAAATCCCGCCCCGCGCTTCTCCGCCACACCGATGCGCGTCGCACATGAGGCGGGCGAGGCGCCCGACGCGGACTGGGATTGGCTGGCACCTCTCCGGCGCATGTGAAATCGGTCCAGATCAGCAGCGAGGCCGACGCGAAAAAAGCCTTTCCGCATGTCGGTGCAGTGGGCGAACCGTCCGAACCTCGACTTCCGCCGCTTTTCCGGGTGGATCCGAACGGCAAGGCGACGGCCTGCGTGTCGATCTTCAGCCAATAGAGTCCGGGGCGGCATTTCCTCGTCCGCCAGCCAGAGAATGTCCATTGGCAGGCGACCGGCGTCACCCGGGAATCTATCCGGGTCCGAAGAACCAGAAGCCTGCAGTGCTGTGGTTCACCGGGCTTTCGGGCGCCGGCAAATCGACCATCGCCAACCTTGTCGAGAACAAGCCGGGGCGGATGAACCGCCACACCTTCCTGGTGGATGGCGACAATGTGCGTCATGGCCTTAACAAGGATCTGGGCTTCCCCGATGCCGACCGCACTACCCTTTCAATAAGCCTTTCGAGCACGAAGGGCCCAATTGAGATAACGCAAGATATTTCCGTCCGGGCGCAGGCCCGCAGCATTTCCTCCCTGTGCCGATTCTATTTTGCCGATGATCTTATTAATTACGGTGGGAAAT
>Ga0105148_100027_pt1 | contig 21393 bp, 20 predicted proteins | sample RS_199metaG_FD_91502 | JGI IMG/M metagenome (GOLD analysis project Ga0105148, IMG submission 91502) | Switchgrass associated microbial communities from Austin, Texas, USA, to study host-microbe interactions - RS_199 metaG | ecosystem: Host-associated > Plants > Roots > Rhizosphere | place: USA... | reverse complement strand
GCGGGATCATGCCGACGGCATCCCGCCTGAGAAAAATATGGGCGCCAAGACCGCTTTCTTCAGCCTCGAAATGTCAGCGGACCAGCTGGCCACTCGCGTTCTGGCGGAACAGTCGGGTATCAGCGGCGAAGCGCTGCGCATGGGCAAGATCAGCCGCGCCGACTTCCAGAACCTCTCCCGCGCCGCTCGCGAGCTTCAGGAATTGCCGCTGTTCATCGATGACACGCCGGGCCTCACCATCGCTGCGCTACGCACCCGCGCCCGCCGGTTGAAGCGCCGCCACGACATCGGGCTCGTCATCGTCGATTATCTTCAACTTCTCCAGGGAAGCGGCAGAGGCAGCGACAATCGCGTTCAGGAAATTTCGGAAATTTCTCGTGGTTTGAAGACCTTGGCGAAGGAACTTAATGTTCCGGTTTTGGCGCTGTCGCAGCTCAGCCGTGCCGTGGAGCAACGCGAAGACAAGCGGCCGCAGCTCTCCGATCTTCGTGAATCGGGCTCGATCGAGCAGGACGCGGATATGGTCTGGTTCGTCTTCCGCGAAGATTATTATGTCGCCGCCAAAGAGCCGGGGAACAAGGAAAGCCCAGAGCATCTTGAATGGGCCCAGGAGATGGAGCGCATCTACGGGTTGGCTGAACTGATCGTCGCGAAGCAGCGCCATGGCTCTACCGGTCGCATTCGCATGAAGTTCGATGCCAAGATCACCCGCTTCTCCGACCTGGCGGAAGGCGGTTATATGGGCGATTATGAATAGGAGTGGCCAGGAGGGCCGAGCCTGGAACACACTTCGCTTGATCCTCTCAAGCTTCTCGACGGGCTTTACGCCGATGGGATCAATTCAGTGAGGCTCATCGGATCAAGGCTTGAAAGACCAAAATCAGGCCGATCAATCCGACCAGATGTACAAATGTTCTGACGACCGGCACACCGGCGGCGTAGAGCGGCAGGTAAACGGTCCGGGCAGCTAGCCAGAGCCAGCCACCGATGGCCGTCCATTCACTCGTCCGACCTGCGACAACGACGCCCAGCAGGGTGACGATCGCAATCGGATAAGTTTCCAGAAAGTTCGCCTGTGCCCGCACCAGCCGTCCGGCTACGGGCTCCAGGGGCGGAAGCGCCTCGTCTCGTGCACCCACATTCCACTTCGCCCCATATTGCTTGGTCTTGAAGTGCGCCGCCGCGAAAATATGCACCATCAGGAGTACACAGCTCCATGCCAGTATCTTCAGTTCAACCGCCATATACGCCCCCTGCATCAGGATCGTTCTGGTGGAGACATTATCGGCAAGCGCTTCGCAACGCTATGGGACGGGTAAGGACACACCCTCTCCCTAAACGGGAGAGGGTCGTACAATTTGCTAGCTTTCTCAATCAGAAGACCGGCTGATTGGCTGGATCGTCCGGATCAGCAACCGGCACGGGGATGGGCGTGACGGGCGAGTGGATCCCGCACTCCACCTTGTCCCATCCGCGCCAGCGGCCCGCGCGGGGGTCTTCGCCCGGCAGCACCTTGGACGTGCACGGCTCGCAACCCACCGAAAGATAACCCTGCGCCTCCAGTGGATGGCGCGGCAGGTCATGCTCCTCAAAATAGGCTTCCAGATCTTCCTTGGCCCAGTCGCCTAGCGGATTGATCTTCAGGCGTCCGTCCTCGACCTCAAACCGGGGCATATTCTGGCGCGTCGTTGACTGAAACGCTTTCCGCCCGGAAATCCAGGCGTCAAGCCCCTGCTTGGCGCGACTCATCGGCTCGACCTTGCGGATGTCGCAGCAGCCGTCAGGATCATAGGACCAGCGCAAGCCCGTTTCGTCCTTCTGGGCAAGCACCTCCGGGTCGGGAGTCACCGAACGGCTGTGGGTGAAGCCCATCCGAGCGATCAGCGTATCCCGATAGTTCAGCGTTTCCGCAAACATCTTCAGCGTATCGACGAAGATCACCGGAATGCTCTTGTCGGCCCTTGCAACCAAGTCCAGCAGGACAGCGCTTTCGGTGCCAAACGACGACACAACTGCGACTTTGCCAGCCAGCCCTTCGGAAAAGACGGTCTTCAGCATGGCCAGCGCGTCCACGCCTTCGAACCGCGCGTTGAGCGCGTCCGCATCCGCCTGAGTGAAGGCGGGGCGGGCGTCTATGACGTCAAGCTGGCGGGCAGGTTCAGCCATTTATACTCTCCGGGTGCCGGTTCGCCCAAACCGGGCGGCGGCCATCGACGGTCTTTTGATAGACGTCGGCATAACGATTGAGCGCACGTTCCACGGCGGCATCGTCCAGCGCCTTGTCCGGGCGGAAGCTGTCGAAACCGCAGCGGCGCATGGCGACAAGCTGGTCCACCAGCACATCGCCAACCGCGCGCAGTTCGCCCTGATACCCCGCCTCACGCAGAATACGGGCAGCCGAATAACCGCGCCCGTCGCCATAGGCCGGGAAGTTCACCTCAACCAGCGACAGCCGGTCGATATAGGGCAGCAGTTCGCGCGCATCCTCGCCCGCTTCGATCCGCACCGCGGTCGAGTTGGACTGACCGGTGAAGGATTCAACCGTCACGGCGGGTTCCTGCGTAGCTTCACCGTCGCGGAAAGACAGGAACTCAACCATAGATCGCCTCCTTGAAGGGCTTCATGCCGATACGGCGATATGTGTCGAGGAAGCGTTCGCCCTCCTCTCGTTGCGCCAGATAGAGGTCCGTCACCTTCTCGATCGCTTCGACCACACCATCTTCCGAGAAACCGGGTCCTGTGATCTGACCGACGCTGGCATCTTCCGCACCCGATCCGCCGAGGGAGAGCTGGAAATTTTCCACGCCCTTCCGATCGACGCCCAGCACACCGATATGGCCGGCATGGTGATGGCCGCAGGCGTTTATGCAGCCACTGATCTTCACCTTCAGTTCGCCAAGCTCCTTCTGGCGGCCAGTGTCCGCGAAGCGCTCCGACAGCTTCTGCGCCAGCGGAATCGACCGCGCATTGGCAAGGCTGCAATAGTCAAGGCCGGGGCAGGCGATGATGTCGGTGATCAGGTCCAGATTGGCTTCGGCCAATCCAGCCTCATCAAGCTTTTGCCAGATGGCGTACAGGTCCGCCTTCTTCACATGGGGCAGGACCAGGTTCTGCGCATGAGTCACGCGTAGTTCGTCGAGCGAATATTGCTCGGCAAGATCCGCCACCAGCTCGATCTGTTCCGCTGAAGCATCACCCGGGATGCCGCCGCGCGGCTTCAGGCTGATGTTAACGATCGCGTAACCCGGCTGCTTGTGGGCGGCGACCTGACGATCCACCCACAGCGCAAAGGCCGGATCGGCGCGATCGATCTCCTCGCTCAGGCCCTGCTCATAAGCCGGATTGGCGAAGAACAGCCGAATGCGCGCCAATTCCTCGACCGGCGGGTTGAGGCCCAGTTCCCGCATATGCGCGAACTCGTCCTCGACCTGCCGCTTATATTCCTGGACGCCGAGCTCGTGGACCAGGATCTTGATCCGCGCCTTGTACTTATTGTCGCGCCGGCCATAGCGGTTATACACCCGCAGGCAGGCTTCGAGATAAGGCACGATCTCATCTTCAGGGACGAAGTCTCTGATAAGAGGTGCAACCATCGGCGTACGGCCCATGCCGCCACCGGCATAAACTTCGGCGCCAACCTGCCCATCGCGCGACACCAGCTTGAGGCCGATATCGTGCAGTTTCATCGCCGCACGATCCTCTTCGGACGCGATCACGCAAATCTTGAACTTGCGCGGCAGATAGGTGAATTCCGGATGGAAGGTCGACCACTGACGCAGCAGCTCCGCCCAAGGGCGCGGGTCGGCTACTTCATCCGCCGACACGCCCGCATATTGGTCGGACGAGATATTGCGGATGCAGTTGCCACTGGTCTGAATGGCGTGCATCTCCACCGTTGCCAACTCCGCCAGAATGTCCGGCGCATCAGCAAGCTTGATCCAGTTATACTGGAGGTTCGTGCGCGTGGTGAAATGGCCGTAGCCCCTGTCATATTTGCGCGCGATCTCGCCCAGCTTGCGCATCTGCCGCGCGTTCAGCGTGCCATAGGGAATAGCGACGCGCAGCATATAAGCGTGCAGCTGCAAATAGAGGCCGTTCATCAGCCGCAGCGGCTTGAACTGATCCTCGGTCAACTGACCGGCCAGGCGGCGCTGCACCTGATCACGGAATTCCTCGACGCGCGCGTCAACGATGGACTGGTCGTAGCTGTCGTAACGATACATGGTTCAGATCACCCAGTTGCCGGCATCGGCGTCATTCGGTTTCAGCGTCAGGTCGGGACGCACAGTCGGCCCAAGCGCACGGATACGATCCTTGATATGGGCCGGACGCACGCCTTCGTCCGTGACGGTGGCGTCGATCACATAAGCGCCGACGACCCGCAGCGCAGCCTCTTCCGATCGCGCCAGTTCCTCGCCTTTGTCGCCTACATCGACAGAATCGCCGACCTGCCGCGACCAGCCGTCGCCTGCCCACCAGATCACATCACCGGTGCCAAGGTCATTGCCGGTCAAAATCTTCACGAATGCATCTCCGCCCCATTGTTCATCTGCGCGGCCCAACCGACCAACGCATCCTGCGCCAGCGCATAGGCCGCCACATCGCCAACCACAATCAGGGCTGGGCTTTTTACTTTTTCCCGCTCTACCATATCGCCGAGGTCCGCAAGCAGAGTCCGCAATGTCCGCATGTCAGACCGCGTCCCATTTTCCAGCACGGCGACCGGGATCGCAGGGGACACACCGTCGGCGATCAGCTTGTCCGCAATATCCGCCGCCGTCGCCACGCCCATGTAGATGACGAGCGTGCGGCCGTTGCCCGCCAATCCCGACCAGTCCTGATCCGCTAGGCCCTTGCACTGCCCGGCGACGAAGCTCACCGCGCTCGCCGCATCGCGGTGGGTGAGGGGGAGTTGCGCCTGCGCTGCGCAGCCGATCGCCGCGCTGATCCCTGGCACCACCTCCACCGGCACGCCCGCGGCGCGACAAGCTTCCATTTCTTCGCCCCCGCGTCCGAAGACGAAGGGGTCGCCGCCCTTCAGCCGCACCACGGAGCGCCCGGCCAGAGCCAGTTCCACCAGCAGCGCGTTGATTCCCTCCTGCGGCATCGAGTGACGGCTGCGTTGTTTCGCGACCGAGACCAACTCGGCGCCAGGGGAAACCATCGCCAAAATCTCCGGTGACACCAGCCCGTCATGCACGATCACCTCCGCCTGCGCGATCAACCGCGCAGCGCGAAGTGTCAGCAGTTCCGGGTCCCCCGGACCCGCGCCGACGAGAAAGACGGTGGCAGGTGCTTGTTCGGCCATGGTGGGCAAATGGCGAAAAGGCCCAAGCGTTTCAATTCAGAATGCTTTGCCCGGCGCGTAGGAAAATTTGGGCTGACCGGTCGCTGCTTCTGCCATGCCAGCGAGGTGGGCATTAAAAGAGGCCAGACTCAATCGCCCATGGCGCTTGTATCGATGTCCTTCAGGCCGACGCCGATCGATGCCCTCGGCTGCTCAATTTCCGCTGAAGAGACGGGATAGGCGCAATAATCCGCCGCATAGTAAGCACTCGGACGGTGGTTGCCGGAAATGCCGAGCCCGCCAAAAGGCGCCGATGACGAAGCGCCGTTCGTCGGTCGATTCCAGTTTATGACGCCGCACCGGACATTCGCCCAAAACTGGTTATATTGCTCTGGCGATCCTCCGATCAGCGAAGCGGAAAGCCCATAGCGGCTGTTGTTCGCCTCTGCGATGGCTGCCGGGAAGTCCGGCACCCGAATGATCTGCAGCAAAGGCCCGAACAGCTCGACGTCGGGGCGCTCGGCCATAGCGGTTACATCGATGATCGCGGGCGAGAGGAAGGGTATCTCATCCGACAGCCTAACCAGGTGTTTTATCGGCCGACCGCCGTGACTCATCAGATAGAGGAAACTCTCCGTCAGCTGATCCGCCGCCTGGTTGTCGATCACCGGCCCCATGAAGGGCGCTGGGTCGGCGTGGGGATGATCAACGATCAGCCGGTCCGCGATCTTCTTTATTTCCGGGATCAACAGGCCAGCCAGATCTTCCTTCACGATCAGCCTGCTTGCCGCCGTGCAGCGCTGACCGCTCGACAGAAAAGCCGACTGCACGATCAGGGCCGCCGCGCTGGCTATGTCACCGGTATCCCATGCGATGATGGGATTATTGCCGCCCATTTCCAGTGCCAGTATCTTGCCCGGATTTGATGCAAATTGGCGATTGATAGCGATTCCCGTCGTTGCCGACCCGGTGAAGAGGATGCCATTCACGTCGGCATGTGCTGCCAGCGCCTTGCCTTCATCCGATCCACCCAACACCAGACGCACCACGTCCTGCGGCACGCCAGCCTCGTGATAGAAACGCACCAGCATCTCGCCCACGGCGGGCGTTTTCTCCGATGGCTTGAACAGCACTCCATTGCCTGCCAGCAGCGCAGGGACGATATGTCCATTGGGCAGATGCGCCGGGAAATTATAGGGACCCAGTACGGTCATCACGCCATGCGGTTTGTGTCGTACCGACTGGCGAGCGCCCATGGCCGCCTCCAGCCGCCGCTGGCCCGTACGTTCGGAATAGGCCGCGACTGAGATATCGACCTTGTTCATCACGGCCGTAACTTCCGTCCGCGCGTCCCACAGCGGCTTGCCGGTCTCGCGCGCGATCAGGTCCGCCAGCGCTTCCTCATTGGCGCGCACGACATTGACGAAACGGCGGAGCGTCTCGATCCGATAGGCGATCGGTTGAGCGGCCCATGAGGGCCATGCCGCACGGACCCGCGCCACCTCGGCGGCGACATCGCTGGCAGTCCCTTGCCACAGGAGAGCGCCAGTGGCGGGTTCGGTCGAAGTCAGCGTTGCAGGCATGCAAATGATATGATGGATAACGGGCCGTTAGGGAAGGCCTCCCAAACTCCTCTGCCCTGAAGCACAGTCACGGCTCCGCCGGACCGGTCCCCATCGCCTCGCCCATCCTTCTCACCGCCGCAATCTTGGCATGCAAAGGGCCCCAATCATCCCTTTCGGCGATCCCATTCCAGATCGCCTCAACTTCATCGATGTGCATCAAACAAGGGGCCGCGTCCCGCCAGTAGGGATGCTGGTCCTCTTCACGAGCCTCGAACCCGGCGACAGCTTCGCGGAACGCCGCCCAATCCTCCCCGGAGTAATCCGTCCCCTCACGCGGCTCGCCACCGCGCCAGTCGAAAAAGAACCGGTCGATCTGCGTTTCGGTTGACGCCATTGCACGCACGGCAGCCTGGATCATGGCGTTGGCATCGCTCGACGGGACAACGCCAAGCCGCCAGCAGAACCGGCGCACCATCGCTTCGCCAAAAAGCTGTGGGAAGCGTTCCAGTTGCTCGATCAGCGGCTCCGCCTCCACCAGCGGCCGCAGCGATACTGCGAGCTGTGCCACATCCCAATGGATCGCTTCGGCTTGCCGACCAAAGGCATAAAGGCCTGCATGGTCGAAATAGGCGGCCGTAAATCCCGGCTGCCACAATGGCGTGAAGCGCCATGGTCCGTAGTCGAAGCTCTCTCCCGTCACATTGATATTGTCGCTGTTCAGCACGCCATGGACGAAGCCCGCGACCATGTAGCTCGCCGCCAGATCCGCCGTCCGCTCGACCACGCGCCCTAGCAACTGTGCCGGGGCGTTATTCCCTGGCTCCTCGCCATACAGCTTTCGGAGCGCATAGTCCGTCAGCCTCTCCAGCAGCGCTTTGTCATCGAAGTAAGCCGCCCTCTGAAAGGAGCCGATGCGGATATGCGAATGGCTGAGGCGCACCATTACCGCCGCACGGGTAGGAGAGGGCTCGTCATTGCGCTCCAGCGCCTCCCCGGTCTCGATCAGCGAGAAGGTCTTGGACGTATTGACGCCCAACGCCTCCAGCATTTCGGTCGCCAATATTTCGCGCACGCCGCCTTTCAGCGTCAGCCGGCCGTCGCCGAACCGGCTATAGGGTGTCTGTCCCGATCCCTTGGTGCCGAGATCCAGGAGACGCCCCGCTTTGTCTCGCAACTGTGCGAACAGGAACCCGCGTCCGTCGCCGATATCTGGATTGTAGGCCCGGAACTGGTGCCCATGATAACGGAGCGCCTGCGGCTGGGGCAGATTGCCCGGCAAAGGCTCGACCGCCCGAAATGCCGTACCCATTCCTCATCCGTCAGCCCTTCCAGACCTACGCTCGCCGCCGCTTTGTCATTCCGAAAACGCAGGACCGTCTGCGGAAAATTGGCCGCCGCGACGTCATCGGCAAAGTCCGGCTGGAGATCGAATATTTCCTTTGCCGGAATGTATCTGGTGGCTTGCGAGGATTTGTCCATGCGGCGATATGGGGGAGCAGGGTAGGAAGTTGCAACCGCTGCCACAAACCCATGTAAATGAGGGCGCACGACCGTTGACCAAATTCACCGACGGATATTGGTGGTCCCCCGATGGCCTCAGGCTTCATTATCGGGACTATGCCGGCGGTGACGATGGCCGGCCGCCGCTGCTTTGCCTGCCTGGCCTGACGCGCAACGCCCGGGATTTCGAACCGCTGGCAGAGCGTCTCGCCGGTGAGTGGCGCTTGATCTGCCCGAACATGCGCGGCCGCGCCGAAAGTGCGCAGGCGAAAGATCCAATGACCTATGTCCCGCTGACCTATCTGCAGGATATCAGCCGCCTCTTGGCCGACCTGGCTATCACCCGTTTCGTCGCCGTCGGCACTTCGCTTGGCGGCTTGATCACCATGTTGATCGCTGCGACGCACAAGGAGTGGCTCGCAGGCGCCCTCCTCAACGACGTCGGCCCGAAGTTGGAGCAGGCGGGGCTCGACCGTATCCGCGCTTCTGTCGGCGTTGGCCAGTCGCACCAGAGTTGGGTCCAGGCTGCTCGCACGCTGGAGGAGGCGAACCGCGATATCTATCCCCACTATGGGCTGGAGCAATGGCTGGCCATGGCCAAACGCCTTTACCGTCTCAACAGCGGCGGCCGCGTCGTCCTCGACTATGACATGCGCGTTGCAGAGCCACTGCGCATCGCCGGCGGAGAGGCAGGCGTCGATATGTGGCCGGCCATGAAGGCCTTCAGCGATGTTCCCACGCTGATATTGCGCGGCGAGCGGTCCGACATCCTCAGCGCCGCGACCGCAGAGCGGATGGCGGCGGAGATTGGGCCGAGCGCCGAACTGGTCACTGTACCGGATGTGGGCCACGTTCCAGTGCTGGACGAACCGGAAGCCGCCGAGGCCATCGACCGCTTGCTTTCGCGGGTTCTGCATGGCTGACACTTCTCAGCGGCCGCCCCGGCTGCTGCACGTCCACGGCAGCTTCTCGCTCGGCGGGAAAGAAGCGCGCGCCGTGCGACTGATGAACCTGTGGGGCGATCGCGCTCAGCACGTGATCGTCAGCGCTGCGCCTCAAGCCATGAGCGCGCGCGCCGCAATCGATCCGTCCGTGCCGGTCAGCTTTCCCGAGTCCCCGCCGCTTACCGGCCGGCCCAGCCCCATGCGTTTCCGTGCGCTAGGCCGGTTTCTGTCGGGCTTCGATCTGGTCCTGACTTATAATTGGGGTGCGATGGATGCCGTCATGGCTCACCGCTTCTGCTCGCCCTTTCTGCGGATGCCGCCGCTTATCCACCATGAGGACGGGTTCAACAAGGAGGAAGCCGAACGGCTCAAGACGGAACGCAACCTCTATCGCCGCCTGGCGCTCCAGCGCGCAAGGGCTGTTGTCGTGCCCTCGATCCGCCTGGACGGGATTGCGCGTACAATTTGGAAACAGCCTGCGTCGAAGGTTCATCTGATCCGCAACGGGATCGACGTCGCGCGCTATACGCAGCCGGTAGCTGCTGACGCGATCCCCGGCCTCTTGCGATCGCCGGGCAAGCTGCTCGTCGGCACTTTGGCCGGACTTCGCCCAGTCAAGAATATCCCTCGTCTGATACGCGCAGTCGCGCCGCACCGAGATCGGCTGCAACTAGTGATTGTCGGGGATGGCCCGGAACGGGATTCGATCCTGGTCGAAGCGGAGCGGCATGGGCTTGATGATATCTGCATGCCGGGCTTCCTTGCCAATCCTTGGCATTTCTTGGGAGCGCTCGATATTTTTGCGCTGTCCTCTGACAGTGAGCAGTTCCCGATATCCCTCGTCGAGGCGATGGCGGCGGGATTGCCAGTGGCCTCAATGAACGTCGGTGACGTCGCACAGATGATCGCGCCGGAAAATCAGTCCTTTATCGTGCCTGACGAAGCGGCGCTCTCGGCTGCCTTGAAAGACCTGGCCGACAGTGCAGAGCTGCGCGCGCGTCTGGGTGAAGCCAATCGCCATCGTGCTCAACGTGATTTTAACGAAGCGGCGATGGTCGATGCTTATGCCGACCTGTACGGACAGGCACTATCCAGCCCCCATATTTTGCGGTAGGGCGCGCCCCGGATATTCGTCATCGGTCACCAAAGCTGCTATAGAGCGGCTTTTGTCCGATCGGGGACCCAGCAGCTTTTTGCGCGGGAGATTGCGTTGTTCAAGGGTTTGAAGCCCATCATCTATGGTGGTCGTGAAGTCTGGCCGCTGGTCGAAGGCGGGAAGGGCGTCGCCGTATCCAATCATGCCAGCTCGGGAGCTTGGGCGGCGGCAGGTGGCATCGGCACCGTTTCGGCGGTGAACGCCGACAGCTATGACAGCATGGGCAATGTCATCCCCCAAATCTATCATGGCCGCACTCGCCGCGACCGCCACGAAGAGCTGATCGCCTATGCCGTCGATGGCGCCGTTGAACAGGTGAAACGCGCCTTTGAAATCGCGGGCGGCAAGGGCGCGATCAACATCAATGTGCTGTGGGAGATGGGCGGCGCTCAGCGCGTGTTGCACGGCGTCCTTGAAAAGACCAGGGGCATGGTTGCGGGCGTCACCTGCGGCGCAGGGATGCCCTATAAGCTTAGCGAAATCGCTGCATCATACGGCGTCAGCTATCTTCCCATCGTCAGCTCTGGCCGTGCCTTCCGCGCCCTGTGGAAGCGCGCCTATTCAAAGGCTTCCGAATGGCTCGCGGCGGTCGTTTATGAAGACCCCTGGCTGGCGGGTGGGCATAACGGGCTGTCCAACGCTGAAGATCCGCGTCAACCGCAGGATCCCTATCCCCGCGTTCGCGATCTGCGCGCCACCATGCGCGAAGGCGGCATTTCCGACGACGTGCCGATCGTCATGGCGGGTGGTGTTTGGCATCTCAAGGACTGGAACGACTGGATCGACAATCCGGAACTGGGTGCGATTGCCTTCCAGTTCGGCACGCGTCCGCTCCTCACTCAGGAAAGCCCGATCCCCGACGAGTGGAAGCAGCGCCTAACGCAGCTTGAGCCCGGCGATGTACTTCTCCACCGCTTCTCGCCCACGGGCTTTTACAGCTCGGCGGTCCGCAACCCCTTCTTGCGTCAGCTGGAGGCCCGGTCGGAACGGCAGATTCCGTTCAGCACCGAACAGGCGGGCGACCATACGCATCAGCTCGATGCGGGCGTGAAGGGCAAGAATTTCTGGGTCACGCGTGGCGACCTGCTCCGCGCCCGGGAATGGGTGGGGCATGGCTTTACCTCGGCGCTCAAGACGCCTGACAATACGTTGGTCTTCGTCACGGAAGAGGAAAAGGCCGAAATCCGGAAGGATCAGACCGACTGCATGGGCTGCCTCAGCCAGTGCGCCTTCTCCAGCTGGATGGATAGCGAAACCAACTCGACCGGCCGCCTCGCCGATCCGCGCAGCTTCTGCATTCAAAAGTCGCTGCAGGAAGCTGTCCACGGCGGCGACCTCGACAAGAATCTGCTGTTCGCGGGCCATGGTGCGTACAAGTTCAAGCAGGATCCCTTCTATTCCAACGGCTTCGTGCCTACCGTGAAGCAGCTGGTCGATCGCATCCTGACGGGCCACTGATGGCGGATATTCAAGGATTGGCGGTGCTGGAGTATCATACACCGCATTTCGACATCGTGCGCCCTGGGCAGTTTGTTCTGTGTGCTGTCTCGGGCGCGCGGATCGATCTCGACGATCTTAAATATTGGAGCGCGGAGTTTCAGGAAGCCTATCGCGGCCCGGTAGAAGCGACACAGTCCTTCCTGCGCCACCGCGGCCTTCAGGCCATCTGACCTTCATCCTTCCTGTTCCCTTCTGCGCTTTGCTGCGCTACGGTGTGCAAGCAGGCGACAAAGATCGCCGCATGCGGAAGGATGTCAGCGATGTCGCGAATAGATATCTATGGCGATCGAATTTGCGTCGCCACCAGCTTCCTGATTGTGGGCTGGTTCATTTACAATATTCTCTTCTAAGCGGCCCTGGATGTGGGCGCTCTATCGAATAGCGGGAGTCTCGACCGCTAAAGCAAAGCTATGTTTGTTTTCTCAACTAGATGAGTAGATAAGCTCTTGAGCGCCACGCTCCGCGGCTTTTGAAGGATGTCAGCTTGCTCCGCGTCAACAACGGCTAAAGCGCACGGCCCTGATGCGACCACGCAAGGTTTCGTGTTCCTCCGCAAAAGGAGAAAACGATGACCCGAAAATCTGTTCGCTCACAGCATAAGCGCTCGTCCGACCGGCGGCGTGACATTTACCTGCCCCATTCTTCTTGGTCCCGGACATCGGCAGGGCCCGCGAATGCGGCGATCGCGCCCGACGATTTCTGGGCCCGTCTCGGCCTCTAATCAGCGAAAAACGACGGTCTTACCGCCGTTCAGCAGAACCCGGAGGTCGGCGATCCAGCCGACCGCCCGGGCCAGCACCTGCGCTTCGATATCCCGGCCAATGCGGATCATATCTTCCGCAGTCGCGCGGTGGTCCACGCGTTCTACTGCCTGCTCGATGATCGGCCCTTCATCAAGGTCGGCCGTGACGAAATGCGCCGTCGCACCGATCAGCTTGACGCCGCGCTCGTGCGCCCGGTGGTAGGGGCGCGCGCCCTTGAAGCCGGGCAGGAAGCTGTGATGGATGTTGATGCAGCGCCCATCAAGCCGCGTGACGAGGTCCTCTGACAACACCTGCATGTAGCGTGCAAGAATCAAATAATCCGACCGCGTCCTGCCGAAAATCTCCAGCAACGCCGCTTCCTGCGCTGCCTTGTCTCCATTCGGGGGCAATTCATGATAGGGGATGCCGTGCCATTCCGTAATGCGCCGCATGTCGGGATGGTTGGACACCACCCCCATTATGTCGACCGCGAGCGTGCCTGTCTGCCAGCGGTGCAGCAGGTCAGCCAGGCAATGCGATCCCTTTGACACCGCGAGCAGCATGCGCGGCTTTTCATTCGCTGGCGTCATCCGCCAGTCCATGGCGAAGCGCGTGCCGATGGCCGCGAACTCGGCCTGCAATCTCTCGGTATCCGCCATCCGCCCGTCGGTTGCTTCAAACGCCACTCGCATGAAGAAGCGTCCCGCTTCCCGATCGGCATATTGCTGGCTGTCCGTGATGAAGCCTCCGCGCTCCGCCAGAAACTGGCTGACGGCAGCAACGATGCCAACGCGGTCGGCGCAGACGAGCGTCAGCACCCAGGAAGGGACAACCGGATTGTTCAAGAACGCCTCCGCCAATGATCGGGAACGCCGTTGCCTTATGGCGGCCGCATGATCAAGCCGTTAAGGGGATCAGCTCTTCACGCTCGTCATCGCGAAAATGCCGGTCGCATTGCCTGCGTCGAAAGACAGGTCCAGCCTTCCCGTCTCCGGATCGATGTCGCGGCTGATAAACTCGTAAAAGGATCCAGGAACCTCTCGCAGGTGTCTGCCCGCGAACATCCGTTCAACAGGGTCCGCCCGCAACGCCGTTTGACGGACGCGCCCGGTGCGGGATATTTCCATCTTGTCCTTGATTGGCCAGTCCTCGCGCATCAGTCGATCGGCCAGCGCCGCAACGTCCACCACCCGATCGGTTGCGTGATTGAAGGCGTTGCCTTCCGTGGCGATCCATGCCGCTTCATGGGACCTCGACAGCAAGAGCTCATAATCCTCCAACGTGACGGGATCATGCTGCCTGTCGAATGCCGATACCAGCACAGGCAGTGCCGCCACCGCTTTGTCGAAGCCCACCGGCTGGCCTGAAGCGTAGCTTTGAAGAAGGCTTATGCTGTCCGCGTCCAGCGGATCGCGCGAAGTGCCAAATGTCCGCGCCGCTGCCTCAGCAAAGTCCGCGTCAAACCGATCAACATGCAGTTCGGAAAGGAAGAATTGCGGAATGTCTTCCGGCGCGTCTGCGTGGGTATAAGCCCGGCCCGTCATCTTCAACCGGTCGAGCGGATAGACGCCCGCCAAGCGGTAACCCAAGGGCAGGAAGATGCGGGTGAAAGCGTCTTCGCCAGCGGGTAGGGCGCCGGTTGGTCCGTCGGCGAAGCGGATCGTTCGCAATGCGCCATGATCGAACATCACCTTGCCGCCGCGCGCAAGTGTGTCCGCCACATAGGCTGCGCCGCTCGGGACCCGCTCAAGAAGGCCATGAAACAGGACGAGGTTCATCGCCATCGCAAGCGCCGCGCGCGACACGGACGGACCTCTTTCCTCCAGCAATGATGGGGCGATGGTCAGTGCTGCCATCACCCGCTGGGCAGCAGCTTGCCCCAGCACCGCTTGGGCGAGCCCGGCGATATGCCCCTGTTCATTTGCCACGGTCATGACGCGCTCCATCGACAGAGCGTCTGTTATCGCTCGCTGCCCTTGAACTGCCAAGAGGCCGAAGTCTCCGCCGCTTCACATTTTCCGAGGCATGCAGTCTGCGCCAGCCGCCTTGATCGCGCCGCAAAGGCGTGCGGCTTCAGCATTGCTGGCCAAGGGTCCCGCCTGCAACTTGGTCACCGCGCCGCCCTTCACGAGGAACAGCTGGTAGGCGGAAAGGCCAGAAACTTTGCCCCGCAGGCTGCTCCAAAGCGCCCGCGCACGGCCCTCTTCGCTGAACGCGCCTAGCTGGACGCGCCAGCCGCCCGTCGACGCGGCGCGAGGAACCTCAGCCTTCGCAGCCGTCTTGGGGGCCGATGCTTTCGGCACGTCAACAGCCGCAGCCGCTTTGGGGGCGGGGGGCTTAGCTTTCACAGAAGCTTTGGGCGAAGCAGGCTTTTCCGCATCCGGAGCAGGCGGAAGCGCTGCGGTTGCGAGCGGTGGCGGCCCTTCTCGTGTGACGGGCATGCTTGACGTGTGGCCATTAGCCTCCGCAAGCGCTGTCACTTCCTTCTGCCCCATCTCCCGCGCCATGGCGAGGCCCTGCTCGCGCTGATCGGCCGAGACATATTTGTCCATCTGTTTGAGGCTGGCTGTAGCCTGAGCCAATCCCGCCGCCGATGCGCGAGTCATCAACGCGTAGGCGCGCGGCCAGTTCTTCGCCGCCAGATCACCGTTAAACAGGGCGGTAGCGACGATATATTGCGCGCGCGGTTCCCCCCTTGCTGCTGACCGCTGCAGATAGGGCAGGGCGCTCGCCCGGTCCCCCTGCTGAAACATCAGCAGACCCAGATTATCTTCTGCACGCACATGGCCCTGCGCCGCGGCCTTTCGGTACCAATCGATCGCAGCGGTCATATCGGCCTTTACGCCGCGGCCGAGCTTGTGGGCTTGGCCCATGTTGAACTGCGCATCCGGGTCGCCAGCTTGGGCGAGCGGACGCCAGACAGAAACAGCCTTGTCATAATCGCCCTGCTGCCAGGCATCGACACCGGCTTTGACATCGGCAAGGGCGGGCGACGTCAGGCTCAGCATGGTTGCAGCGGCCAGGGTGCCCCAGATATGCTTCATGTGCATGTGCTCCTGAAAAGGACAGCTTCGCCACAGCTTATGATCTAACAAGGTTAACGGCAACTTAGCACTAATGAACGGGTGCCCGATAGTGCTTCGCTGCCTGCCAAAGGGATTGTGCGCTGTTAACCAATTCTTAGGCGCCGTCATGGCACTTCAATACGGAATTGGATTTTCTGGGGGAAACGCGCGTGCGCATACTCGCATTGGCATCGCAAAAAGGTGGATCGGGCAAGACCACCCTGTCTGGCCACCTGGCTGTGCAGGCTCAGATGGCTGGGGCGGGGCCAGTCGTCCTGATCGACATCGACCCCCAGGGATCGCTTGCCGACTGGTGGAACGAACGTGAGGCGGAATATCCCGCCTTCGCACAGACGACCGTCGCGCGTCTTGCTGCTGATTTGGAAATCCTGCGTCAGCAGGGCTTCAAGCTGGCCGTCATCGATACTCCTCCGGCCATCACCATGGCGATCCAGAGCGTCATTTCCGTCGCCGAACTGATCGTGGTGCCGACGCGTCCCAGCCCCCACGACCTTCGCGCGGTTGGCGCCACGGTCGATCTTTGCGACCGTGCTGGTAAACCGCTGATCTTCGTCGTCAACGCGGCGACCCCCAAGGCGCGCATCACTTCCGAAGCCGCCGTAGCGCTGTCGCAGCACGGCACCGTCGCGCCGGTGACGCTGCATCATCGTACGGATTTCGCCGCGTCGATGATCGATGGCCGCACCGTAATGGAGGTCGATCCCAACGGCCGCTCCGCGGGCGAAGTGACTCAGCTTTGGAGCTACGTCTCTGATCGCCTGGAAAAGAATTTCCGCCGCACTGTCTTCTCGGTGCCCAACGGCACAGCGGGTACGCCCGGTGCAGTTCGTCCGGCGACTGGTGGCTTCGGCCGCCGCGTCGTTGGCCAGTAAAAGGGAGGAGAAGACATCATGGCCGAACCTAAGCCACTCGCTTCGCTGACCTCGGGGCTTCTTGCTCGCAAGGGCGCGGCCCAGCCCGCCATGCGCCGTCCTGTCATGGGGTTCGGACGTCAGGCGAACGCAGCGCTGATGCAGGACGATCTCGGTTGGAATGACATGGGCTTCGACGTCACGGAGCCTGAGCCGGTACCCGCAGAGCCTCGCGCAGTCGTCGGCCTCACGCCGATGACTCAGCCGCCCGCAGTTGCGCCCGTGCCGCCCGTGGTCATGGCGCGCGAAGAATTGGCGGAACGGATGGAGAAAGCGGTCAAGACGATCGCTCCATCCGTCCGCCCGGCCACGAAGGGGCGCAAGGCTGCCTTCACGCTCCGCCTCGACGCCGATCGCCACCTGAAGCTCCGCCTCGCGAGCGCAATTGTAGGCCGGTCGTCACAACAAATGGTGACCGAGGCGCTCGACATATTTCTCGCCAGCTTGCCGGAGATCGACCGGCTCGCGCAGCAGCTGCCGCGCGACGAAGCAGAGTAAGAAGGACATAGCCATGAAGCGCAGCGCTCTTGCCAAGGCGGCCCTGTCGTCGCTCCTTGTCGGAACCACGATGGTCGGTTGCACCGGAGCGGCTTTCCGCCCGTCTGCTATCGCTCCGGTAAAGTCCGGCGATGATCGCGCCGCTGCCGCCATCGATAAGGCGCTGGCCGGCCGGGACGGTGCGCGTGCACTTGCTGCAGCCGAGGCAGCGGTTCAGGCCGCTCCGCGTGACGCAGCTTATCGCCATTTGCTGGGCCGCGCATACGTCGCCAACGGGCGCTTCGCCTCGGCCGAGACCGCGCTCACCGACGCGATGACGCTCGGCGATCGGGACCCTCGCACTATCGTCAGCCTGGCCCTCGTGAAGGTTGCCCTTGGCAAGAGCGATGCGGCTCGCGATCTTCTCGCCGCGCATGCCGACGTTGTTCCTGCTGGCGACTATGGTCTCGCCATGGCGATGGCCGGGGACGCGTCCGAAGGCGTCCGCATTCTTTCCGAAGCCATTCATGACCCGTCGGCCACCGCGCGCACGCGCCAGAATCTCGCTTATGCCTATGCGTTGGCGGGTCGTTGGAAGGACGCGCGCGTGATGGCCGGTCTCGATCTCGAGCCGCTGGCCGCCAATCAGCGGATCGCGCAATGGGCGCAAACCGCCGCCCCCGAATTCGCGCAGCAGCGCATCGCCGGTTTGATGGGCGTGACCATCGACGGCGCAGATGCCGGTCAGCCGGTTGCACTGGCGCTCGCGCCCGAATCTGCGCCGGTCCAGGCGGAACAAACCGCCGCACCCGAGCCGGTCATTCAGCCCGCACCGGTGGAAGTCGCTGCGGTGGACATGCCACACGCTGAAGCCATCCAGCAGGCCGCCTATATCGCCGCCGAAGCGCCGGCACCCGCCTTTGCTGCGCCCAAGGCGCTGATGAAGCCGGCCACCTTCCGTCAGCCAGCAGCCGTCCGCGCGCCGCTCGCGCCGCGCCGGATACAGGCCGCCTATCATCCGGAAGGCAGGGGCAAAAGCAACTGGGTCGTTCAACTCGGCGCTTATGAAAATGCTGCGGTCGCCAAGGAAAAATGGTTCGATATGGCCCGCCGCAACAGCGCGCTGTCGGCCTTGCCGGTACTTACCAGCCAGATCACGGTGAACGGCGTCAGCTATTCGCGCCTCGCCGTCAGCGGTTTCAACGATCGCGCTGAAGCGGTTGCGCTCTGCCGGGCCATTCGTGCCCGCCGCGGCCAATGTTTCGTGCGCGAAAACGCCCCTGACGCAGCGCCTCAGCGCTGGGCTCCGGCACTCAAGCCGCGTCAGTTCGCCTCGCGCTGAAGCAGCAGAAGCGGGGCTTGACCGCCCCGCGCTGTAGCGCTTCCTTCTGGTCGGATTGAGCCCGCCCAAGCCCTTTTCTTCGTTGGAAGAGGAGCGCCTTCGATTGGCTTGACCTGATAGGGCAATTCATCCAAACCGAGATGCACTGAACACCGCAAACTATTGCGCGCGTGCGCAACGAATCCGTGCTATCATTCTGATTTCATGAATTTTCGGCTATTCTGAAGCACCCGCCGAGTGGGTGAAAAGTGGCTCCCCGAGTAGGATTCGAACCTACGGCCATTCGATTAACAGTCGAATGCTCTACCGCTGAGCTATCGGGGAGCAGCCCGGCTCTCGCTGGGCAGGCCGCGCCTATAGCAGCGGGATTCTTGGGATGGCAAGCGCAGAATTACGAATTTTTTCAGGCAATGAATTGTTCGGCGGCGATGCGGTCATCCAGCGTGTGTTCGGGGTCGAAAAGCAGCGTCAGGGGCGTGCCGCGATCGATCTGCACTTCCACCTGTGCGACGTCGCGGACTTCCCGCTGGTCCGCCACGGCGCTGACCGGCCGCTTTACTGGGTCCAGCACGGTAAATCGAATCGCCGTGCTTTCTGGCAGTATTGCGCCACGCCAGCGCCGGGGACGGAAAGGGCTGATCGGGGTCAGCGCCACGAGCCCCGAACCAAGCGGCAGGATGGGCCCATGCGCCGAAAGATTATAGGCGGTCGATCCCGCGGGGGTGGCCACCAGCACACCGTCGCAAACCAGTTCGGAAAGCGCGGTGCGCCCGTTCACATGCACTTCCAGCTTGGCCGTCTGACGCGTCTCACGCAGCAGCGACACTTCGTTGATCGCCGGTATGGAAAAGCGCTCGCCATCGACCGTATCGACCGTCATGCGCAGCGGATTGACCTTGAAGGGCTTGGCCGCCTCGATCCGCTGCTCCAGCCGCTCCAGCCGCCATTCGTTCATCAGGAACCCGACCGTGCCCAGGTTCATGCCGAACACCGGCATGATTTTGCGGCCCTCCAGCATGGAATGCAGTGTCTGCAGCATGAAGCCGTCACCGCCCAGCGCGATGATCATATTGGCCTGCTCAACCGGCACGAAGTCATAAGCGGCGCGCAAACGTTCCTCGGCGGCCTTGGCGGCCTGCGTGGGGGAAGCGAGCAGCGCCCGCCGCGGCTCCTCGCTCATCCGCCGGTCACGCTCATATGGCGTCCGACGGCGGCTGCAGGCGCTCCTGCGCCGATCCGGAAGTCGTGAGCAGCAGGCTTCAGTCTCAATGCCCGATCGATCAGCGGCTCGACGGCCGCCAACCCGCCAGCGCGGAAGGCGGTCTTCAAATCGACATGATCTTCATGCCCGAGGCACATGAAGATCTTTCCTTCGCATGTCATGCGCATGCGATTGCAGTCGGCGCAGAAATTGTTTGTAAGCGGCGTGATGAGGCCCAGCCGGACGCCCAGGCCATCAACCGCATGATAACGCGAAGGGCCGCCAGTCCGGTGCGTGATCGGCCGCAGATCATGATGCACCCGCAACTGATCCACCACATGTGTCAGCGGCAGATAATGATCCGTCCGGTCTTCGCCCGTCTCGCCCAGAGGCATGGTTTCGATCAGGGTGAGGTCGAAGCCTTGCCCGTCGCACCAATGGAGCATCGGCAGGATCTCATCTTCATTGATACCCCGCAGCGCTACCATGTTGATCTTGACTGTCAGACCCGCCGCCTTCGCGGCCGCAAGTCCTTCAAGCACCGGGCGAATATCGCCGTTGCGCGTCACATGGGCGAAGCGTTCCGGATCGCGGCTGTCCAGGCTGACGTTGATCCGTCGAACCCCCGCCTCGAACAGCGCGTCGGCATGCTGCGCGAGCCGCGTGCCATTGGTGGTGAGTGTCAACTCATCCAGCCCTTCGCCCAGATGCCGGCCGATGCGGTGGACCAGATCGATGATATCCCGCCGCACCAGCGGTTCTCCACCTGTCAGCCTGATCTTGCGAATGCCGCGCGCGATGAACAGATCGGCCAGTAGCGCGATCTCCTCCAGCGTCAGCACCTGATCCTTGGGAAGGAAGGTCATCCGCTCCGCCATGCAATAGCGGCAGCGCAGGTCACAGCGGTCCGTCACCGAAATCCGCAAATAGCTGATCCGGCGGCCCAGCGCATCGGTCAGGGCCGTGCGCGGGAGATCGGGCTTGTCCATGCTCGCTTAGCTAAGCCATGGCAAACCCTGGCGCAAGCACTGCCGGTTGCAGCAACGTGAACGGGTCGCTAACCCGTCTTCTGCTATCTGCCCCCAATGCGCGGGCCCCAGGAGTTTTAATGTGAGCGGTGAAACCGCACTGCATGGACAGCGCAGCCTTTTCATCCTGTCTCCAGGGGATCGTGATGGACTGTCCCATGTCGCGCGGCAGGCAGGCTGGCGCGTCATTGCCGCACGGCGGCCGACCGACGCGGCGCAGCGCTTTCTCCATAGCGATGCCCAGATTGCGATAGTGGACATGCGGGACGCTGCGGAAGGCGAGAGCCGACTGATCGCGTCCATTTGTCCAGCGGTCGAAGCGGGCGGCGGCGCTCTGATCGCCCTCGTCGATGCCCAAGCTCTCGGCCGGACGCCCGCGCTTTTTGAAGCTGGCGCGACTCATTTCCTCGTGGCCCCATTCTCGCCAGAGCAGGTGCGCGCCACGCTTGCGTCGGCTCAGCGGCTGGTCGATCGGCTTGGCGGCGGTGTGACACACAGCCAGCGAGCGCAGCGCATACGTCGCGGTGACGCACTTTTCTGGGAGTTGGACGAGGGGGGGCGTTCGGTCCGGCTCAGCGACAATCTTGCACGGCATCTCCATCTCGACCGTCAGACCATCAGCCCCGCGGGATTTGTACGCTGCCTGCCCCGTG
>Ga0105148_100026_pt1 | contig 21424 bp, 17 predicted proteins | sample RS_199metaG_FD_91502 | JGI IMG/M metagenome (GOLD analysis project Ga0105148, IMG submission 91502) | Switchgrass associated microbial communities from Austin, Texas, USA, to study host-microbe interactions - RS_199 metaG | ecosystem: Host-associated > Plants > Roots > Rhizosphere | place: USA... | reverse complement strand
CAACATGATCATGCCATGGTCGGTCACACCGCTCGTCGAGCGCAACATCGGGCATACTCCGCTTGGCAAGTGGATGACGGACAAACTCCAGCCCGATCGCGTATCGCCTGTCGTCGCGTTTCTGGCGCACGAAAGCTGCCCGATCACTGGGCAGTTCATATCGGCAGCGGGCGGACGTGTGACCCGCATCGTGTTCGCCTCACCCCCCGGATATTTCAATCCAGACCTGTCGATCGAGGACGTGCGCGATAATTGGGCGGTGGTTTTGGGCGATGTCGATGATGCCGGGAATCTGGACGGCTTTTTCGAGGTGAGCGGACAGCCGACGGAATTCGCAAAGATCAAGGAGCTCGTGGGCGAATGACCCGCGCGCTAAGGACATGGTGATGGACCTTCTGGCCGGCCGGGTGGCCATCGTAACCGGCGCGGCATCGGGCATCGGCCGCAGCGTCGCCGAACGGTATCTGGACGCAGGTGCGGCCGTGGTTGCCGCCGACGTCAATGCCTATGGCCTGCGCAGCCTGGCGGAGCACACCGGGACGGGCGGGCCGCGGCTCGTGACGGTGACCTGCGATGTCGCCGACGAGGCGCAGATCGACGAAGTCGTCCGCACGACGTTAGACCGTTTCGGCCACGTCGACATCCTTGCCAATATCGCGCAGGCCGGGCTGGGCGACCACCGCCACCTCGAGCAGACGTCCGTCCAGACGGCTATGACCAGTTTCATCGGCGGTCCGCTTCAGTCAATGCTGTTCATGCAGAAATGCCTGCCGGCGATGCGTGATCGCCATTACGGCCGGATCATCAACGTCGCCTCGCATTCCGCACTCATAGGCGCGCCGGGATTTGCTCCCTACGAGATGGCCAAGGGAGCGATTCAAGCGCTGACGCGGAACGCGTCGCAGGAGTGGGGTCCCTATGGCATCACCACCAATTGCATTCTTCCGGTGGTGCGCACGACGGCCTATGACCTGACCGAGCAGGGCCGACAGGCTGCAGCCGCCCTGGAAGATTCCATCCCGGTCAAACGCTTCGGAACGCCGAAGGATTGCGCCCCGGCCTTCGTGTTCCTTGCCAGTGAGGATGCGGGCTACGTCAACGGGCAGATGATCGGCATCGACGGGGGTTTCCGGCTATTTGCATGATCCCGCATTCGCCCGTTCTGAAACCATGAGAGATATCGACCACTTGGTGTGACAGGAGCTGGAGCAGACATGGCGTTCGACATTACCGGCGGATATCCCGAAGAGCTCGACTTCCCGCTGGCCGGACCGCCCGAGAACCCCGACATGCGCGAAAGCACATCGATGTGGATTTCGGACAAGGCGGGCCGCTTCGGCTTTCCGCGCATGACCGTGGAGTCGCTCGCGTTCGACTGGGAAAATCGCGGCATAGAAGCGAACCTGGCATTCCCAACCGGCCGGGTTCTGATCGGTTCCGGTGGCTTCCCCGCGCAACCCGTGAAGCGCAGTGGTGATCGTGCGCTGTCAATTGGCGGCGGACCGCTGCGCTTCGAGGTCAAAGAACCGCTTCGCCATTGGACCATGACCTTCGACGGAACGATGTACGATCGCACCATCTCGGATCAGATGCGTGGCATCGCCAGTCAAGAGCGCCGCCGCGTAGTGATCACCGTCGATGCGCATATGGCCGCTCCGCCCTGGAACCCGGGCGAGCAGGCGGGCCGCTCCGGAAACGATTCCGCAGCGCTGGCGGTCGGCGGCGTCGGCGGCACGCGCTACGAGCAGTTGTTCACCTGTACCGGCAGCCTGTCGATCGAAGGCGAGCCCGAACAGCATTTTGAGGGCACAGGACTAAGGGTTCGCCGGACGGGCATCCGCTCGCTCGGCGAGTTCAAGGGCCACTGCTGGATGTCCGCCCTTTTTCCGAGCGGAAAGGCTTTCGGCGCCCTCGCATTCCCGGCGCCCGATACTGATGGGCCGCCATCTTTTAGCGAGGCTTTCATATTTGACGGCGCGAACAAGCGGCACGGTAAGGTACTCCAGGCGCCCTGGCTGACACACTTCGAACCGCATGGCGGCGAATGCGCCCTGGCGCTCGAAATGGAGGATGGCGAGGTCGTGAGGATCGGTGGCCTCACCCATGACTCGGCTTTCTTCCCGTCTAACACTCCGCTGCTGGGTGATTGGAGCCTCGATGAACCTTTGCCGCTGCCCTTCCATCGTGGCGGTGTGCGCTATCGCTGGGATGGCGAGGAGACCTACGGCATGATCGAGCGATCGCTCCCGCTCGAGCAATGGCGACACCAATAATCAAGGCATAGGTCCGCCCGATATACCGGCATCGGCAGCCGTAACAACAGGCAGAAGACTTTAGCGAGAGAGCAGGATGATGGGCGAACTGAACGAACAGCAACTTTGCGAAACGGCGGAAAGCCTAGCAGGATTGCACGACTGGGGTACAGACGACAGTTTCCGGACTGGGTTGCGCAAGCTGATCGAGGCGGCGGAGGCGATGCCCGTGGCGGATGTCATACGCAAGCCGGTCGCAGATCAGGCGGTGGGCCTGCTCGTCACCCGGCTTCATCTGCAGGACGACGCCCGTCGCCACCCGGAGGTGCTTGAGGGCAAGATTGAGCGTCCGCTGATAGTCACCGGCGCGCCGCGCAGCGGCACGACCTGGCTCTACGAGCTCCTGTCGCTCGATACGGGAGTTAGGGCACCGCTGGACTGGGAAGTCATCGCACCGTGGCCGGCTCCTGACATCGTGACTTTCGAGACGGACTCCCGCATTGCCGATCTTCAGGCAAGATATGACCATCTACTTTCGGAAATACCCGCGCTCGCCACGATGCATCATTGGGACGCCCGCGCCCCGCAGGAATGCAACTGCTTCACCACGCTGCATTTCGTCAGCTCGAACTTCTGGTCGTCGTTCGGCATTCCCGATTATCTCGACTGGCTGGTTCATGAGCGCCACTCCGGCGTGTTCAACACGCATCGCCGCGTTCTTCAGCAATTGCAGTGGAAAGGGCCCAAGGGCCGTTGGCTGCTGAAGTCTCCTCCCCATCTGCTGATGCTTGAAGACCTACTAGCGGCCTATCCCGACGCGATGATCATTCAGACCCATCGGGAGCCTCAAGCGGTCATTGCCTCACTGGGGAGCTTGATCCGGGCGCTGCGGCAGGCGAACTTCCCCGATGTGCCAGAGCTGACCGACCCAAAGGTCATCGGAAGTGAGGTCATGATGCAATATGGCGAGGCACTCGAACGCGCGACACATAGCCGTCAGAACCCGGATATTGACCGTCGAGTCTTCGATGTTGCGTATCGCGATACCCTGTCGGATCCGATTGGCACGGTAAAACGCATCTACGAACATTTCGGGTTGGAGTTCACCCCCGCCTATGAGCAGCGGCTGGCAGACCTCGTCAATATTGACCGTCCCAGCGCTGGAGGCCGGCATCGCTATGATCCTGAAGAGTTCGGGATCCCAGCGATGGACATCGGCAACCGGCTGCCCGCCTACCGGGCACGGTTCGGCGATCTGCTTTGACCGCCCGTGCCCGGGGGCAGTTGGGCTCTGCTTCTCGCCTCTAGCGGCTCTTGGGCAGGCCCAGGAATATTTCCGCAATCTGTGATCGCTGCACTTCGCTAGTACCGCCATAGATGGTAGCCACCTGGATCTGCCGGTGCATATGTTCGACGGTGGCAAGCGGAGAGGGCGCGCCTTCCAGCGTCTCGGGCGCGGCCAAGTCCATTAGGTCAGCATAGACCGGCTGGCTGCGATCGCCGTAGAAATGCTTTGCCATGTTGCCATAGGCGGTGCGGCCTGCGTCAGGATGGGCCTGGACATACCAGGCGCCGCGCATGGACAGAAGATCGCCCACCTGTGCGACGATAGCGCCACGAGCGATGCGTTTGCGGGTGTCGCGATCGTCGAACGGTACGCGCCCGTCGGCATCCGGCTTCTTTGCCCATTCGATAAGGCACGGCAGGATGCGCCGATCGCCTGGGCCGTATACGCCTGCCTGCTCTAGCTTGAGTGCCGCGCCCATAACCTTCGCGCCTTCATTGACGGGGCCGATGCGCCAGCTGTCCGGCACGGCCACGTCGGTGTAAAAGGTGGTGTTTGTGCGCTCGTCCATCACAGTGTGGATGGGATAGACCTCCACGCCCGGATCGTTCATCGGCAGCAGGAACAATGTCAGCCCCTTGTGCTTGCTGCTGCCGGGCTCCGTGCGGGTAAGCATTAGTGCGTAATCGGACATGTTCGCGCCAGTCGTGAACATCTTCTGGCCGTTGATGAGCCAGACCTGGCGTTCCTCGTCCCAAACGGCTTTCGTCTGCGCCGCGAAGATATCGGAGCCGCCACTTGGCTCCGAATAGCCCATGCAGCACGCCGCCTCGCCCGCGGCGATCCTGGTCAACGCCTCCGCCCTCAACTCGTCAGTGCCGAAGTGCATCACCATCTGCCCTACCATGGAGATGACGATTTGCGCGTGCGGTGCGACCCCTAGCTTCTCCCAGGTTCGAAGCGCAGCGAGGGCGGCAATCGGGCCCACACCGCGACCACCCCATTCCTTCGGCCAATCCGGGAATAGCAATCCCTCTTTGGCCAGCGCCTTGGCGATCTCCAGATCATGTCCGTCATAGGAATCATGCATCTTTGCTTGGCGTTCCGGAGTCATCAGTTCCCGCAACAGGACTTCGGTGTCGTGGGCAACCTTCTCGGCTTCCTCGCCCAGGCTGAAGTCGATCCCGACATCGCCAGCGTCCACCAGCGGCGCGCTGCCGCCCAGCCAAAGCCTTTCAGACACGCGGGCGAGTTCATCACCCGGATCGCCGAGCATTAGCATTCGAGCCTTGGCACGGCGGAAGAAGAGTTGCGCGTCATGTTCAAGCGACAGGCCATAGCCGCCAAAGGTATGAAGCGCGGTGCGCGTGGTCTGGTCGGCCGTGGTCGCAGCCCAAGCATAAGCCATGCTGACGGCGGCTGCCGCCTCTAAGTCAGCCCGCGCCGCTGACCATGCAGCCCACCAAGCGAGCAGACGGGAGCCTTCCACATCAACGGCGCGGTCGGCGAGCGGCAAAGCGATGGCTTGGAAGCTTCCGATCGGGCGGCCGAATGCGTGTCGTTCCTTTGCGTATTCGGCCGCCAATTCAAGGCTTGCGGCGGCCATGCCCGTGAGTTCGGCGGCGACCAGCAGCTTCCACTCCTCAACGGCAGCAGCATGTGCGGTCCGCGCTTCCTCGCCGGTCGCTAGCAGGGCTACTGGCTTGGCAATGCTCGAGTCGAACCTGGCGACACGGTAACCGCCATGGTCATGTTCGAGCGGCGTCAGCCCGCCTTCGAACAAGGCGAGCCGGTCGCCATCCAGCGCAACGACCAAGTCGGCATCGGCGCCGAAATGAACTAACTGTCCGGGTCGGCGGCTGGCGTCAAACAGGGCGAATGCGGCGACGGCCTCGCCGGAAGCAATCCTGTCAAAGTGCGCGCCAGCCTCCGGCGCGTCCGACATGCCGACCAGCCGTGCGACAATCAGGGTCTCAGTTAGCGGCAAGCTGACGATCGCACGACCGGCCTGTTCATTGAGCAGCATCGCGTCGAAGACGCTGAGCGGCCCCATCTCCGACCGCGCCGAACGCATTGCAAGCACGCCCATTTCTGCAAGTGCCCGCAGGAGCTCTCTGTCGAGACCAGGAGCGAAGTGTTCGCGTGCGCGCGTACTGCCGCCCATTTCGGTGAACAAGCGGCCGAAGGAGGAAACCAGAAGTTCCTGTTCGTCTGTCAGATTCAGCTTCACACCCAGCTCCCACATCAAAAAATCAATATGGCCATCGCGCGACCTGACAGTCCCGTCAAGTCCTTCAATTGCAGCTGCGGCTAAACTTGGCGCGGGGGCCTACAGGATTGGCGGGCAGGGTGACGACGCTGTGCAGAGCCTCTTCGGCACTGCCATTGTACCAATAGTGAAGAATCCCGCGGTCGATGAGCAGATCGCCCGGTGAAAGCGTGACCTCTCCGGTTTCCACGCCGAATATCAGTTTGCCCGAGACCATGGTTATGTAGTCGATCGTGTCGGTCGCATGCGTTTCAGACCGGCTGCCGGGCGGCGTGCGCACCAAGAAGAAGCAGCTGGCCCTCGAGTGGATGAGGTCCATGTTAAGAACCAGTCCCTGCTCGGGGAATGCGTCATTGTTGGCCGGAACCTCGGCTGTGCTCCATGCGAGTGGACCCCATGATTCAGCGGAGGACTGAGCATTGCCAATCTCCTCTTCTCGAACAATGGTGCTCTTTCCTTGAGCATTGAGCCCAGACACATAGCAGTGCGGCATATAAATTCCCCTTTTGAGTGACGAGATGGGCAGGGTACCCGATGAGCAAGCAACTTTTTGCGGCTCGCAACCAAGCGGCGGGCAGCGGAACGGGGGCTATTCCCGGACGAGCAGGAAACAACCCGCGAGCGGCCCGCCGGCGGTGGTCAGCACCGCCACTTTGGGATCGCCACTCACCTGGCGCGCGTCGCCGCGGCCCCAGAGTTGAACGCAGGCTTCGTGGACCTGGCCATAGGCATGCATCCGCCCGGCGGATAGCGCGCCGCCATTGGTGTTGATCGGCAAATCCCCTTCCAGGGCGATGCGGCTGCCGTCGCCGATGAAATCCTTTGCTTCGTAGCGGCCGCAAAAGCCGAGATTCTCGATCCAGTTGATCGTATGATAGGTGAACCCGTCATAGAGTTCCGCGACGTCCACATCCTTTGGGCGCAGATCCGTCCTGTTCCACATCATCTCGGCGACCTTGGGCTGTGCCTGTGTGTCGAGCGCTTCGAGTTGTGTCCAACTGTTGCGGTAGCGCATGTTGGTGCCGACGGCTTCGATGCGGATCAGCGGATTGGGCAAATCGCGGGCGGCATCGACATGGCTAACGATGATCGCGGCCGACCCGTCCACGGGCACATCGCAGTCGAACAGGCGCAACGGGCTCGTCAGCCGGGGCGATGCGAGATAGTCCTCCATCGTCATCGGCGTTCGGTAAACCGCCGCAGGGTTTAGCGAGGCGTTACGGCGCCCATTCAACGCGATCCGTCCGACGCTCTCATCGCTGATGCCTGACTTGTGTCTGTAAAGGTTGAAATAGAGCGACTGCTGCAGGCTCGCCGAATAAACATGATAGGGTGCGTACCAATTGAATGGGCCATAGACTCGCTGGCCCGGCTTGAAGAGCGCATTCGCGAAAGAGCTTTTTCGGGCAGTGGCTTCATACACCGTCCGAAACACCAGCACATGGCGGCAATAGCCCGCGGCAATCGCACCGATCGCATTGAAGATGGCGCCAAATTGCCCGGCGGTTTCGGAACAGTTTGAATACCAGCCGACCTGCAGGCGCAAAGCGTCCTGGACCGCCGGAGCACCGACATCGGCGATCCCGGCCCCGTTCGCCGCGTCTCCCGGCCAGGTCGCCAGCCCGTCAATGTCGGCGCGCGTCAGCCCCGCGTCCGCGATCGCCTCGAGTGCCGCATCGATGGTGAGCGCAAGCGCCGACTTGTTCGCCCCCCTGCTGATCTTCGATTGGCCGATGCCCGTTATGGCGGTTTTCTTTTCCCGGTAATTCGTCACAGCTCAGCCCTCACCGGTGCAAAGAGCGGTACCCATATATCTTCATTCTGCTCAAACCTGACCTGGACAGGCATGTCGAAATCCACATCGTCGGGGTCGCAACCAACGATGTTCGTGGCGAGGCGAACATCCTCCTGCTCATCAATTGCGACGAGCGCTATGACATAGCGGTCGGGTAAGCCGGGCACCCATTGTCTGTAATTGACGCTGTAGGTGACGATGCGGCCGCGGCCGGACACCGCCTCATAACCGGTGTCGCGACTCTCGCAGGCGGGGCAAAAGCTCGTCGGCGGGTGGATATAGTGGCTGCATTGCTGGCACCGCTGGATCAGCAGCTTGCCATCCTTGCCGCCTGTCCAGTACGGCTGGTTGTCGAGATCGAGGGCGGGAAGGGAGCGAGTAACCGTCATCTGGATAGCCTCCGACCTTCAGCTATCGCAGTCGATGGGGCGCTGACCGACTACGGACAGATCATAGCCATCAAGCGCGATCAGGTTTTGCTTGCTGTTGCTGAGCAGGATCATGTCGTGAACGCCCAACTCCGCCAGGATTTGCGCACCGACGCCATAGTCGCGCAGTTCGTCCATACCGACGCCGCTGTTCCTGTCGACCATGTCAAACATTCGGCTGAGTACGTCTGGTCCATCCTTGCGTAGGGCGACGATGATGCCACTCCCTTCCTGCCCGATGATATCCATGCACTTCGCCAAAGTGCCGGCGCGCGGGCCGTCGCGGCCGAACATGTCCGTCAGCGGCGCGATCTGATGCATGCGGACGAGCGTCGGCTTCTCCGGATCGACATTGCCCTTCTGCAGAACGATCTGTTCCGTGCCAGTTGCGCGGTTGTAGAAGCTGATAGCGCGCCACTCGCCACCCCATCGGCTGGTAAAGGTGGTTTCGCTCCGACGCTCCACCAAGTGGTCGTGGCGGCGGCGATAAGCGATCAGATCCCTAATCGTCCCGATCTTTAGGCCATGTCGGCGCGCAAAGGGCACGAGGTCTTCGAGCCGCGCCATGGTGCCGTCGTCGTTCATGATTTCGCAGATCACGCCGGAGGGGCTGAGGCCGGCCAGTCTGGCAACATCGACGGCCGCTTCGGTATGGCCGGTGCGGACGAGCACGCCGCCGTCGCGTGCGACCAAGGGAAAGACATGACCGGGCGTGACGATATCCTGCTTCCCCTTTGATCCGTCGATCGCGACAGAGATGGTACGCGCGCGATCGGCAGCGGAGATGCCGGTCGTAACGCCTTCACGCGCTTCGATCGACACGGTGAACGCGGTTTCATGACGAGTGCCGTTATGGCGGCTCATGAGGTCAAGGCCGAGCGTCTCGACACGGGCGCGGGTGAGCGCAAGGCAGATCAAGCCTCGGCCGTAGGTCGCCATGAAATTGATGGCGTCGGGCGTCGCCATTTGCGCGGGGATGACAAGGTCGCCTTCATTCTCACGATCCTCGTCATCCACCAGTATGAACATGCGTCCGTTGCGCGCTTCATTGATGATCTCCTCCGGCGACGCAAGTGCCGTCCCGCCCTCACGCTTGAGAAGATAGGCCTCCAGCTTGCTTAAGGTTTCAGCCGTCGGGTTCCAATCATTTTCCCCCAGACGACGAAGGCTGTTGGCGTGTAGCCCAGCCGCCCGGGCGAGTCCGGCACGGGTCATGCCGCTCTCATGAACCAGCTTGCGTAATGAATCGATCAGCGCGGACGCCATACAAGCTCCCAAACAATGAAATGACGCAAATCACAGGTAAATTTAGAAAATAATAAGAATCATCCCGGTATTTCACATTCGACACTTCGCGCGACAATTGCGACTATCTTTACGAATACAAGAAAACAGGGAGACAAGCGAATAGGAAAAGCACGGTCATCGTGACCGACCGCAGTGCTTTGCTCGAGGTGTTGGGTCTCCCACTCTGATCTAAGAGGCCAAATTTCCGCCGCCGCAGGGCAACCTCGGCCCGGCGGTCTTTAACTAAAGGGTCGAGCGAAGCAGTCAATTTCAGAGATTGACTATAATGTCAAAAACTAATTTGACATGCGCGGCGCCATCGATAAGGATGCGGGCCTTGAAGGAGAGAACTGGTGAGCGACGGTCCGCCTACGTTGGAAGCTGTCAATTTCACCTTTCCGATCGAGTGGGGAAAATGCCGGGAAGTGGCTTTAGCTCTATTAGATCCCGATCCGGCCCTGGCCCAGTCAGATGATCCGGGTGTCGTGGCGTCAGTCTTGCCAGCGCCCGTCATTTTGCCGGCGTGCAGCTTTCGTTACGGGCCGCAGAACGTTCCGCCTATCGTGACAATGTCGGAAAGGGGCATGGTCGATCGAAGCCGTTTGCTGCAGGGTGGTCTGGAATTTGAGTTCTACCAGCCCATCAAATCTGGCGATACGCTGGCGGTGACCGAACGCCTCTCGAAAACCTATGACAAAAAGACATCGAAGGGTGTGCTTCGCTTTTTCGAGTTTGAAGCGGCATTTCGGACCCTTGATGGGGAACTGGTATGCACCGTAACTACCACCAATATCGAGCGCAGGCCGGGCGAAGATGGTTGATGAAGTTTCCAACCCTCCAAGGGTCAAGGTGACCGACCTTAACGTTGGTTCGACTATGCCGGAACGGCGCATCGGTCCGATTACGCAAGAACATCTTATCCGCTATGCCGGTGCAATGGGGGACTTCAACCCCTTTCATTATGATGCGGAATTGGTCCGCTCGCGCGGCTTCAAAGGAATTTTCGCACAGGGTCTATTTACCGCGGGCATACTTGGTCAAACGCTGGCGGCTTGGGCAGGGCAGCACCTGATTCGTAAGCTTGGAGTGCGGTTTGCCGAACCCGTGTGGCTGGGCGATAATCTGATTATCAGTGCCGTGGTAACGCGCACCTACTCGAGCGACCATGGTAAGGCACGAGCGGAACTCGACTGCATGGTGTCGTCAGGAGACGGACGCCAGGTGCTCAAAGGTTACGCAACGGTCGGTGAGGCAGACTGATGCCGGCCTCCTGATGCGCTGACTCAAAAAGGATTTTAGAGGGATCGAAACTCTGTCGCTATGGCTCGCGGCGGGACGATACATCTACGAGTTCAGAGGTCAAATTCCTTGAGGTTTGATGGGGCAAGCTTCACGCGAATGGCGTAGGCGACCAAGTGCGCATTCGGGAGTGCCGCGCCTGGCTTTGCAGCGGTGCTTGGTGATAGGAACGGCCGCTATGCTGCGTCGAAGGTGGATCATCTCTCAGGACGACACCTGGATCGGAAAACAAACTGCTAGCCGTTGTGCCGATCCGGGTTATACCGCGCGTTGATCTGTCGTAAGGATCTGCCCCGCAGTATCCACCGCGGGGCAGGCAGCTATTCACAATGGATGACAGCTTCGTTAGAATTTAGCGGTAGCCGTGACACCAAAGGTGCGAGGTTCCCGAATGATGCTGCGCCCGAAGTCGAGTTGCGGAATCACGAGTGCGTTCACATAATCCCTGAGGTTGGTGATATTTTTTCCCCAGATGGCGATGTCAAGCGTTCCGTCCAAGAGCGTGACGCCGGCGCGCGCGTTGACGAGGACATGTTTGACTCCGGTGGCGGATTGTTCAAATCCAGCTGCGTCGGTCGGGGTATAGGGAAGCCCGTTCGTCGCGTCGCGCAGCACGCCGTTTTGATCGGTGTAGAAAGCGAACGGGTAGAGGGCCTGGCGGGATTGGTAGGCAAAATCGACGCGGGCGTTGATCTTGCCGAAGCTTACGTCTCCTTCCCAAGCCGGAGACAGCGATGCAGTCCACCGGGGCGTGAGAGGGAAAGGCTCATTGCTCCGATCGAAATTATTAAAGTCGATGAACGTCTTATACTTGGGTCTCGTATAGGCAGCAGTTCCATCGATCCGGAAACCTGCCCCGAGAAGAACACTCCCGTCGAACTCGAAGCCCCAGATGTCAGCACTGGCAGCGTTTTCGGTCAGCGTTACGGTTTGCTGGGTTGCTGCGTTAAAACCGGCAGTGTTGCGTTGCAGATTCTTTGTTCTTGTGAAGTAGGCAGCAATATTTGTGCGCACCCTGTGATCAAAGAAATCTGCCTTAAGCCCTGCTTCATAGCTATAGACGATCTCAGGATCGAAAGGCAGCAAGGATGCTGGAATAGCGATGGTAGCCCGAAGCGCCTGCCCGCCAGCACGAAAGCCCTTGGCTGTTTTCAGATAGAGAAGAAGGTCATTATTGGGTTTATAGTCAATCGAAGCGGTATAAGACCACGCCTTGAATGTTGCCGAACGATATTGCGGGCAAACCGGGCCGATCGCGCATGTGAATATGGCATTGGGATCGTCGAGTGAACCGCCGAGGATTGTCCCGTTATTTGAGTCCAGCGCCTTCTTGTCCTGAGAATATCGAATGCCGCCTGTCAGGGAAAGCTGGTCGTTTAAGTGGTAGGTGGCCTGCGAATATATTCCCCAGGCCTTTGTATCGACCATGCCATTGCTAAAGGTGATTAGCCTGATGCCCCCCGTCCGTAGCTTAGCAAGTTCGGTCACACTGGAGGATGGAGTTCCATCAACCCCAAACTCGTGGAAGAGCAACCCGCCTACGGCGAAGTCAAGACGATCGTTCAAAGCCTTGCCAGTTGCAGTCACTTCCCCCGACCACTGCTTGATATTCTGCTGAGCGCGAAGACCTTCGCCATCCAGCAGACGAACGGGTGACCCGTCATTTTCCGTGTCATAGGATGTTGACTTCACATCACGATATGCGCCGATCGCCCGTATTTCGCCGAAGGAGGTGTCGACTGCCCCTGTGATACTGTACGTCTGGGTCGTGATATGGAAACGAGGCGCTGTGGTAAGTGAGGTGCGATAGCGCGAGCGGCCGGCGGCTACTGCGTCTGCAAGAACTTGGTTTCCTACAGCGAGACATGCGGCCTGATCAGCCAAGCACGCAGTTGCGCCCAACTGCTCCAGCCCGCCTTCGAGTGCTGCAGTACCTGAGGGGCGGAAATAGGCGAGGCGACCGACGTCATTCACCGTATCGGAATGGAACCGTTCGCCTGCTAAGGTTACCCGAAAAGTCTCAGTCGGGCGGAGCAGGATCTTGCCCCTTAAAGTGTAGTCATTTAGATTTTGCACTTTGCGGCCGGAATTGACCTCGGTGACATAACCGTCCCGCTTGTTTCCCGAATAGACGAGGCGCACGGCAAGCTTCTGATCAATCAGCGGGGCGTTGAGGATCGCGGTCAATGACTGCTGATTGAACCGTCCATAGGTACCGGAGATTGAGCCCGACAGGCCATCATCAAAGCTAGGATCGTTTGTATTGATCAGGATTGCGCCGCCCGACGTGTTGCGACCGAACAAGGTACCTTGTGGTCCTTTCAGTGCTTGAAAGCTTTCAATATCAACTAGCGAGGCGTTCAGGCCGAACGCGCGAGCCCAATAAACCCCATCGACATACGTGCCGACCGACGGATCGAGCGTACCGAGCGTGTCCTGTTGTACCTGTCCCCGCATCTGGAAAAGTACGGCCGCTGGGCTTGTCTGCCCAGCGACAATAGTCAAACCTGGCGTCAATGCGGCGACTTCCGGGAGGGCCCGGACGTTCTGCTGGATGAGCGCCTCGCCGGTGTAAGCGGTAACAGCGACTGGAATATCCTGAAGATTTTCCGCCACTCTTCGTGCGGTCACCACGATGTCGCCTAGCCCTTGGTCGGCTGTCTGGCTTGTGGAGGTTTGCTCAGGATCTGGTGTTCCTGATTGTGCTGCAGCTTGCTGAGCGAGGCTAACACAAACCAGTGCCACGAGTGATCCCGTGGCAGATAATATCTGCTTATTCATCCAAACACCTACCCTTTATTGCGAGGCCAATAGATGGCGTCTTCGTCTTTAATGCGAATTAAAACGTCATCGATTTTCTGATATTAACTTAATGGAGAGTAATAGTAATGTTGACAATGGGTATGTACTAAATTGTATTTTATTGGTTTAGCACCAGTCACAGCGATGAATGTGTCTAATAGCTGCCACCAACGTAGCGATAGAGGTGCGCGGAAAAATCCTTGAGCCACTTAATGGAACAACTGCAAAGCGACGAAAAATTACAGATCGCGACCTAATCCGCAGATAGGATTGCGACAGCGCCATCTCCAAAGTCGCCGTTGCCTGTGACAACGATCGGTCCCTGTCTGGAGATTTGAGCCTTCCCGGCATTCCCGCGCACCTGCCTCACGGCTTCACAAATGTGGTTGATCCCGGCGGTGGAGTGAGCCTGCGATAACAGCCCGCCATGGGTGTTGGTCGGTAAGGCGCCACCGAGAGCGATACCGCCGCTTGCAACGAAAGGACCAGCTTCACCGGGCTTGCAGTAGCCCAGCGCTTCCAGCTGCATGAGGACGAGGAAGGTGAAGGGATCATAGAGCATGGCGCCAACCAGTTCACTTGGATCGATGCCGGCAATCCCGAAGGCGCGCGGCGCGGCGATGCCGACGCCGGTGCGGAGCATGTCGGGGCGGGTGGCTACAGAGGTGGGGGAATCGGGATGGCCTTCCGCCACGCCAAGAATCCAGGCGGGCTTATTCTGGCTGTCACGCGCAGCATCGGCTGCGCTAACGATATAGGCGGCTGCCCCGTCCGACTCGATGCAGCAATCAAAGAGGCGTAGCGGCTCGACCAAGAACTTTGACGCCTGATGATCCTCGAGCGTCATCGGCTTGCGCATCAGCGCGTTGTCATTCAACGCGGCGTGAGCTCGTTCCGCGACAGCGACCATCCCGAACTGTTCACTGGTTGCACCGTAAAGATGCATATAGCGCTGAGCCATTAGACCATAGAAGTGCATTGGAACATTGGCACCGAAGGGGCTTTCGAATTCGCGCGTCGCTTCGAAATTGGCTTGGACCAGTTGTGGACGCCCGGAGATTCGGGCGCCGGAACTGCCGTTGCGGCCGGCGACGACGATGACATGCCGTGCGGCGCCGCTGGCGACCGCCAAAGCCGCCGTGTGCATGGAAGTGAGGCCATTCGCGCCGCCAAAATGGACCGTCGCCGAAAAGTTCAATTGCCTGAGGCCAAGATGCTCGCTGAAGCCCTCACAGGTGAAGCCCTGACCGTGGGCAGAGGGCATTATGCCGTCGATATCATGCCGTTCAATGCCTGCATCCGCGATCGCGCGTTCGACAGCCTGCAACTGCAACTGGCGGTCGGTCATGCCCGAAGCTTTGCTGTATGTCGTCTCTCCAATGCCCGTGACAGCGGCCTTGCGATGCAGATTCATGCGTCGGCTCCCTCTATGGGCCGGAACTTGGGCAGCGGATATTCCCCCGAAGAATCGTCCCATTCGAGTGTAACGCTCGTTCCGATTTTCACTGATTCAGGCTCCACGCCTACGACATTTGAGATAAGACGTACGCCCTCATCCAGTTCGATGATGGCGACGACATGGGGCACGTCTTCGGCGAACCCCGGATGGAATGCCCTCCGCGCGACTACATAGCTGTGAACCTCCCCCTTGCCCGACATCTTCGCCCATTCGAACTTGTCACTGCCATCCTGGGGACAGCGGAGTTTGGGATAGTGGATGAGTGTTCCGCATTCGAGGCACCGCTGGATGCGTAGTTCATGGTTGCGGCACGCCTCCCAGAAGGGCTGCGATGCTTCGGTGGGCTGAGGAACTGGCTTGGGCAAAGTCATCATAGCCTCATTTTAGATCGGGCAAGGCGCTGGATGAATCACGCCGCCGCTCAAGCAAGTGTGATCCTGCGCCTGGTGAAGGCGCCCATGCCCGTTACTGCAGGACGCGATTTCGATGTGGTATCTGCATCAACTTGACAATCTCGTCAAGTGATACGGCGCCTGTCCAATTTCTCGCGACTGCGTGGGAGGAACAACGTTTGTGCGATGCCAAGCGCTACATTCTTGACGGAAGTGTCAAAATCGGACAAGTGGAGGGGAAGCTGTAAGCAGGATGGCCGGGGGCAGGCGACTCAGAGGGCGGGCGAATCATATTTTCTGCTGCCGGGTTCGTACGCTCACTGGTGAAGAGGCGCGAAAAGGGACCGTGTCCATTGAACGCCCGCCAAGCCCTCAGGGGCGATCCTGTTGCAAGTCGTTGAGAACACATCGAGCCTCCGAAAGGTTGGAAACATGGAAATTTTACCGGCGGTCAAGGCAATCATTGGAGACATCGATTTCGATCCTGATGCACTGCACGCCAGATATTTGGCCGAGCGTGACAAGCGCTTGGAAAGGGGCGACCGAACCTACATCAAGATCAGGGATGATTTTTCGCATTATTCCGATGATCCGCATTCTGATCCAGATTTCACCCGCGAACCGGTGTTCGACGAGGTAAAAGTTTGTTTGATCGGCGCTGGCTTCGGCTCACTCGTGATGGGTACTCGTCTCCGCAAGGCCGGCTTTAATGACCTTCGCATCGTTGACACGGCGGGCAATGTAGGCGGCACATGGTATTGGAACCGCTATCCAGGCGCAGCTTGTGATACTGAGGGCTATGTTTACGTGCCGCTGCTGGAAGAAACCGGTACGATGCTGACAAGCAAATATGCCTATCAGCCTGAAATTCTGGCGCAGGCCAATCGCATCGCCGACAAATTTGAACTGCGCAAGAACGCCCTGTTCCAAACTGCCGTCACTGGCATGAAATGGAGCGACGAAGAGAAGAAGTGGACCATCACCACCGACCGCGGCGACTGTTTCAAGGCGCAATATGTTATAATGGCGAATGGCCCGATCAACCGGCCTAAGCTTCCTGGTATCAAAGGCATTAACGACTTCCAGGGACACACCTTCCACACCTGCCGTTGGGACTATGGCTATACTGGAGGTGACACTACTGGAGGGCTGGTCGGCCTTAAGGACAAGCGCGTCGGCATCATCGGCACAGGCGCGACGGCAGTTCAGTGCATTCCACATCTGGGGGAATGGGCAAAGGAACTCTATGTGTTCCAGCGCACGCCCTGCTGCGTGGATCTTCGCTACAATACGTCGACTGATCCGGAATGGGCGGATTCGCTGAAGCCGGGCTGGCAGTGGGACCGCATGACCAACTTCGCCGATGTGCTAGAGGGGCATGAAGATGTCGAGATCGATCAGGTCAACGACGGCTGGACCAGGCTGTACCGCATGGCGATGGGCCCCGCGCTGCGTGACGCCGCTGAGAAGCTCGGGCGTCCGCTGACAGGCAGGGAGCGTAGTCAACTGCTCGAGCTATACGACTATAAGAATATGAATCGGATCCGTCACCAAATCGAGGAGATCGTGAAGGATCCTAAGACGGCGGAAGCGCTCAAGCCCTGGTATCGCCAGTTCTGCAAGCGGCCTACCTTCCACGAAAGCTATCTCGAGACTTTCAATCGGCCCAATGTGCATCTGGTGGATACCGATGGCCGTGGGGTCGAGGCGTTGACGAAAGATGGTGTCGTTGCCAACGGACAGGAATACAAGATTGACTGTCTGATCTTCGCCACCGGCTTTGAATCTGAGACGACCTACACGGAACGGGCGGGCTACGACATCATCGGGCGTAACGGAAAGAAGCTGTCAGAATATTGGGCCGATGGCCTCAGGACGTTCCAAGGCGTCACCATTGACGGATTCCCCAACTGTTTCCTGGTGGGCAGGACCCAGGCGGGCGCCTCGCTGAACCTTCTCTATGGCATCACGCACCAGATCGATCATATCAGCTACATCCTCTCGGAAGCCGAGAAGAAGGGCGCCAAGACGGTCGAGCCGACCCGTGAAGCGGTCGAGGATTTCCTCAAGGACTTCCGTGCCAACGCTCGCAATGCCGAACGCTTCTGGTCGGAGTGCACGCCGGGTTTCTTCAACAATGAAGGCCAGACAAAGAACAAGATCGGCTATTTCACCGACACCTATGGTGGCGGTGCGCGCAAATTCTGGACCATGCTGAAAAATTGGCGCGAAAAAGGCGATCTGGCGGGCATCGAGATGGAATGAATTGAATAAGGTGATGAAGGTGGGCCTACTTCCGCCTTGGCTGTTATAGGCGTGTATAGATTCAGGAAATTGTGATGGTACATCCGGAATTGATTTCAAAACTGTCGCTCGAAGGAAAGGTCGCGGTAGTGACCGGCGGCGGCGGGGGCATTGGGCGTGGCATCGCAGTGGGCTTGGCCAAGGCGGGCGCGAGTGTTGTGGTCGGGGAGATCATCCCAGAACGCGCACAGGAGGTGGCCGATGCGATCAAGGTCGCAGGGGGACGTGCGATTTCCGTCGTAATGGATGCGATGGACGGGGATCAACTGCGCGACTTGATCGAAACGGCCGACAAGGAATTTGGGCGTCTTGATATTCTCGTCAACAATGCAGGTGGCTGCACCAGCCGCTATTTCCTCAATCAGAGCCCGCGCAGCTGGCAGCGGCATATCGACCTTAATCTCATGAGCGTCCTCACCGGAACGGCAGTGGCCGCGCCGATCATGTTCCGTGGCGGCAGAGGTGGAGCGATTATCAATGTCAGCAGCATAGAAGGATCGCGGGCTGCGCCGACTTTCGCGGTTTATGCCGCGTGCAAGGCAGGAATGGAAAGCTTCACCAAGTCCATGGCGTTGGAGCTCGGATGTCACGGCATTCGGGTAAACGCGATCGCTCCCGACCATACATTGTCTCCTGGGACAAGGGATAACCGGACCGGACCCGTCGATCCCGACAAGTGGCGGCAACGGCCGGAGGAAGAAGTTGATGCGATGCTGCGGATCATTCCGCTGGGCCGCGAAGGAATTGAGGAAGAATGCGGTGATGTGGCTGTGTTTTTAGCTTCGGAACTCTCTGCCTATGTGACGGGTGTTATCATGCCGGTGGACGGTGGAACCGCTGCTTCCGCCGGGTGGATGCGGGGCAAGGATGGCCGATGGACGCTGAACGAAGGGCTGATCTGCGCTCTTGAATGATTGCGCCAGAACTGTGCAGCGGAGCATGTCGATCACTTCAGGCTGTCAGCAAGCCCTTGGTAGCGCCTAGGGTGCCGATTAATGATAGTGACTCGTCAATCACTGGGTCGGCGTGAGATGAAGCGTGCAGCCACCATGTATGTAATAGCAAAGACGTAGCGCGGTTAGGCAACAACCCGTGCTACTCAAGTCGATCTACACGCTTTTGGCGACGAATGTCGGTCCTCTATTCAGGAGATCCTAGTCAGGCGATATAGGTGCGGAAGCCCGAATCGAAGCAAGCAAGGGCGAAACTGTCGCGTGAACTGATTCAGTTTCGAGAGCCCATTCTGCGTTCGATGTCTCCCCTGATCCGTGGTAGGTCTCTGCGTGAGGCCTTATCGCACATTATAGCTGAAATTAGCTGATCCGACCGCACATGCGGCCACGACACTATTGTGTATAAACGACATGCCACCTTCGCCTTGTGCAGCGGTTCAATTCCGTATCGCCGCTCAAGTACGCTCGACTTGTCGTCCGCCAAGGCTACTTGTGAATTTCGAAGATGCAGAAAAAGCGTGCGCCGGGTTCCAGCGCACGCTGCTCAGTCACGTCGGATGGCAGCTGCTACTAGAAACATTGCGCCATCATTCCTCCATCCAGCGTGATGGTGTCGCCGTTGTGGTAACGGGACATGTCGCTGGCGAGATAAACGACGATCCCCTGCAGATCCTGCGGCGTGCCAAGCCTCTTGCTGGGAGTGCGCGCCAGCGCCGCCGCGGAGCCAGCATTATCGCCCTCTTCGCCCAGTTCGGTCACGATCAGCCCAGGGCAGATGACATTGACCCGGACGCCATCGGCGCCCAATTCCACCGCAAGCGCCTTGGAGAAGGAGTTCAACCCGCCCTTCGCGGTTCCATAATGGGAAAGCCCAGGCACACCCACGAATACTGAAAGGCTGCCGTTGATGATGATCGAACCGCCAGGATCACCTGCGGCTGCCCGAGCCTTCATATGTTTTCCCGCTTCACGACAGGTGTAAAAGGCGCCGTGCAGGTTGGTGTTGAGCAGATTGTGCCATGTTTCGCTGCTCATCTGATCGATCGGCGTAAGCTCGGCTGTACCTGCATTGGCGATCACGCAATCGACCCTGCCGAATTCGGCAACTGCGGCTGCGAAGCCTTCCACCACTTGCTGTTCGTTGGCGACGTCCACCGCACGATGGCCGACACGAACGCCATGTTTCCGCAACACCTCAGCTGTTTGGGCGTTGCGCTCCTCACGGCGGCCCCAGATGATAATGTCTGCACCCGCGCGGGCGAGTCCTTCGGCCATGGCTAGGCCCAGGCCGCCATTGCCCCCCGTGACCAGTGCGACTTTGCCGCTTAGATCAAATAGATTTTCTGCCATATAACCTCTCCAAATTCTAAACCGTCCGGGCAGCTCGCATCGTCTGCCGGTGTCAAAGATGCATTGAGCAAAAGAGGGGCGGGCAACATATGAAGCAATGCAGCCCGACCGAAAAAGGCTCTACACGACCTCAACCTGAACCTCGGGGAAGCGATCGAAGTAGAAGCTGAAGCGCTCGCGAATTTCATTGGGGTCGACGCCGAAATCGTCGCGCAGGTCATAGGCTAGCTGTCCATGTTTACCGCGCTTGTTTTCGTCGATCGCTCGCTGGAAAGCGGTACGTGTCTGATCATCGAAGGGAATGTTGGCCTTCTCGTAGATCGCATGCAATTCGCCGAACGGATCAGACATCAGTTTATGGAAATAAAGGTCGTAGGAACGATCCTGATCAATCAGGTCGCGGTCGCGCACGCAGCCGCGCAGCATGCGTTCATAGCGGTCGATCCAATAGGTGGCGATCTCCGTCATGTCGAAGGTCGTGTGGGTGAGGCGCGATGCGTAGGCCTGGGACGTAATGGCAGACTGGATCGAAGCGACCGGGTCGCGATGATTGATGACGAGATAGGAGCCCTTTAGCGCTTTGCTTACCGCGAGCAGCTGCTCCATATGCTGTGGGCATTTGCCGACCCAATGGTTCGGCCCTCTTTGCCAGATGATGGCCTTGATGGCGCGCTCCAGATAGCGCAGCCAGGGCGAGGGGTCATGGGACAGCTGATAATCGCGCCACGCCGGCACACGGGCGATCCATTCCGGATAGTAACCGCCAAAATCCATGCCCGTGAGTTCAATGTCCTCGGTGATATGTTCCGGCGCGAATTCGTGTATCATCCTCATGAAAGGCAGCATCGCGTCCTGCTGCTCCCATTCGGCCGCCGCCAGGTCGAAGCGCGTGTCCTTGCCGTCGACGATATAGCGATCGCCCACGGGGCGGATGCCTTCCCAGTGCGGAAGCGCGCGCAGGCGGGGGTCTGCGCCCATCAGCTGGAGCATGTAGGTCGTGCCCGATCGGGGAAGGCCGGCGATCACGACCGGCGATTCAAGTTTCACGTCCTCGATCTCTGGATGCCGCTTGATAAGATCTTCCAGATCAAGCCGGGCGCAGGCGAAACGGAGCGCCAGGCCAAAGACCCCAGCGCGGCCGATCGACGAAAGCGCCTTGTCCGCATCTGCAGCCGCCATCCACAGTTCCAGCCGGGGCAGGAAGCTCATGTCTCCAAAATCGCTGAGGCCGGTGCTGGCCTTCGCCGCCTCCAGCACAGCCTGTGCGGTCAAACTGACAGGATACGCACCGGCTTGCTCCAGGGCTTGTCGCTGAATGTCAGTCAGCTGCGGGTTCTTAAGGTCAGTAATGCGTATTTTCTCGGAAGACACTCGGCAATCTCCACAGTTCATATCATATCTAATATCGGGATGGATATCGAAGTATCTCAACCGCTTAGGCCATCCTGCGTGTAAATTATTTCAGTTGAGCATCATGAAAATCTGTCTGATCATGGAAGAATGCTTCTCGGTCTATTGCACTGCCTCTTCAAACTGGATCATTACTTTT
>Ga0105148_100025_pt1 | contig 21796 bp, 17 predicted proteins | sample RS_199metaG_FD_91502 | JGI IMG/M metagenome (GOLD analysis project Ga0105148, IMG submission 91502) | Switchgrass associated microbial communities from Austin, Texas, USA, to study host-microbe interactions - RS_199 metaG | ecosystem: Host-associated > Plants > Roots > Rhizosphere | place: USA... | reverse complement strand
GGACTGGATGGGCGGGCTTGACGCACTGGTCCATTCTGCCGGGATGGACAAGCCGGGCTACACACCCGAGGACCTGCCCGAGGAGGTTTGGGATCTGGTTCTATCGGTGAATGCGAAGGGCACTTTCCTCACCAATCAAGCCGCCTTCCGCCTGATGAAGAACAATGGCGGCGCCATCATCAATTTAGGCTCTTTCGCGGGGATTCGCGGCATGGCCGATCGCCCCGCTTATTCCGGGGCCAAGGGCGCCGTGCTCGCCTGGACCCGGGCCGTCGCCGCTGCATGGGGGCCTTATGATGTCACAGTCAATGCTATTGCCCCGACCATGGGCACGGACGTGGCTGAACGCTATCTGGCGCAGCTCGATCCGGGGGAACGCCGGAAACTGGAAGAGGACAGGAAGCGTTTCTCACCACTGGGTGGGCGGCTGGGCAATGTAGAGCGTGATCTGCTGCCGCTGGTGCGCCTGCTCGCCGGGCCGGGCGGACGCTATATGACCGGCCAGACTTTCGCGGTCGATGGTGGACGAACCATGCTGGGTTCGTGATGACAGGTTGCAGCTGAAGCGCAGAAGACTTAGAGTAAACTCAATAATTCGGAGATGGCAATGAACGTCGCGACTTCCACCCAGATACCCGATCATGTCCCGGCCGATCTGGTGCAGGACTGGGCTTTCGATTCGATCGAAGGCGTGACCAGCAATCCGCCTCAGGCGATGGATGGGACACGGGACGAACGGCCGATCATCTATGCGCCGCGCGGCCGTCGTGGTCGGGGTACGTGGGTCGTCAAAAGCTATCCGCTGATCGTGGAAGCCTTCCAGACGCCGGAAATCTTTTCCAGCGATCGCTATTCGGGCTTTTCCGAGCTGCTGGGCGAAGATTGGCCGATGTTGCCGCTGGAGGTCGATCCGCCGCTGCACCGCCCCTATCGCATGTTTCTGAACAAGGTTTTCTCGCCCAGCCGGATGAGCATGCTGGAGGAAGGCATCACCGAATTCGTCGCCGATATGGTGGAGAAGGTGAAACCGCTGGGCAAATGCGATTTCCAGGAAGCCGTTGCATTGCCGGTGCCGACCACCGTGTTCCTGCGTCTGATGGGCCTGCCGCTGGAAGACGCACCGCTGTTTCTGGAATGGGAAAAGCAGCTTCTGCACGGTACGGTGATTGAGGAACGGGCGAACGCGGCGCGGGCGATCAAGGACTATCTGGTCGATACGTTGAAGGCGCGGAAGGCAAATCCGAAGGATGATGTGGTGAGCTATATCGCCAATTCGGAATTTGAGGGCCGTGCGCTGACCGACCAGGAGCAGTTGGGCATGGCCTATGTGCTCTATGGTGCGGGCCTCGATACGGTTGCGGCTGGCCTTGGCTTCTTCTTCAAGTTTTTGGCGGAAAATCCCGATCGTCAGGAGGAGTTGCGCGCCAATCCGGACCTGCGGCCCAAGGCGATGGAAGAAATGCTGCGCGCCAATTCCATGGTAGTGTCGGGCCGCTTCGTGACGAAGGATGTCGAATTCCACGGCGTCCAGATGCGCAAGGGTGATTATGTGTCGCTTCCGACTATGTTCGGTAACCGCGATCCCAACCAGTTCGCGGATCCGACGAAGGTCGACTTTGAGCGTCGCGATGTAATGCGGCATATCGCCTTCGGGTCGGGCGCGCATAATTGCCTGGGTTCGCACCTTGCGCGGCGCGAACTGAAGATTGTGCTGGATGCATGGCTCGACAATCTGCCTCCCTTCCGCATCGCGCAGGGCGACAGGGCCGTGACTTATGGCGGATCGGTTTTCGGCGTCGATTATCTGCCGCTTGAATGGTGAAGGCGGCGGCCGCCTTCGGGCGGCCGTTTGTCGGCAATGAAAAGGGGGATCGGAAGCATATGCTCCCGGTCCCCCTTTTCATTGCCTTGGCAGCCGACTCAGCGCAGCTTGGCAGAGCCGTTGTTCAGCACGATTGCGTTCCGCTTGGGGACGCGGCAGCGGAAGGAGACATGGTCTTCCTCCTTCCACATCTCCGTGACGATCAGGTCACCGGGGTAGACCGGGCTGGTGAAGCGCGCGTCGAAACGCTGGATCGCCGCCGGATCATTGTCGCAGGCCGCGCGCAACACATGTCGGCAGGCGATGCCATAGCTGCAGAGACCATGCAGGATCGGACTGGGCAAGCCGGCGGCGGCAGCAACGCCCTCGTCGATGTGGATCGGGTTATAGTCGCCCGAAGCCAGGCGATAGACCACCGCCTGGTCCACGGACGTCTGATAGGCATCGATGAAGTCAGGCGAGCGATCCGGCAGCTTGTGCGGCGCGGGCGCCGGGTCCGACGGGCCGCCATAGCCGCCGTCGCCGCGCAGGAACACGGTGATGCGCACGTCCGCGATCGGCTCGCCCGTCTCCGCGTCGGACAAGGCGCGCTTCATGGTCATCAACGCGCCGCGACCTTCGCCCTTGTCGTGCAGCATCTCGACCGTCATCTGGCTCTTGATCGTCGCGGCCGCCTCCAGAGGACGGTGGATTTCCGTACTCTGTTCCGCGGCCAGCATCTTGACGATGTTGAGGCCATATTTGGCGTCCGTCAGCCAAGGCTTTTCGCGCCCGAGCGTCACCGCAAAGGTCGGCAGCGCCTTCAGTCCCTTTTCATAGACGAAGGGGCGGTCGGCGGGATCGGCGCCGGCGCCCACGCCAAGGGCATAGAGCATGGCGTCCTTCTCGCCATAGGTCTGCGTCACGATTTCGGAAGCGAAGTTCCGTACGAGTTCATGGTCCATCGTCGCGGCTCCACTCAACCGCGGGTGACGACGAAGTCGGTCGATTCGCGGTCCCAGGTATCCGCGGTCACGCCCTCGTCGCGCAATTCGTTCTTCTGGATGCGGCCATGCGCGTTGCGTGGCAGCTCGTCGATGAAGCGGATGAAGCGGGGCACGTAGAAATAGGGTGCTTCGTCATTGATGAAGCGGGCCAGCTGCTCGACTGTCACGCTTGCGCCGGGGCGGCGGACGACGGCGATCATTAGTTCTGCCTCTGACTCCAGTTCCTCGGACTGGATACCATAGGCGGCAACGTCCGCCACTTCCTCATGCTTGTCCACCACCTGCTCGATCTCGAACATGGACAGACTGCGGCCCTTATAGCGGATATAGTCCTTCTTGCGGTCGGCAAAATAGTATTGGCCGTCCTCGTTCAGCACCGCCATGTCGCCGGTGTGGTGCCACAGGTTGGTCCAGCTATCGAGCGTGCGCTGCGGATCGTTGAAATAGCCCAGGAACAGGTGGCCCGGCTCTTTCGGCCGCACGCAGATCTCGCCGCCGGTGCCGGCCGGCACGGGCAGGTCGTTGGCGTCTAGCAGCGCAACTTCGTAGCGAGGGACGGGCGTGCCGATGAGGGCGCCGGTCTTGTCGCTATTCTCATCCGGCGAATCGAACACGCGGAAGGTCTCGCTGGTGCCATAGCCCTGCGACATGGCGGCGATGCCGAAACGCTTCTTGAACTTCGGGATCAGGTCGCTGGGCATGGGGATGGCGACGAAGCGGCGAAGGCTGTGGTCGGTGTCGCCCGGCGTGGGCGGCTGCTTGTAGAGCAGGATGTGCATCGCGCCCAGCGTGAAGGCCTGCGTCGCCTTGTAATGGCGGATGCGATCCCAGAAGCGGCTGACCGAAAAGCGCGCGTCGATCGCGGCGGTGACGCCATAGACCAGCGAGGTCCACAGCGAGCCCGACCAGGCGCTGCCCAGATAGAGCGGCGTGCAGGCGTAGAGCACCTCGCCGTCGAGATATTCCCGGTTATAGGCGGTGCACTGCACCAGCACCGAACTGTGGCTGTGCAGGATGCCCTTCGGCTTTCCGGTCGTGCCCGACGACCACCAGCATTGCACCGGGTCGAGCCAGCCCGACTGTTCCTCGACCGGGTCGCTGCTGAGGGAGAGCCAGTCTTCGATATTTGTGTGCTCGATCACCTTGATCGCGGGGGCCGCGCCGATGGTGAAGACCTTTTCCAGGCCCGCGAGCGTGGGCAGCTTGTCAAGGCGCGGCAGATATTGCGGATCGACGATTAGCTTGGTCGACAGCGCCTCGCGAAGCGCATCCTCCAGAAAGCCCGTGTAGAAGTCGGTGTTGATCGTCGTGAAGAGCGCGCCGGTCCGCGTCACCGCCATCGCCAGCAGCATCGCTTCGATCGACGGATCGACAAGCATGGCGACCGATTCGCCCTTCTCGACACCGGCCGCGATCAGCCCGCGCGCATATTGGTTCACGATGGCCTCGGCCTGTGCAAACGTAACCTTGCGGTCATCCGAATGCAGCCAGACAGTATCCCCGATATGAGCCGCCTGATCTCGCAGCACTTTTCCTACGACACGGCTTTCCGGGTCGGTCAAATCATAGCAACGCATGTCTCTCAGTCATCCCGCTCGAATCTGGCCGCTGAAAATCTGGCCATTGCACCTTCACACAAGAACGATAAAGGTATCTGAATAGAGGTCAATAGCTTCGCGTGCGGAAAGCGCGTAGCTAGAACAGCAAGCACAGAAAGAAGGGTGCGATGAAGGCTCTGCAGGTAAACAGTTTGTCGGACGATTTGTCCGGCGTGGGAATCAACGAAGTGGCGGTGCCGGAGCCCGGGGCGGGGCAGGTTCTGATCCGCGTCTTTTCGGCAAGCCTCAACTTTCCGGACCTGCTGATGACGCGGGGCCTCTATCAGATGAAGCCGGACATGCCCTTCACCTTGGGCGGCGATTGTTCGGGCGAGGTCGCGGCCGTGGGCGAGGGCGTGTCGCGAATCAAGGTGGGGGATAGGGTGACTGGCATCGGCGTGGGCGCGTTCGCCGACTATGTCGTCCTGCCCGAGGCGACGGTCGATCCCATGCCCGCGGGTCTTTCCAACGATGAAGCGGCGGCCTTTGGTGCGGCTTATCTGACCGCCTATGTGGCGTTGGTGGAACGGGCGCGTATCCAGGCGGGCGAGACCGCTTTGATCCATGGCGCCGCGGGTGGCATGGGTCTGGCCGCGACCGACTTGGCGCGGGCGCTGGGCGCCCGGGTGATCGCGACCGGCATCGAGGATCACAAGCTGGCCAAGGTGGATGAGCTTTATATGCCCAGCCTGCTCATCAACAGCCGCGATGGCTTCAAGGACAAGGTGAAGGAAGCGACCGGCGGCGCCGGCGCGGACGTGATCTTCGATCCGGTGAATGGCGACGTGTTCGACGAAAGCGTGCGCTGCATCAATTTCTGCGGCCGCATCCTGGTCGTGGGCTTCGTTGGCAACCGGATTACCAGCCTGCCTACTAACCTCACCATGATCAAATGCTTCTCGGTTGTAGGCGTCCGCGCGGGCGAATATGGCCGTCGCTTCCCAGACCGGCGCCGGGCGGTGAGTCAGGAACTGAAGCGCCTCGCGGAGGAGAAGGCGATTCAGCCGCACGTCCACGCCTCGTTCGATTTTGACGACTGGCGCTCCGCCTTCGCGTCGATGCAGCAGCAGGACGCGGTGGGTAAGGTCGTAATCCGGGTGGACGCCGAATAAGCGGCCAATGAAAAGGGCGCCGCATCGACGGCGCCCTTCCCGGCTTCCCCCGATTGACTGGCGATCAGCCGATCGGGTCGTAGGGGAAGACCGCCGCCGGCACGCACAGTTCGATGTTCGAGGGTTTGAGCGAGGGCAGGCCCGCTTCCAGGATCGAGTTCACATCCCAGCCGCCGATGCGCGATACCGAGCGGATCGGGCGGGGTTGGCTGAAGAGCAGGATCTCGTCGCCGCGCACGGCGTAGATCTGGCCGGAAATGTCCGCACCCGGCGCGCAGAGCGCGACCGCGAATTCGGCGACCTGGTCGGCGCGCATCGTCTTCTTCATACGGTCGAGGCGCGCAGCCTGTTCGTCATTCTGGGGCACAACGCTGTCCATCATGCGGGTCCAGGCGAAGGGGGCGAGCACGTTGCTGCGGATATTGCGCGACTGCCCCTCGATCGCGACGACCCGCGACAGGCCGACAATGCCCATCTTGGCGGCGGCGTAGTTGGCTTGCGCCACATTGCCGATCAGCCCGGCGGTGGAACCGAACAGCACATAGCTGCCCTCGCGTTGCTCGCGAAAATGCTCGATCGTGGTCTTCACGATGTTGAACGAGCCGCGCAGGTGGACGGCGAGAACGGAATCCCAGTCAGCCTCGGTCATCTTGTGTAGCGTCAGATCGCGCAGGATGCCGGCGGGGTTGATGACGCCATGCAGGCCGCCCAGCTCATCCTTGGCCTGCTCGACCATCTGAGCCACATCCTCAATCTTCGCGACATTGCCGCCATTCGCCGCAGCAGTGCCGCCGGCGGCGCGGATTTCGTTGACGACTTCCTGCGCCGGGCCGATCGAACCATCTTCCGTGCTGGCCATGCCGCCGCCCAGATCGTTCACCAGCACCTTCGCGCCATATTTCGCTGCGGCGAGCGCGCATTCACGGCCTATGCCGCGACCGCCGCCGGTGACGAGGATCGTCTTTCCCTCCAAGATCGCCATTATTTTTGCTCCTTCCAGTCTGTCGCACCCCTCCTTCCCCAATCCGATGGACAAATCAATAGAGATACCTAAAACCGTGCAGGGCAGGTGGGCAGCAGCTATGTGCCTACCGCATTGAATTTCGTCGCTCCGGGCGGCACAAGACAAGAAGAAGGGTTGGACATGCTGCTTTCGGGCTACCGGGTCATCGAATCGTCCATGCTGCTGAACGGGGCCGCGACCGGCATGATGCTGGTCGACCTGGGCGCGGACGTCATCAAAATAGAAAGCCCCTTCCTGGGCGACTATCTGCGCCTGCCGGATACGCGGCACCTTCACCTCCAGGCGAGCAAGGGCAAGCGCAGCCTGGCGCTCGATATGAAGCAGGAATCGGGGCGAGAGGTGTTCCGCCGTCTGCTGGCGACGGCTGACGCCTTCGTCACCAATGCGGTCGCCGACCGCAACGACAAGCTGGGCCTTGGCTATTCGCAGCTGAAAGCGCTCAAGCCTGACATCGTCTATTGCCAGAATACCGGTTTCGGCGCGACCGGCCCATTCCGAGAGGTGCCTAGCCACGGGCAGATGATGGACGCAATGGGTGGAGCCATCCCGATGAAGATGGGCGACGACGGACTGGTCTGGCCGGACGAGACATATCTGCGGCGCGTCAATTCGATGGCGGCGGGCGGCGAGGGCACGACGATGGGAGCGATCTATGCTGCGTTCCACATCGCGGCGGGCCTTGCCCATCGCGAGCGCACCGGCGAAGGCTGCTATATCGACGTGTCGTCGGCCCATGCCGTCGTCGCCAGCGCCTGGGCGGGCGCCACTGTGGAAAGCAATAGGCCAGCGCGCATCGGCTGGTGGCAGAATCCTGACAATATGCGTCCGATCGCTCGGTATCAGGCCTATCAGACGCGCGATGGCAAATATGTGCTGATCTGCCCGGAGGAGAAGAAATTCTGGCATCTCTTCTGCGATCTGGTCGATCGTCCCGATCTCAAGGATCAGGAACGCGGCGAGTCGCTGCGGCGAGAACTTCAGAAGGTCATGTGGACGCGCGACCAGGCCGACTGGTTGGCCATGGCAATGGAACATCGTATCCCCATCGGGCCGATCAACAACGGCATAGAAGAGGTGCGCAACGACCCGCAAATCGCCAGCCGGCCGATGTTCGTCGAAGGGGAGGCGGACGGCAAGCCTTTCACCTACATCGTTCAGCCCGCGATCGTGAACGCCCAGGCGCCAACATCCTTCACACAGGCGCCGGAACTGGGCGAGCATAATGAAGAACTGCTGGCTGAGCTGGGCTATGGCGCCGCCGACATCGAACGCCTGACCGAGGAAAAGGTGATCGCCGCTCCGGTCGTCAGCGATCATATCGCCAGCGCCATATATGGGGAGGGGTGAGTCCCTCGCAAAAGACAGCAGCGACTAGGGTCGAAATTGGAGAAGACGGTTAGGGCGAGCCGAGAGAGGGATGAATAAGCAGCATCGGTTTCAACGGTAAAGTCATACTGAACTGGCGCAGGTACGGGCATTGCTCGGGCAGCGGCGCTCGAGTTCGCACGGAATATTTTTCCGGCCATGGCCGATAGGTTTGCACCGTTGCAGAGCGCCAGCGACCAACTCAACTGACCTGTGGTCTGACGGGCCGTCGATCCATTCACTTGACAGCAAATCCACCTTCTTGACAGGGTGGGTGCGCGCGCGCAGTGTGAGGAAAAGAGTTTATTGTTTGAGCGGAGATGGATTCGTGCGGCGAAATCTTTCACGAGATACGCTTCTTGAAATGTATCGCCGAATGCGCCGCATTCGGACGTTTGAAGATCGCGCGGAAGAAGTTCATCGCAACGGCGAAATTCCCGGGACCTGCCATACGTCGCAGGGGCAAGAGGGTGAGATTGTGGGCGCCTGTATGGCGCTGCGTCTTGACGACTATATGGTGGGTAACCACCGCAGTCACGGCCACCCGATCGGCAAGGGCGCGAAGCTCGACGGCTTGATGGCAGAGCTGCTGGCGCGCAAGACCGGGGTCTGCTCAGGCAAGGGCGGCTCCATGCACCTCGCGGACTTCTCGGTCGGCAGCTTGGGCGAAACCAGCATCGTAGGTTCGGGCATTCCAGTTGCGGCCGGCGCGGCGCTGGGTGCCAAGATGCAGGGACTCGACCGCGTTTCGCTTTGTTTCTTTGGTGACGGCGCGTCGAACGAGGGCACCTTCCACGAAGGCATCAACATGGCGGCCAACTGGAAGCTACCGGTGATCTTCCTGTGCGAGAATAACGGCTATGCCGTGAGCACGCCCATTGGCACCACCGCGGCCGTCGAGAATATCGCCGATCGCGCAGCGGGTTACGGGATTCCAGGCGTGGTAGTCGACGGGCAGGATGTACTTGCCGTCTATGAGGTGGTGAGCGAGGCGGTGCACCGCGCTCGTGCTGGCGAAGGGCCTACGCTGGTAGAGGCCAAGACTTACCGTTACCTCGACCATGCTGCCAATATGGGCCGCGATCTTGGCTATCGCACGGACGACGAAGTGGCGCAGTGGCGCGCCACGCGCGATCCGATCGCGCTGTTCGACAAGCGTATCACCACCGATATGGGGATCAAGGAAGCAGACCTTCGGGAGATCGACGACGAGGTGCTCAAGGAGGTCGATGCCGCGCTCGACTTCGCCCGTTCCAGCCCGTTCCCGGATGCCGAAGAGGCGTTTTCCGATGTGTATGGCGATCGTCTGGCCGCTGTCGCCTAAACCTCGGGAGTCATAAGATAATGGCGAGCAAGACTTTTCTGGAAGCCATCCGTGACGCCCAATATGAGGAGATGGCGCGGGATCCAGCCGTCTTCGTGATGGGGGAGGACGTCGAATCGAACATGTTCGGCACCTTCAGCGGTCTGATGGAGGAATTCGGCCCCGATCGCGGGCGCAACACGCCGATCGCCGAGGCGGGCATGACCGGTGTCGCGATCGGTGCCGCCATGGTCGGCATGCGCCCCATCGTCGATTATACGATGGCGCCGTTCCTCTATCCTGCCTTCGACCAGATCATCTCCATGGCGGCCAAGACCCGCTATCTCTATGGCGGTCAGAGCGGCGTGCCGGTCGTGCTGCGGTCGAACATGATCTATGGCAACGGCAACAGCGCACAGCATAGCGACCGACCCTACAGCATGTTCATGAACATGCCGGGCCTGAATATCATTGTGCCGTCCAGCGCCTATGAGATGAAGGGGTTGCTGAAGACCGCGATCCGCAACAACGACCCCGTTCTCTCGTTTGAGGACGTGGCGCTCTGGTCATCGAAGTCCGAAATTCCCGAGGAGGAATATCTTATTCCCTTCGGTGTCGCGGACATCAAGCGCGAGGGCGAGGATGTGACCATCTTCGCGATCGGCGCTATGGTCAATCTCGCGCTCGCCGCTGCCGAGGAACTGGCAAAAGAAGGCGTCAGCTGCGAGGTGGTCGACCCCCGCACCGTTGCCCCGCTCGACCGCGCGGCAATTCTCAAGTCCGCGCGCAAGACCGGCCGCTTTGTAGCCGTCGACTGCTCGTTCGAGGCGTGCAGCGCCGCGAGCGAGGTCTGCGCACTGGTCGCCGAACAGGCTTTCTGGGACCTGCGTGGCCCGGTGAAGCGCGTAACGACCATGAACACGCACATCCCCTTCAGCCCGCCGATGGAGAAGCAGCTCTATCCCAGCGTGGAGAAGGTGATCGACGCCGTTCGCTACACGCTGGCCTGACAGGGCGAGGAGGAGAAGCAGCATGCTGATCGAGTTCCGCCTGCCCCAGTTCGGCATGGGCATGTCAGACGGCACCATCACCAAATGGTTCAAGGCCGAGGGCGATCTCCTAGTCGAGGGAGAAACGTTGCTGGAGATTGAAGCAGCCAAGACCACGGTCGAGGTGCCCGCACCGGTTGGCGGTCGCCTGAAGCAGATCGTCGTCGCGGCCGATATGAACGTGCCGGTTCAAACCGTCATCGCGCTGATCGAGGGCGAGGGCGCAGCGAACAGTGACGCGACGCCGCTTGCCGAGGAGGCGGACGTGCCTACTCCGGCGGCCGAGGTCGCTGAAGCCGCCAAGCCCAAGGCGACGCCCTTGGCGCGCCGCGCGGCGGAGGCCAACGGCGTCGATCTCGACTCCGTGCAGGGCTCAGGGCCGGGCGGCCGCATCCGTCGCGATGACGTCCATGCCGCAAGTGACACATGCCAGGCACCAGATGGCGGCAAGCGCGTCAGTGTGCAGGTCGAGCCGCGTGCCCGCCGCGCCGCGAGGGAACTGGGCATCGATCTGGATCGGGTGACGGGCAGCGGCCCCAACGGCCGCATCGTGGAAGCCGATGTGCGATCGTGGAAGCTGGCTCCGACGGCTGCTCCGTCCACAATCCCGACGCCCAGCCCTGTGGCGGCAGGTGCGACCTTCAAGGAAGTGCCCCACAGCAAGATGCGACAGATCATCGCGCAGCGGCTGACCGAATCGAAGCAGACGGTACCCCATTTCTACCTGACCGCGCATTGCGAGATCGATGCGCTGCTGGCGGCCCGGGCGCGTATCAACGCAGCTTTCCCGGACGAGAAAGTGTCGGTCAATGATTTCGTCATCAAGGCGGTGGCGAGCGCGCTAATGAAGGTGCCCGATGCCAACGTTACCTGGACCGACGCGGCGATGCAGCGCCATTCGGTCGCCGACATCGCCATGGCGGTGGCAACCGAAGGCGGGTTGATAACGCCTATCGTGCGAGGCGCCGAGGGCAAGACGTTGCGCACCATCGCGGCGGAAGCCAAGGATCTGGCGGGCCGGGCGCGTAACGGTGGCCTGTCTCCGCGCGAATATAAGGGTGGTTCGGCGTCTGTTTCCAACCTTGGCATGTTCGGCGTCGAGGAATTCAGCGCGATCATCAATCCGCCACATAGCTGCATCTTCGCGGTGGGAGCGGGGTTAGAAAAGCCGGTCGTGCGTGATGGCGCGCTGGCGGTCGCTACGGTGATGACCGTCACGCTGGCGGTTGATCACCGGGCAGTGGACGGGGCCGTGGCGGCGCTGTTGCTGTCCAGGTTTAAATCCTTCATTGAGGAACCTCTATCGCTTTTGGCGTAGTGGAGAAGAGACTATCATGACGAAGATCTGTTTTAAGGAACATGACGGCACCGAGCATGTCGTTGATGCGAAGGACGGCGAGTCCGTGATGCGTATCGCGATCGAAAATGGTGTACCGGGGCTTCAGGCCGAATGCGGCGGCAATCTCTCCTGTTCGACCTGCCATGGCTATCTGGAGCAGAAATTCTACGACCTGCTGCCCAAGCCGGACGAGAATGAGGAGATGCTGCTGGACGGGACGATCGATCCCGAGCCGACCAGCCGCCTGACCTGCCAGATCATCGTGACCCCGGAACTGGACGGTATGGTCGTCCGCTGGCCCGAGTCGCAATATTGATCGCGCGTCCGACGCGCAGAAAGACAGGAAAAGGACAGTAGCATGGCGACCGCGCTTCGGGCCGAGGAGTCGATTCTGCCGCGTCACACGATCCTGATCGATGGTGAGTGGCGATCGACCGCCTCGGGCGGTGCAGGCGGCCAACCGAGCCTTCCCCGCATGGGGGAGGGTGACCGCTGACGTTCGCCGCGAAATTCTTTACCGCTTCGCTCAGCTGCTCAAGGAGAATGCGGCCAGCTTTGACCATATGCTGCGACCGAAAAATGCCCATCTGCCACTGTCAAGCGATAAGGGGCCCGGAGAGAAGATCATGCCCGCCATTGAAGCCATCAAGCCGGTCATCAGCTACGACCATAACGGTCCCGACTATGCGCAGCGCTATGAGGAGATCGCCAAGGATCTCCTTGCCGACAGCCCGGTGGCGTGGAGCGACACCTATGATGGTTTCTGGGTCATATCCCGCTATGCGGATGTGAAGCGCATCACCGACAACTGGCAACTCTTCTCCTCGGAGAACCGCGCGCATGAAGGCGATATGACGCGCCGCGGCATCGTCGTCCCGCCTTTGCCCTTCCCGCCGCCGCTCAATGAATCCGATCCACCGGTCCACACCAAACGGCGGATGATCGAGGCGCCCTATTTCACACCCAAGCATCTGCGCCGGTGGCAGGAGGCAGCAAAGACCTTCACCCGGACCGCCATTGATGATGTGATCGAGAAGGGTGAGGTGGAGTTCGTTCGCGACATTTGCCTGCGTATTCCGGCGATGACCACGCTGCATGTCGGCGGAGTCGATCCGCAGGACTGGGATCTCTACGCGCATCCGGCTAACTATTTCGAAGGCGATCAGGCCACCGTCTACGGGCAGGTGATCGAGCGGCTGGTGGGCATCCTGCTCCAGCGTCGCGATGACCCGCGTGACGACATCGCCACCGCGCTCGCCCGCGCCACGGTGGAGGGTGACGAGCCGATGGACGTGCATGTCGCGGCGGGCATGCTACACACGATCGTGACTGGCGGGTTCGATACAGCGATGAGCCTGCTCGGCAACGCGCTCGAATGGATGGAGTGCAATCCGCAGGCGCGGGACCATCTGCGCGCGCATCCCGAAGCGATGGAAAATGCTGTTGAGGAGTTTCTGCGCAATTTCCCGCCGGTGCATCATATCGCCCGCAATGTGGTCGAGGATATCGAACTCAGCGGCCAGAAGCTCAAGGCTGGCGATCAGGTGCTGATGCAATTCTATGCCGCCAACCATGATCCCGAGAAATTCGAGAACCCGTGGGAGATCAGGCTCGACCGGCCGAACGCCCGCGATCATATGGCCTATAGCGGCGGCAACCATCGTTGCTTGGGCGCGCCGCTCGCGCGGGTGGAGATGCGCCACATCTTGAACGAGGTGCTGCGTCGCATGCCCGACTATCGCATCGACCGGGATCGCGCACAGCGTTTCGAGGTCTTCGCGCCGGTCCATGGCTGGGCGCGGCTTCCCGCTACTTTCAGCCCGGGGCCGCGATCGGCTCCGGCCTGACCGGCGCCTCGATGGGGCAGGCATAACCGCGCGCCTTCAACTGGCGGTCAAAATCGGCAAACAGTGGGTCGAGCGCGCCGGCATTGGTGAGCCGCTCCCGGAAGGTCCTGATTGTGTTCGCATCCGGCGTGGCCACGCCAAGATCGACGCCCAGAAAGCGCAACCAACTAAGCCGGTCGGGGATCAGCCATTCCATGCGCGCATCGGAGACGTTGTTCTGCGCTGCTAGCCCAAGCACTTTCAGCATCACCACCGGATCGTAGGGTGGACGGCCGCCCTTGCTTCCGTCCGCATAGGCCCACGCGGCAACCAGCGTTGGACGAAACGCTTCGAAATCCACCAATCGTGCCGCCACCTCCAGCGGATCGCCGTCCGCCGAACGCTGCTTCATATGGTCCGATAACCCGAAAAGCCCGGATTGCCGCAACGCTCGCTCCCACTGCCCCGAGCCAATGAGCCATCGCTCAGCGGATTTGGCGAGCGGTAAATGGAAGTGCTCACTTAGCCCCGTCGCCACCCCGAGCAGCGCGCTAATCACGCGCCGCCTCCCTTGGTGCTTTTGCTACATAACGCCGGGAAAATGCAAAAAGGAAACGGCGCGCCCGTCGCTAGGACAGGCGCGCCGTTCAATTACACTGGGATCAGAAGCGGTAGGTTACCTCGGCGCCGTATATCCGCGGTTCCCCGATCGTGGCCGGGGCCAGGTTTCCGCTGATGATACCGGCGGAATAGTACTTCTTGTCGGTCACGTTCGTCCCGTAGAGCGACAAGTCCAGATGCTCGCCGATAAGATAGCTGGCGCGCAGGCTCAGCGTCCCGTAACCGGGCAGCATGCGGCTCGCCCTGTTCGGCGACATGAAGAAGCTGCTGACATGGCTATAGTCGGCATTCAAACGAAGGCTGTTCTCGTCTCCGAGAGCGACGTCGTAGGTTGCTCCGAGAGAGTACTGCCACTTCGGAGTAAAGAACTGCACGCGGTTCGGATCGGGGAACTCAGTCTTCACGTAGGATACCGATCCGCGAAGCGTCAATCCGTCGATTGGGCGGGCCGTGCTTTCGAGCTCGAAACCGTCCACCTTCGCCTTGCCCGGGTTATTGATCACCTGGGTCGTCGTGGTCGGGACAACCGGTGGCGCCAGGATGATCTGCTGCTGGACATTGGTATAATCGACGTGGAACACCGCAGCATTCATGCGAAGCCTGCGGTCAAGCAGGTCCGCCTTGATACCGGCTTCATAATTCTTGACCTTGTCGGGAAAGAATGCGGTCGCCGAATTGAAGTTCACCGCGCGGGCCTGCTGGCCGCCGCTGCGAACGCCGTTGTTGGTCTTGGCGTAGAAGAAGATATCCGGCGAGATCTTGTAGTTGATGCCGACATCATAGGTGAAGTAATCGAACTTGTCGGTCCGATCGAGCAAGCACGGACCGTCGGTCGTGGTCGAAGTGGTGATGTTGGGCCCCGGCGAGTAGATGCACGAGCGCTCGAGGTGAGGCAGCAAGCCGAGGAGCGGATTGCCCGCCGTGGCGAAGCTCCACCGGTTACGCCCCTGCAGCGACTTGGTATCCCAGGTGTACCGACCGCCGGCATTGACCGAAAGCGCATCGGTAACGGCAAACTCGGCATAACCGAAGAGCGACTTGGACGAGTTCACGCTGTTTGCGTCGAAGGTGACCGAGCCGCCGGGATCGCCGAAAACCTTGGTGATGCCGGTATTGGTTTCGAAGCCCTTTTCCTTGAAATAGTAGGCGCCCAAGATCCAGTTTAGCCGCTCATCGAAGCTCTTGCCGAGCAGTTGGAACTCCGCCGACCGCTGGTTCTGCGACTGGAAGGTAGTCGGCGTGAACTGGAACAGGGCCACTGAATCCGTGACGATGCCGCTGGTATTGTTGTTGATCGTGGTCGCATGCGACTTGGCGTACGAAACCGCCAGCTTCGCAGTGATTTCGTCGGAAAGATCGTACTCGATCGTCCCCTGGACATACTTGGTCAGCGCTTCCGTCGAAGGCACACCGCCGTTACGAATGGTAACCGGAATAAGCGCGGAGTAGAAGTCGCCAGCCCGCTGCGGCGAGTTGCGGAACGACGTTGCGAAAGTATTCAGGTCGAGCGTGGCGATATCGCCATCCAGGTTCGCGACCAGCGCCCCGTTGCTGGTGCCCTTGTACAGGAACCCGCTGACATCGACGCGAAGCTCGTCCACCGGCCGCCACGCGAGCGAGATCCGGTGCGTCTGGCGGCTGTAATCGTTCATGTCGAATGAGTCGATCGGGGTGAGATTGGGTTCCGCGACCAGATAGCCGGTCGTATAGCCGTTTCGCGTGCGATAGGCGCCGGCGTATCGGATCGCTAGTTGATTCTCAACGACTGGGATGGTTATCGCGCCAGAAACGGATCGCGCGGAATAATTGCCGACACCCGCATTTAGGAAACCGGTGAATCCGCCGCTGACGTCAGGCTTTACGGGCGTGATCTTTATCGCGCCGCCGATGGTGTTGCGGCCGAACAGCGAACCTTGCGGACCCCTCAGGACTTCAACCCGCTCGACGTCGAGCAGGTCGCCAAGAACGCCGTAGGCGCGCGCGACGTACATGTCGCCGATGTACACGCCCACCGCGGGATCGACGGTGATGTTGGTTTCGTTCTGCTGCTGGCCGCGAATGGTGATGATCGCCGAATCCGGGTTGTTGGACTGCCGGCGGATGGACACGCTGGGCGTGCTTCCGGCAAGGTCGGCCAGGTTGACCACGTTCTTTTGCTTCAGGGTATCGCCGCTCAATGCGGTGACGGCCACCGGCGCGGTCTGGATTGACTCCTCGCGGCGCCGCGCCGTGACGACGATGTCAGTGAGGCCGGCCGAGGACCGAGCCTCTTGGGGGGAAGGTTGCTGGGGAAGGGTAGCTTCGTCTTGGGCGAAGGCCGGAACGGCAACGCCGCACATCGCGATGGTCAGCAAGCTGGACCGGATCTTAAGAACTCTTTTCTTCATATTTTCCTCCCTTATCTAGTTCGACATTCTGAGCTGAGTGACACAGGCAGCTGCCGCCCGCCCGGATCGGCACAGGCAAGCAACCGCCAAGTGGCGTTGGAGTAGGTTGATCTTGGGAAGCATAGCTCAGCGCCCATAGAATGGGCCGCCCAATCCTAAACACCCCTCCTGCCTAGTCTGATATAATGTTCCTTTTACAGTAACCTCAATTGCTGCAAGGTGCAACCGTTATTGTCGATCTGGATTTTTCGCTAGACCCTTTGGATTTTGGAAATCGCGCGGCTCCGCGGCTCCGCTGAAATGAGCAAGGAGCCCCTGTTCGCAGCATCGAACCCGCACGACGCGCTGTGCCATACAATCACCAATTATCCGGTGTTCGTTTAGATCAGCCCCGATGAATTCATCCATCTCTATAGCAGAGGGCCAGCTTCACACAGCGGGAGGCTGTCGAGATTATGTCCAAGGCCAATCCGCAGGCGATCCGGGAACGGAACGACGCGCTGCCGCCCTGGTACTGCCGATCGGGTTAGGGCCTACCGCTCGTCCTTCGTACAGAGGATCGAGATCGCAGGCGTCTGGCGCGGATGAATGGAAATACGAGAGATGCGAGCTGTCAATTTTTCGAGAGCATGGCAATCTGGCGGACCGGTGCGTGCTGGCCTCGTCTAGTATCCCGTATATCTACGCATTGACGTCTAAATCAGTACCAGGGCGTTGACGAAGGTCAGTTTATGGCACACCGTGTCAAATAACGAGTGGCTGGTAGATCGTCTGCCAGGTGATGCCCCATGGAGAGTGAGAGATGACGTTCTTGGAACGCCCTGTTTGGAATTTCGACCATCATGGGTCGCGCTACGCGCAAAACTGGGAAGAGTTGGTCCGAGAATTGCACGCAATGGACTTCCCGCTGGCCTGGTCGGAGGCCAATGGCGGCTACTGGATTCTGGGTGCATGGGCTGAAGCGAAGAAGGCGCTGGAGGATTGGGAGGCTTTTTCGGCGGATAATGATGTTAAGCACGAACGTCGCGGCGGCAAGGGATCACGCATTCCGCAGCATTCCTATCCGTTGATGCTCAGCGAGTCCGATCCACCCTTTCACACGGCGCGTCGTCGGATCGAGATGCCGTTTTTCACGCCCAAGGCATTGCGCGAATATGGTCCGATGATCGATCGCTTCATGGATGAAGCGCTGAAGGGAATTCGAGCGAAGGAAGAGGCGGACATGCTGCGGGATGTGATCCTGCCGATCACTGCCCGCGCGACCTTTCACCTGGTCGGCTATCGCGAGAGTTGGAGCGAAGTCGCATATTCGGTGCACCTGGTGTCACATACAAAGGAGACGGACCCCGATTATCCCATCGAGATGATCCAGCGCATACAGGCCGGGTTCCGCACGATGGTAGCCGAGCGCCGCGCCGAGCCGAAAGACGATATCGCATCGGCGCTGGCGCAGGGCGAGGTGCTGGGCCAGCCGCTGTCGTTCGAAGAGGCCGAGAGCATGATGACCGCACTCGTCTTTGGAGGGTTCGACACGACGACCGCGTCAGTCATCAACGCCCTGATCTGGCTGCAGGATCGTCCCGAAATCCGCCGGCAACTCCTCGACGATCCCGCGCTTCTCGACAATGCCATTGAGGAATGGCTGCGCGTCTGGCCGCCTGCGCAGGGGATTGGACGGACGGTGATGCGCGACATGGAGATTGGCGGCCGCCAACTCCGCGCGGGCGAGCGCATCTTTATCTGGTTCGCAGGCGCCAACCGCGATCCGGCGAAATTTCCCGATCCTGAGACGGTTCAACTCGACCGTCCCAAGGCGTCCGATCATCTCGCATTCAGTGGTGGTGGGCATCGCTGCCTGGGTGCGCCGCTCGCCAAGATCGAGCTGCGCACCATGATCCGCGCCGTGCTGACGCGCATGCCGGACTATCGGATCGATCTCGACAGGGTCACCCGTTTTCCGACCTATGGGGCGGTGGCGGGGTATCTGGAAGTGCCGATGCGGCCAGGTGCGATAAGCTAAGCTTGAGCCGACGCCCGCCCCTCGATCGGGATGGGCGTCGGCAGAACTTCAGACGACTTTCATGGGAAGTTGGCTGATCGCATTGATCGAGACGGTGATGGCGTGCTTCCACTCTCCGTTAAGATCGAGCCGCAGGCCTACCTTGCGGAATTCCTCGAAGAGGATCTCTACCTCCAGCTTGGCGAGATGCGATCCGATGCAATAGTGCGGACCGCCCGCGCCAAAGGCGGAATGACCCGCGCGGCGCCGGGAGATATCGAACTTGTGCGGGTTCTCGTACACTTCGGGATCGCGGTTGCCGGCGGTGTACCACAGCATGACGAACTCGCCCTCGCGGATCGTCTTGCCGTGAAGTTCGACATCCTGGCGCGCGGTACGCCCCATGTGCATCACCGGCGACGCGATGCGCAGCAGTTCCTCGACGACGATCTTCAGCGGGCCGGTCTCCACTTGCTGCCGGGCATCCTCGTCGGTGGCCATCAGCAGGAGGGACTGCGCGATCAGGGTGTGCGTCGTTTCAAATCCGGCGATCAGGATCATAAGGCCGGATTCAACATATTCGGGCAGCGTGATGGGGTCGCCCTGGTGATGGGCGGCGAGAAGCTCTGTCGCCATGTCGGCGGCGGGGTGAGCCAGTTTGATCTCCCGCAGCTTGTGAAGGTAGTCAACGACGCCCTGATGGGCCTGAGCACCCTTTTCGAATCCGATCTCGGGGTCCATTCGGCCAAACATGTCGTTCGCCCAGGATACGATCAAATGACGATCTTCCTCGGGTACGCCGAGGATGCTGGCCACGACCTGCGCGGGCAGTTCCGCCGCAATCTGGGGGATCGCATCGAAGGTCTGCTTCTCCTGGACTTCCCGGACGATCCGGACGCAGATCTCGCGGATCCAGTGCTCGAACCGTGCGACGACGCGCGGGGAGAACGCGCTGGCGAGGAAACCGCGCAGCCGCGCGTGATGCGCCCCGTCATGCCACATCAGGTTGTTGACCAGCTGGCTCTGGAAATGTTCATTGTCCTGCCCTGCCGCCCGGAGAGAAGAAGCGAGGGCGGCTGGGTAGAGGAAGCCGAGGCTCGACGTGAACCGCTCGGTATCCATGCTGACCGCACGGATGTCGGCCGCGCGGGTCAGCGCCCAGAAACGGTCTCCATAGGGCGCACGAAGTTCATGGCACGGATCGTTGCGACGCAGATGGTCGAAATAGTCATGCGGCGGACCTCGCACGAAGCTTGCCGGGTCGAGAAGATCGAGCTCAGTAATCGTATCCATTCATTCTCTCCTACTCAGGCGATCCGCCGCTTGCGCAGAATGCCTCAAATTCTTCCTGGAAATCGGGGTGCCAGCGCGAGAGCGCCGGGCGATTGCGGATGACGTCGTCCTGCGCCCATTGCAGGCGGCGCTCATCGATCGCGCGGGACGTTTCATTGTCCTGGCACCAAATGTAAAAATCGCCCTGCGCCAGACCTGCCAGCAGGGCTTCGGCAACCTGATCGCAGGTCCATGCGGCGGCAGGCTTTTCCGCGAAATGGCGGGACATCATGGCGGAATAGGTGAAGCCGGGCACGAGGAGGTGAGCCGAGACCTGGCAACCCTCGATCTGGCGCAAACTGTGGGCCAGTCCCTCCGTCAATGTCCTGACCGCAGCCTTGGTGACGTTGTAGGCCGTGTTGCCCGGTGGTGAGGTGAAGCCCTGTTTTGACCCGGTGTTCACGATGGCGGCAGGCGTGCCCTGATCCACCATGGGCTGCACGAAGGCCTGCACGCCGTTGAGGACGCCGCCGAGATTGACGCCGAGGATCCCGTCCCAGCTGCCGGGGCCGGAGAACAGGTCGCCGCCGACACCGATGGCCGCGTTGTTCATCAGCAGTCCGACTTCCCCGAACCGCTCGAACACGGCATCGCAGAGGTCACAGACCTGTGCAACGTCCGCAACATCGACCGTCCGATACATGACATCAGGCGCACCTGCCCTGGCGACTGCATCGGCCGCGTCCGCCAGCCCATCGCTGATATCGGCAAGGCACAAGCGCATACCCGCAGCGGCACAGCGCATGGCCACGGCGAGACCGATGCCGTTCGCGCCGCCGGTGATGACCGCGGCCCGGCCCGGTGCAATGGCCGGATGGTTGTTCATCGTGGACACCCCTCCCGATCGGTGCTTATATAAATGGGATTATATTTGAGCAGGTGGAATGTCAAGCGGCTTGCCCTGGCCTTTCGTTGAGCTTGGAGAAATCGCGGACAATGCCTAAGCTCCTCCTCTTTGCGTGCGGGAGCGAGGAAGTTTGGTGACGTCAATCGACAAGATTCGGAAACCGGATGATGGAGGCGTGAGGTCCTCCAGGACGTCGAAACTCGCAGAAACAGTCGCGCGAAATCTTGAGGAGCGGATCATCTCCGAAGGATGGCCGGTGGGTCATCCTATCGGTCGCGAAGCGGATCTTGCCACATCGGCCGGAGTAGGACGATGGGCCATGCGGGAGGCACTGTGCCTTCTGGAGGAAGGCGGTCTTATCGAATCCCGGCGCGGAAATGGCGGCGGGATGTTCGTCGCCTCCCTGCCGTCCACAATGGTGATAACACGTCTCAGCAATTATATTGACTTCATGGGCGCGCCCGCCGCCGAGTTGTCGATCCTGCTGGCCGCGTCCGACAAGGTCATGATCGACCGCGCGGCATCCCGCATGAAGGCAGCAGATCGCCGGGAATTGAAGGAAATTCTCGCCAGCGTGGAATCGCCGGTAAGGCCAGAAACCATTAGGTCGCTCGCACCCATCCGTCCTTTGTTGTTGCGGGTGGCAGGCAATGCCGCCCTCGAGTTGATATCGGGTTCGGTGACCTTGGCCACGATGCAAGCGTGCTGGTATTCAACGCTGGAGGATGAGGCGTATCGGGAAGCCTTCATTCCGGTCGCTATCGCCGAGCGGGATATCGCGACGGCACTGGTGGGGGGGGCGGTTGCGGATGCCCATGTCGCTTCGGCCCTTTTCGTGTCCGCATGCGAAAAGCTGTTCCGGGCCTCGGCGAACTCGCTCCGTTTGCCGGGACATACGCAGGCAGCGGTTCGCGCGTACGAACTTTTCCCGGCGGGCAGGCCGATGAAGAAGGCGGAGAGCGTGGCCCGCCACTTGCGGGAGATGATTTTGGATGCGGGGTGGCCGGTGGGCGCGCAACTCGGCACTCTTCCCGAACTGATGGAGCGCTTCGAGGTCGGGCGCCCGGTATTGCGGGAAGCGCTGAGAGGTCTGGAGCGTATGGGCGCTATCAGGGTCGAGAGGGGAATCGGGGGTGGGGTGAAAGTCGCCTCCCCGGATCCAGATGAAATCATCTCTGCCTGCCGT
>Ga0105148_100024_pt1 | contig 21988 bp, 19 predicted proteins | sample RS_199metaG_FD_91502 | JGI IMG/M metagenome (GOLD analysis project Ga0105148, IMG submission 91502) | Switchgrass associated microbial communities from Austin, Texas, USA, to study host-microbe interactions - RS_199 metaG | ecosystem: Host-associated > Plants > Roots > Rhizosphere | place: USA... | reverse complement strand
TGGCGCGACGCGCTGTTCGATTTCTACAAACGCCGCATCAAACGCATTTTCCCTGCGTTGTTCGCGCTCTATTTTTGCGTGATGTTGGCCGCTTTCGGCCTGTTGATGTCCGATCAGTCCGCCGAAGTCGCAAAGTCGATCATCGCTTCCATTTGCTTCCTGTCTAACATCCTGTTCTACAGTCAGAGCGGATATTTTGATGGAGAGTTGGACAGCAATCCACTGCTCCATACCTGGTCTCTTTCGGTGGAAGAGCAGTTTTACATATTCTTTCCGCTGCTGATCTTCTTCACCCGCAGCTGGACCGCCGCGCACCGGCGGCAGCTTGTCTGGGCGCTGACGCTGGCCAGCTTCCTTGCCGCGCAATGGATGGTTTCCCGCAACGCGAGCGCGGCTTTCTACCTCATTCCCTTCCGCACCTGGGAACTGTCGCTGGGCTCGCTGCTGGCGATCGGGGCGATTCCCGCGCCGCGCCGGCAGTGGCAGGCCGAAGTCGGTGTAGCGGTTGGCCTGGCACTCATCGCCTACGCGGTCCTGTTCTACAACAAGGCCACCACTTTCCCCGGCGCGTCGGCTCTTGTCCCCTGCCTGGGGACGGCCCTCATATTGTTGTGCGGGGAAAGCTGGCGCACGTTGGGAGGACGGCTGCTTTCCATCCCGCCCATGCGTTTCGTCGGGCTCATATCCTATTCGCTCTATCTTTGGCACTGGCCGATCATTGTCTTCTATCGCAACATCGACAGCCGGCTGGACAATGTGGAGCGCGCATCGTTGCTGGTCGCCGCGCTGACAGCCGCAACGGTTTCATGGGCATATGTCGAAAAGCCTTTCCGCCGTTCGAGCCGTCTGAGCTCTCGCATTGTGGTGCTGCGAGGCACGGCTGCCATGGCGGCATGCGGCGCGGCGGTTTTTTCCTTGGCCGTCCTTAGCGACGTCCTTTATCCGATCTCGGCGCAGGCGCGCGGCGTCCTGGCTTTTGGTGAGCGAACCGGGCGCACGGAAATGATGCGCACCGGATCCTGCTTCCTGACCACTCAGCATCGTCTTTCCGACTATTCATTCGAACGATGCATGGCAGCGCCGCACGACAAGCCCCGCGTCCTGATCGTGGGCGACAGTCATGCTGCTCACCTTTATTACGGACTGAACCATGCCCTGCCCAACGCGCATGTCCTTCAGGCGACGGCAGCCGGATGCAAGCCCCTGGTCGACAGCCGCGGCGATGCCCGTTGCCTGGCGCTCATGCATCAGGTGTTCAACGAACATCTGAAACGGATACGGCCGGAGATGGTGATCCTGTCGGCGCGCTGGCTCGAGAAGGACGTCCCGGACATTGAAAAGACCGTGCGACTGATCCAGCAAGCAACGCCACGCGTGATCGTTTCCGGTCCCATCGTCGAATATGATCAACCGCTCCCCCGGCTTCTTGCGAGGCACATCGACCGGGACGAGCCCATAGAGATGCATCGCAACAAGCAGGTTCCGCTGGTCGATCGCCAACTGGCCGCAGCCATGAAGCGGGGGGGCATTCCGTATTTCTCGCCTTATGCCAGCCTCTGCGCGCCGGGCTGCCGCCTGTGGGTCACGCCGGGCGTGCCCGTTCAATTTGACTATGGCCACCTTACGCAACAGGGATCGGTTCTGATCGCCGATCTCATGGCTCGGCAAATCCAGCCTGAGCTTGCGGGCATCCCAAAGGCGGCCGACGTAGCTCAATTGCAGCCAGCAACTTATTGAAAGCTAGGCGGCGATTAGCATGGCCAAACGGCGAGCTTCGGTTGCGCCGTTTAGGCCATGGAGTGATCGAGATTTGGCGCGCTACCGACCAAGACCGCCAACAAAGCCGCCTTTATGAGGTAGCCTGAGGCTTCCTGATAACAGCCGTTGGTTCATTCCGGTCAGCAGCGTGGGCCAATGGATCTCAGCCCAGGCCACGCGGTGCGTTGTCCTCGTCGCAACATTGTTCGTCATCGGCAAATTGACAGCGCTCGAACTATCCAGCACTTGTTTCGAAAGGCGCTCTAAAGAGCGGTCAAAGTGGGGATGGGAAGGCGGCAAGGGTGTGGGTGGGTCGGCTCACGCCGATGTCATCGGCCGTTCGACCGAGGTTCAGTAGAGCCGATGAAGATCGAAGAAGGTTTATTGCAGCGGCGAAACCCAGCTGAAGCGCATCTGAATGGTCCATTTTGGCGGCGATCCGTCTGGATGAGGCTTGGCGCTCTTAATGGGCTCGTTGCTTTTTCCTTTCTTCTGCTGTCCGATCAGCCATTGTTCCTGCCAGGGCATTCTGGCCTGATGCGGCAAGCAGCGCAGGTCCAATTCATGCACGGAATGGCTACTCTCGCATGCGCAACATTTTTGAACGCAGGGGCGGTTGGCGCAAGGTTGGCGCCGGGATTTTTCCTTTCCGGTGTCGGGCTGTACTGCCTGCCAGTCTATGCTGAAGCGATCGGGCTGCTCGGCCCTGCCTTCGCGATCAAGCAGATCGGCCTTGTTGCTTTCGTGCTGGGTTGGCTGATCCTCGCATGGTCGGCGTGCGACATCGACAAAACCTGACCATTACCGTCGGAAGGCACTCCGCTTGGCACAGCTCCCCGCAGAGGTGGCGGCTGACGCCAACAAAGGCGACCTTTACGGCACCTGAGCCGCTCCCTGATACCTGCCCTCTGTTCATCTCGCAGACGCGTTCGGGGACTTTCCGGTCATTCTCACTCGGCGGGTTGGGCGGCAGGTTTATCGCCGAAACCCGACACTCGTCGAGCGCTCCTCTGGGAAGAATTGCGACCGCGACTGGGCCGGCAGGGGAATATCTAGTTTGGCCAGGCTAGCGGGATAGGTGCCATTCAAGTGTCCTAGCCACTTTGTTTACCGTTAAAGCGCTCGTGTCGCCCCAACCTCGCCAGCGTCACCATCCGCTCAAACAGGTCGTAAATTCATCCAATTCGGCAATTGAAGAATGTGTGCGAGTTTGGAAAGATCGAAAATCATCGCTCTTGTACCTCTGTGAGCGATAATGCATGCCCTCTCTCATAACAGTGAGCAGCTCTACGCGCTTGAAGCAGCTAGAAGAGGCAGGTAATGATTGAGAAGGTGAGTAGGCGCGAGGTCGTGCAAGCCGGGCTGGCCGCCCCATTTTTGCTGGGCGACATATCGCGAGCGTTCGCGCATGGCCCCTCGCGCGAGCACTTTCGCAATGGCCTGTGTGCGACCAGCTTCTCGGATGGCGTCTTTGAGAAGAAGATCGCGTTTCGTGACGGACGGACGCTCGCCGGTGACGCGCTCGCGCTTCAGAAGCTGATGATGGCCCGGGGCTCGAACGAAGTCTTCGCACGGCTCGGAAGCTCGCGCGCGGCTAGCCAGCGCAGACCTGAAGGTGCCATGGGCGCGGCGCGGCGTCGAGCGGCGCTGGCACGGCGCGTCGGACTTCCACTCAATCCCGAGTTCCTGCTGTGCGCGAACTACGGTGACATGGGCGGGCAGCCGGAACCGGATTTCAGCAGCTATCCGGAAATCCGGCTGACGAAGCCGTGGCACGAGCTTGGCATCGAGGCAATGTGTGATGCGATGCGCATCTATGGTCGCATCGTAGCGCGCGAGATCTTGGAAACCGGGGTCAGGGTTAACGTCTGGGACATCGGCAACGAGGTCGAATTTGGGGTCGCCGGCGTCGCCATCCCGCCAATGAATCCGCAGATCGGCGGTCCGGGCTGGAGCTACCGCGCTCCAGATGCGGTCGATCCCGAGATCGGGAAGATGTCGCTCGGCAAGTTCTTCCTGATGAAGAAGGCCGACCAGGTCGCGTGGGGCAAGACGCATCTCTGGAACTATGTGGGCCGGATCATGGCGGCTGTAGGGGACGGGATCCGCGAGGTTGATCCCACGGCGCGCTTCGCCACGCACACGAGCGCGATCGCCTCGCTGATGCCCGAGGTGTTCGTCGGCTTCCACGAGGCCATGGATTCCGCGGGCTTCTACGCGCAGGAATGCGGCGTCTCCTACTATCCCACCAACACGAAGCTGATTCCGAACCGGCTTGAGCGTTTCAAGGCGACAGTGTTGCTGACGCGGCAGCAGTTGAGGCGCCCGGTCTTCATCGCGGAGTTTGGCTATGCCGCCGGCCCAGTCACCTATGGCGGGGAAGACTGGGCTAATCCGGTCGAGGGTTATCCCTGCACCCCGGCTGGGCAAGCGAGCTTCCTGCGAGATCTGGTCGCCTGGGGCGCGCGAGACGGGCTGCTCTCGGGCATCCGGCCGTGGGCTCCAGACTATGTCGGTGAGGGCTGGCAGGGCATGGCGCTGTTCGACGCCCCGGTCAACGGCGTTGCCCTCGCCCGGCCTGGACTGGCGGCGGTCACCGAGGGCCTGACGCAGTCGCGCAAACGGCAGGTGGCCTGAGGGGAGCGTCGCCTCTCTCTGCCGGAACGTCGATCGAGAGGGCGGGGGCGCGTCTAAAATTGCTGAAAAATATAGACTGAGTTGAAAGGAGGAGATGACTAAGAGGCTGATACTCACGAGCGCGGCGCCGTGCGCGGCCAGCCTGCATTGTCGCAAACCAGCGTTCCGAACGACACGCCGGAGCAGGCGCAGGCGGACGCCGCCAACCAGAATAACGTAGCAGCGGGCGAAATCGTCATCGCCGCGCAAAAGCGGGTCGAGCGACGGAGGGATCAGAAACACCGGCGCTCATTGATCTCGTGCTGAGTGAGGACGATGATCAAAAATTCTCCTCGACAGATGTTGCGGGTTCATCAGCCGGCACCACATCAGCGTCGGGGTAGAGCCACTAACACACGACTGTTTTAAGCATCTCGAAAGCGACCTCGCTATGCCGGCTTTGCGGCGGCAGCGATCGACAACGCGAGCAGCTCTGCATGGCCGATGTTAGCGCAAGCCGATTTTCAAGGTGCTGCATCGGAACGACGAGAATTGGTCGCTGACCGTCTGTCTGGTCTTGAGACGCTGAGACACCATTGCTGCCGTTCAGTCGAGGTGAGGCCATCCGTAGATGCGAACTTGGTCGATACCTCCCAAGCTGAGACATTGGACTATGTCCGGACCGCCCACTAGTCGAAGCCGGGGATCTCGCTCGCATTCGCTTCAGACTCACGTTTCGGAGTTCAATAATGAACGACTGCGTTCTAATTTCTTGCCGTCGTCCGCGGAGCCCCTTAGACTGAGGGACGTGTTAGGGAGAGGGATGTAATGACAAGCAAAAATGGCGATGACGCAAAGCGCCTGGACCGCCGAGATATGCTTCGAAGTGCAGCAGCTTTGGGTTTAAGCAGCGTATTGCCCCACACCGCACAGGCATCTAGCGCGCCGTTACCGCCAGCCCGTTCCAGCGCGCGCAAGATGCCAGCTTCCTTTCTTTGGGGTGTTTCCACCGCCGGTCATCAGATCGAAGGCAACAACGTCAATTCCGACGCCTGGCTGATGGAGAATGTGAAGCCGACGATCTTTCAGGAACGCTCCGGCGACGCGTGCGACAGCCTCAACCGCTTCCAGCAGGATATCGACCTGGTCAAGGCGCTCGGCTTCAACACCTATCGTTTCTCCATCGAATGGGCGCGGATCGAGCCGGATGAGGGTCACTTCTCGATCGCCATGCTCGACTACTACAAGCGGGTGATCACCTATTGCCATAAGGTAGGCATCCGCCCCGCGGTCAGCTTCAATCATTATACAACCCCGGTCTGGTTCGCAGCCTCGGGCGGAATGATGCGGCCGGATGGGCCGGAAATCTTCGCTCGCTATTGCCGCAAGGCAGCCGAGCATCTGGCCGAAGGCATGCACTGCGCCTTCACGCTTAATGAGCCGCAGGCGCCCGCGATCATCGACACCCTCTCACGCGGCGGATCGCGCAAGGACATTGCGGCGATGGCGGCAGCGGCGGCTAGGGCGGCGGGCAGCGATCGCTTCATAAGCTGGAAGACGATCGATCCAGATGCGGGTGTCGCCCCAATGGTCTCTGCACACAAGTTGGCCTTCGCCGCGATCAAGTCCGTGCGTAGCGACTTGCCGACCGGCGTGTGTCTGGCCTCGATCGACTATCGGAGGGTCGGTCCCAACTCCATTGCCGATGCCGTGCGCGAGCGCATCGACGGTCCCTGGATGGCGGCGGTCAGGGAGGCCGGGGATTTTGTCGGCGTTCAGAATTACTGGCCGCTCTATTTCAACGACAAGGGACCTACGGTCGCGCCCAAGGGGTCAGAGTATAATGGCTTCTTCGTGCTGGACTACAAGAGTCTGGCCAATTGCGCCCGGCAGGCGCACACTGCGACGGGCAAGCCGGTGCTGATCACGGAAAATGGCATCGACACGAAGGATGATACCAAGCGCATCCGCTACACCCTGGGCACACTTCAGGAACTAGGGCTGGCGATGGTGGAGGGCGTTCCCCTGCTCGGCTATCTGCACTGGTCGCTGCTCGATAATTATGAATGGGGCACCTACAAGAGCCGTTTCGGCCTGGTGGCGGTGGACCCGGCGACTTTCCAGCGCACCCCCAAGGAAAGTGCGCGTGTGTTGGGCGCCTTTGCGCAGCGCGGGCGGCTGTAATCGGCCGCGCCCTTTTTTCGAACGGAAGTCGCTGACCCGGAAAGGCATTGGCGGTCGAGGCTGGAACACGACATTCTTGCGACAAACCTAACCAAAAAGCTCGACCGCATCAGCAATGGTAATTTGTGGGAAGCCGCGCATGTGAGGCCTCAAATTACGGCCCAACTTCAACAAATAATCCGGCCCCACCGCAGGGGAGCCGCCATTTCGTCGTGGGAGGCGACAGGTGGGGCAGCAAAGGGCTTGATCTGTCATTAGGTTGGGTGTGCGCTAATCTGACAGCATTGTGCTTGATATTGAGCGAATCTGACATTATCGTGCGGTAAGGTTTATTTGGATCACCGTGTGGGAATAATCGTAAAGGCGCAGGGCGCATGGCCAACGCCCAGACTCTCGACCAGATTGTGACAACGCTATCCTCGGCAACGGACTGAGGCGGCCAGCAAGACCATAAAAAAGACGCCCCGGATTTGAGTTCGGGACAGTTAGGGAGGATGAATGTGAGGAAAGCTCTATTATTATTGGGCACGATGCTGACGAGCGGGCCCGTTTTCGCGCAACCGGCGATGCAGACACAGGGCGTAGACGCAGCCCCGGAGAGCGGCAACGCCGCCGACATCGTTGTGACGGCTCAGAAGCGCGTCGAGCGTCTGATCGACACGCCGCAAACCGTCAACGTCGTAAACGGTGAACAGCTGGAGCGCTTCAACATCACGCGCTTTGAAGACGTCGCCAAGTTCGTGCCGGGTCTGTCGATTTCGTCAGGCGATGGCCGGCAGCAGGCCGTGTCTCTGCGTGGCGTGGCATTCGACCAGGACAGCCAGACGAACCGATCTGTCGACATCTACCTCAATGAAGTTCCATTCGATCCCACGCAGGCACTTCAGGCTCAGTTCGATATCGGGTCTATCCAGGTGCTTCGTGGTCCTCAGGGCACTCTGCGCGGCGGCACCGGTCCGTCTGGCGCCATCTTGATCGGTACGCGCCAGCCCAGCCTACAAAAGTTCGAGGCAAGCGGCAGCGCCAGCTATAGCGATCGTGAGGCCGTCAACTTGCAGGGTGGCGTCAGTATTCCCCTGGTGACTGACAAGGTCGGTGTTCGCGTCGCCGGGCTTTACGACCTCAACTACGTAAATGGCGTTAGGAATATCATCACTGGCGACACGGACCGTTCGCGCTCCTATGCCGGTCGCATATCCTTGCTGCTGCGTCCGACCGAGAACCTCGACATCTTGGTGATGCACCAGCAATTCCGCTCGAAGGTGAGGCAGTTGCGCCCCGTGGTCAGCGCGGAAGGTGCACCGGTCGGCGAGTTCGGCTTTATCGGTCCGGATGACCGTGCAGCTATCACCGATGGCGACAATCTGTTCGTCACCAAGGGGCGTGCCACCATTGTCAATGCGAGCTATGATTTCGGTGGGCACTTGCTCAGTTACATCGGCAGCTATCAGAATAACGACTTCAACACCGTCCGTGATCTTGATCTTGGTAATGGCCTACTGTCATTTGGTCCTGGATTCCGGCTACCGGTTCAGTTGTTCCAGCGGATCGATATCAAGACGAAGATCTTGACTAACGAACTCCGGTTCGAGCGGACTGGCGATCATTTCTGGATCTATCGCTTTGGCGTTTATTTCAACGATGTGAAGACGCCCTTCACGGGTCTTGTCGACTATACTGGGGCGAACGGTGGATGCGAAACTACGCCCGGCCCATTGGCAGGATTTGGCTTGCCATGTCTGCCGCTGGGTGGCGGCACTCCGACGAAATCGCATGATCGCGGCTATTTCACGACGCAGACCTTCAATTTTACTGACAAGGACACGGTTGATGTCGGTCTGCGTTATTCGACGACGAGGGTAGATAGTCCAACAAACCCTTCACGCTACCATGCTTGGACGGGCTCCGCGAGCTACAAGCATGAATTTTCGGATAGTTTGATCGTTTACGGCAATTACGGCCGCGCTTACCGCCCCGGAGGATTTGATTCGACCGGCGCCGCTACCAATGGGGGCACCGGTCGGCTTCCAGATTCCTTCTTCACCTGGAGCCCGGAAAAGTCGGACTCGTTCGAGGTCGGTGCCAAGGGAGCCCTGTTTAACGACCGCATGACTTATGCCGTGTCGGCTTTCTATCAGAAGTTCAATAACTTCATCAATCGCGTCAACAACATCGCGTGCAACTATGATCCCGCCGCAGGCACGGCTCCAGGGGCATGCGCAACGACCAATCTCACCTACAATGGCGACGCGATCGTTCGTGGAGTCGAAATGGAACTGCGCGGGCAGATCACACGCAATTGGAATGCTCAGCTTTCGGCAAGCTATACCGATGCCAAATACGACAACGCGGATATTCCCTGCAACGATTACAACAATGACGGCGAACCGGATTCCGGCGGAATACCTTCGGTCCAGCCGGGTCGTTTCGTCAGTATCTGTTCGTCCAGTAGCGCGTTGTCCGCGCTGCCCAAGTTCCAGGCCTCGTTCAACACGGAATATAGCATAGATCTGCCGGACGATTTCCAGACCTTCGTGCGCTTCTTGGGTCGCTATCAGGGCAAGCGGATCAACCCGAATTCCAACATCCGCTTCCCTGATTCTTTCAAGCTGGATGCGTTCGCCGGCGTCAGGACCCCGATCGGCGCCGAGATCAACTTCTTCGTGCGCAATGTCTTCGACCAGCGGCGGGACAATGTCAGTCCAGGCCAGATTTTCAGCCTGTTTGGTTCGCCGACCGGCTATACACCTATCACCTATGATCAGCGCCGTGAATTTGGTATTCAGACGCGGCTTTCATTCTGATCATGTGCCCGCCCCCAAACGGGGGCGGGCGCCTAGGTGCTCCTACTCTGCCGCCCTCTCAGGGAAGAGAACGGAACCGTGGCGAATTTGGCCGATTCCAAAATGGCAGCTTGGCAACGGCCGAATCAGGAAAGCTGCCAATTCCGTCGCCGAGGATCACGCCGCGCCACTTACGACCCAGATTGCGACGTTCACTTCTGGCGGCCCGAAGGTCGCACTCTGACGAGTGCTGCCGCCTCGATCGCTGCCAAAGATGCGGCCAGAGCCGCCAACATATCAGACGTTCGATGAGTCGAATGCGGTTCTCATTGCCGTCGTCCGTTTATAAAAGCAACACGGCAACGTAGGGGGCATCGGGAATGTCGGCGTTCCCGCGTCGGGAGCAGGAAGCAAACATAGCGCGGTTGCCCAATGTCTCAGGCTGCGACTAAGCGCAGCTCCGGCTTTATATATATACCCAAGGTCAGGGCATCGTAGCGATTGAAGAAAGTTTCGAAGTAAAAGCGATGCTGGTCGCCGTTGTCGTCAGTCAGAATGAGTTCGCTGTCGCCTAGCGGGCCGCCGCTCTGGCTCCCGCAGTATCCTGCGACAGCGCCGAACAGATTCTTCTCCGGCATTCGACTAAAGCGCATTGCGAATGCTGGCGACTGGATGAAATGACGGCAGGGTTTGGTCGGATCATGGTTGGCTGGCCGTCGCGAGACATGCGGATGGTCGGTGATCATCCCGACGATCGGCCGATCCTCTCCAGCCATTTCGACGAACCGATAGAGCGTTGTCGACATGGTGTTACCAAACTTGCCGTGGAGCTGTCGCACGGATGCAAGGGTCGGCTCCAGCGCCAGCGCTTCGTCGGTAAAGCGATCTTGGAGAAAGAGCATGCGGCCAGCGGCAAAGTTCGCTTCTGCTTCCACTTGCTCATGACAATCCGTGGAAAGGGTGTGCGTATTGTCGCCGTGCATCATGTCTTCATGCCACGGTATCAGGCTGTGCCCGATCTCATGTGCCTCGTTCCAGCGATGCTTTTTCTCCGGCAAATCGCCGTCGAGCAGAATGCGCTTCCGGTCAGGAAGATACAACGCCTTCAATGAGAATTTCTTGATCGCATCAAAAATGAGCGTCGGTCGCTCGTAGAGCTGGATCGTGGCTACGCGGATACGACTGATTGTTTCCTGTACCGCGCTTGGGTCCTTGGCCGTATAGAAACGCCGGTCCAGCTTTAGTAGGTGCCGGATATCCTCGAGACGAAGTGGGGGCTCGGGATTGCCGAGCCCCTTCAGGACACGCTCGACCCGTTGGTCGATATCGTGGGCGGTCTTGGCCGACAGAAGTCGATTTTTGCTCATGGAACCGCCCTTATCCTTACTTCTCTTCGCTCAGAACGGCGACAAATGCTTCCAGTGCAGCACGTTCCTCTGGGGTGAGAACAGCTACAGATTCAGATCGCGCTGCAAAGCGCACGGCTTCGTCAATAAGCCGATTGTCTCTTGGCGCAGTTAGCCCAGCAACCTGCAAGAGATTGCTACGCGGCACCTTGAAATAATTGGCGAGTTGATAGACCGTTCGAAGCTCGGGTTTATGGTGTGTATCATCCTCGATCTCGACTAATTCTGCTATCTCCACGTCCGTATCTTCGGCGAGCTTCTCAAGCGTCAGTCCTCTGTCACGGCGCATAAGCCGAACGAACCGACCGAAAGCGATGCTGGGTTCTTCATTGGTTTCATTGGCAGGCATCGTTTCGCCGTCGAAGACCGGATCAAGCGCATACAGACCGGCACCGATCTCGGCATTCGCCTCGATCTCGGCCATCCGTAGGCACCACTCCTTCGTGATCTCGATCTTCATGGCTGGTTTCCTTTTGCGATGAAGGCCTCCGCTTGCTCGGGGGTCATTTCGAAATAGCGCAGATCCTGATGATCGGGATCTATGCCAAGATCGGACATGCCGCAGGTGTTCGCATAGAAGCTGTTCGCCTGCGGGAGCGAGTGAAGGCCAATGCGCCCTTTAAACTCTTCCTCCTGGCTGAGCGCGATAGCGGCTCGAACCAGAATGCTGCCGATCCCGCGATAGAGGGGCGGTTGAGCCAGTTCTGGCCGATTCCACGGCGCGTTTTCTACAAACTCAACATAAACGAGATTCTTGCCTTTCTGCTCTTCAATACGACACCGTTTTGTTGTGGTGTCGACGATCATCATGCCTTGGGTCATGCCGTTGCAAACGATGCTGAATCCCGGATGGGCCAACATCCCCTGCAACGCTTCCGTCTTTTTGCGCCAGTTCCAGTGTCGGCTTTGCGGCCAGTGACGTCTTTCGACGCCGGCACGATGGAGTTTCTGAACCGCCTTGAAAAGCTCAGGAAGCCATTCGCCTTCCCAATCGCCAAGCTGCTGGTCGGTTATGCCATCCCATAGCTCGGCGGCCTCTGGTTCGCTGCGCTCGGCGTTGAAAAGAAAGATCGGACTCACGGTGATCGTCATAACATCATCACCTCAGCCTTCTCCTTGGTTTTCTCATCCTCGAAGAACAGCTTGTCGCCCTTATCGACGCGATTTTCTATCAACTGATAGAGGCGCAGCGCCTGCCTCAGCACAGCGGTTTTGCTGAGATCCTTTTTTTCGCACAACTCATCAAGGACGCGCATCTCCGCGTCAGTCAGATTGAGCGTCATCGTTTTTTTCGCGGCCATACAGTCTCCTGAGAGCGGCACCTCATATGACATTTGGAACGATCGATGTCAAGGAATATTAGCTACATTACACCTCTTGAATAGCTAAAGATTAGCTATTATATCCATATGTAGCCAAGGCGAGGCCTCGGCATGCATAAGGAACGAAGCACATGACCTTCCCAAGCGAAGAGACTATCGAAGATGTTCAGGATGCGGCCCGCGGCGGCCGCGCAGTCCGTGACCAGGGGCCGTATCGAATCGCGATCGGCGACGGCAAGCTGGACTATCATCGCGCCGTTATCGACGATCCGGTGCCGACCGGCCTCCAGATTCTCGAGCTGGCCAACGCCCGACCGGCAGACGAACATATCGTCTTCCAGATGCTCACCAACGGTCTTCTGGAAGAGCTCCGGCCCGACGAAACCACCGATCTGCGGACGGCCGGGGTCGAAAAGTTTCTGGTCTTCAAAAGCGATCGCTCTTTTCGGCTGGAACTCGATGGCCGGGTGTTCGAATGGGGCGGGACTTTCATCTCCGGCCTCACCTTGAAGAAGCTCGCCCAGGTCGACCCCACGGAATACGGCGTCTGGCTCGAAGTGCGTGGTTCCGAGGATCGCGCGATCGGCGATACCGATCTCGTTGATCTCTCGGCGCAGGGGATTGAGCGTTTCTTCACCGGCATCGTCAAGACGACGGAAGGCTGAGTGATGGCGGTCCTTCCCATGAAATGTCGCCGCTATCTGGAGGATCGCGGCATCGCCCATAGCGAGCGGGAGGAAGGCGGACAGCGTGCGGTGATTTTGCATGGCTTTCCCCTTCCTGCCGGTCGCTATGATGCCGCAGCGGCAGACATCTTGATCCTCCTTCCAGCAGGATATCCTGACAATCCGCCGGACATGTTCCATGCGCTGCCTTGGCTGCGCCTTGTGCCGGCCGGCCGCTATCCCAATGCCGCCGATCAGCCGGTCGCTTTCGGCGGGCAGAATTGGCAGCGTTGGTCGCGGCATAATAATGAATGGCGACCAGGCCGGGATGGGATCTGGACTATGGTCAAGCGGGTGGAAGCCGCCTTGCAGGTGGCGGCATGACCGCGTTCGATCTCACACTGCATGAAGGTCATCTTGATACCTTGCGCGATCTCGTGATGCGCGACGATGGTATCGAGGGCGCCGCGCATATGCTGTGCGGCGTCAGTCGAATCGGCTGCGATCCGTGGGAACGGCAAAGTCGTCAGCGGCTCACCTCTTTTGAGGTGGCTGCTATACCCCACGAAGATCAGCTCTCGGCCAGTGACCGGCATATTACATGGTCGACCTCATCCTTCGTGCATCTTCTCCGGAAAGCAAAAAACAGCGGATTGATACCGGCGATCACCCATAGCCATCCCCGTGGCCCGGCGGCATTTTCTGAGCAGGACGACCGCAATGAACGAGATCTCGTCCAGCTTGCGCAGAACAGGAATGGGCCGGGCGCATCCCTTCTCAGCATTCTCCTCGCCGGTGATGGACAGATCGTTGCGCGGCTATGGCTCGATTGCAGAACGCACGTTGCAGTCGAGGTCCGATCGGTCGGACGTCGTCTGACGTTCTACAGCGTGTCCCAGGGAGCGGATGTTGATTTTCTCGCCCGCCAGGCGCTCGCTTTCGGGGCTCCGTTAAACAAGACGCTCCGACAAATGCGCGTCGGCGTCGTCGGTTGTGGAGGGACTGGGAGCGCCACTGCTATGCTTCTGGCTCGTCTTGGGGTGGGGCAGATAGTGCTGTTTGACGATGACATCGTCGAAGCCACTAATCTTAACCGTCTACATGGTGCTCGACGAATTGATGCAGATGGGATGCGAGCGAAAGTTGATGTCGTTGCGGGCGAGATTGCCAGTTTGGGACTTGGCGTTCGCGCCGTTCCTTTCCGTGGTTGGATCGGGGATCCCACTGCCCGGGATGCACTAAAGGCATGTGATCTCATTTTCGGATGTACCGACGATCATGATGGGCGATTGCTGCTCAACAGGCTCGCCTATTTCTACCTGATTCCCGTGATCGACATGGGGCTCGCAATCGCGCCCGCGCTCAACGACGGGAGTGTTCGAGATTTGTCGGGCCGAGCTACAATATTAATTCCAGGCGCACCATGCCTGCTGTGTCGGGGCATCATCGATCCTGTAGCGGCTAGGGATGAGCAGCTGAAGCGATCGCAGCCGGAGGAATATGAGCGTCGAAAGCGCGAAGCCTATGTACGCGGTGGCGGCAATCCGGCGCCAGCGGTAGTGACGTTCACGACGGCAACGGCCTGTCTTGCTATCGACGAAATGCTACAAGGACTGACGGACTTCCGTCGCTCTGAAGGTTGGGAATGGCAGCGTGTGCGGCGCTTCGATCTGATGCAGGATCGGCGCCCGGGGGCCGCGCATGATCCCGACTGCCCGATCTGTACCGATCAAGCCTACTGGGGACGTGGCGACATAGACCCATTTCTCGATCGAGTGGGATAAGACCATGTGGACAAACATTCTTCGCCGCGGACTCGTTGCCGCACGGATCATTCGACGTCCCGATCTGGTAGGTTTGGTCATGGACCGCCATCCTAACCCGGAGGAGCTACCCCCCGGCACTGTCGTGATCGTCAAAGACGGCAAAATTGAAAAATGGGCTTGCCTGCGCTGTCCTGGCGGTTGTGGAGAGAAGCTGATGCTGTCGCTCAATCCGACCCGACGACCTCGTTGGGGCGTGAAATGGGATTGGCTGCGCCGGCCGAGCGTCACACCGTCAATCAACCAACTGAATGCATGCCGCTGTCATTTCTGGATCAAAGGCGGCAGCGTCGAATGGTGTAAAGACAGCGGAAGGCGCAGCTGAGGGGTAACAAGTGAACGAATGGCAGTTCATCCCTTGCCGGGGCCATAACCTGCCGTTCCGGACTGTCCAACAAAGCGGACATGATGACCGACCCGAACGCAGCAATGAGATGTCCGCTACTGGTGAGCGAAATTTGGCCGCTGAGCGGCCGAGAAGGGTCGATGTTCCCGCTCAGATAGACCTTCCCCTCTGTGCGGCAGAGAAAATAGAGATTGCATCAGAAAACTTCGTCACGCCACACTTTTTCATGATACGTGTTCTATATGTCTCTATTGTTCTGATGCTAAGATTGAGTTCATCGGCAGCAGCTTCATTGCTCTTGTTCAGTTCAAGCGAGCGGAGAATGTCGAGCTCTCTTTTTGTCAATTGCTGAAGGCAGGCCTCGGCGCGGTCTTTTTCCTTCTGTATCGCTGACCTCGAACCCAACAGGTTAGATGCTTGCTCGATCGTTTCAAGCAGAAGTTCTTTTGAAACAGGCTGTTCCAGAAAATCATCTGCTCCATGTTTGATGACTTGTACTGCCGTCTGAATATTGGCTTGGGCAGACGTCACAATTATGGGGATGTCGGTTCGCTTAAACACAAGCTGCGTAAGAATTTCGATACCCGTTCTGTCCGGGAGAAAAAGATCCACGATCGCTACACCGGCGGGGAGGTGGATAAGAGCTTCGAGAAAGTCGCTACCGGCCGCGTACGGAGTCGCAGGATACTGCTCCGCGCGGAGCAGCTCTACCAGGCCTCGGCGCGTGCCGGCGTCGCCCACGACGATGAAGACTGGACATTTGACGCTCATCGCGAACGACTGACCCTCCTCCCCTTGCGCATAACGCGGCATCACAAAAACGGTTGCCGGAAGTTTGCGCTTGTTGCTAAATTCCGGTTTCAAAAAATATACCGGCCATTCCGCCATTCCGCCATTCGACCATTGCACCGGCCCCATCCGAACGCTGCGACCACGACTTTTAACCAATACACTGATCCGAGTTCGGGGCGGCTAGTGCCGCGAGTCTAAGAAATCGGATCTGCTACAAGTCGTATTTTTACGATGGTGGCGCTGAGTGCCTGTTAACCAAGGATAGGCAAAAGGGGGTTCTTCGATCGGCCTTTTCCTCCCCCGAGGAATGGCCACTGGGAAAGGCGAGGCGCACAAATTGGTCCCCACCAGCGCCTCGCCTTTACTCCTTTTGTACAGATGTCCTATAGCGGCAGAATGTTCGAACGATGGTTTTATATAAGCACAAGCCGGCTGGAAATTGTGCACGCCGCTGATCATGTGGCAGAGATCGTCAACATTTCGATACCGCGAAACCGGTCCTTGGACGTGACAGGGGCGCTTATGTTTACCGGGCAGCACTTCTCTCAATATCTTGAGGGTTCGCCTGCGGCCATCGCCGAACTTAAGCAAAGCATTCTTCAAGATCACCGCCACGAGGACGTTCGAACGCTTGCCGCTGGACCTCATGAGGATAGGCGATTTCTGACCTGGTCTCTCGCATATGCAGGCCCATCCCGGTTCATGGCTTCCAAGGTGGAATATGCCCTAAATGATGTACTTCAAGGCAACGTCGAGAACATTGAAACCTTGGCTGAGATGCTCGCCGGTCTCGCAGTCGAGGGACATAGCTGAGTGCTGCAATCTCCTGATCTAGCAGCCCTGCTGAGCACACGTACGATGTCATCGTGTCCATCTCCCGAGAGTGACCGCTTTCAGGAGGAGCAGTCTAACCGCTAGATGATCGCTAAGCGTCGTAGTATTGAAAAAGCCCGGGATTGTCAGTCGTGGCTGTTGGCGCCAGGCTGGCTGCCCGGTTACGCCGGGGCGGTTGCCACCAGTCGGGATGGGTTTCGCGAGTATGCGCAGGTTCTGAGCGGTAGCGACGAGGTGGAACTCGCCCTTCGCGCCATTTGGTCCCCGCAGGCGCAAGCGATCCAGCTTCAGGATACGCTTAAGGTGGGCGAACAGCATCTCCACCTTCCTGCGCTCTCGCCGGGACGTCACATCGGCGTAAGTCTGGGACAGGTCCCTTGCCAGATCATGCGCTCCTTCATGGATTGACCTGACGACCTCGCGCATAGGTTGGCCGGTGCAGCATTCGGGCTTGGGGGCAGTAGAAGCAATTTATAGCGACGTCGTCATCGCTTGTCTTTCTCGTCGCCTAACCTGGAGACGGAGCGATCAGGAGTTGGCCGATCGCAGCCGTGAGCGTCTCCAGCTTATAGGGCTTGCGCAGAATAGGGAACTCTCGCTCATCCTGAGGTATGAACTGTTTACTGCTGTAGCCGCTCGCAAGAAGAACGGGAATATGCCCGTATGTCTCGCGGATCGTCTTTGCCAGATCCAGCCCGCTCATCCCTGGCATGACGATGTCGGAGAAGATCAAACCGACATCATGTTCCTGTAGCTGTTCTAGCGCTTCGTCCCCGTTCGACGCCTCGATGACATCACAGCCAAGATCGTCCAGCAGTTGCCGGGCAAAGTAGCGGACGTGCTCGCTATCCTCGACGATAAGCACCTTCAATCCCGGAAAGCGCCTAGTCTGATCGGGCCCGGCCATGTCTGGTTGCCGCTTCTTCTGAGTGCGGGGAAGCCAAAGCTCCACGCGGGTACCTTTGCCAACCTCTGAGTGTATCCGGGCCGTACCGCCGGATTGAACCGCATAGCCATGGATCTGGGAGAGGCCGAGACCCGTGCCCTTGCCCGTTGGCTTCGTTGTGAAGAAGGGCTCAAAGACGCGCCTGAGCGTCTCCGGCGGGATCCCTTCTCCTGTGTCGCTGATGGCCAATATGACGCCGTCGCCCTCGCGCGTCGGAGCATTTGCCGTTGAGATGGTGATCCGGCCTCCCTTGGGCATCGCGTCGCGCGCATTTAGAACTGCATTGAGCAAGGCAGCTTCCAGGCCAGTCGGGTCTATCTCGACACGCCACAGTGCCGGAGCAAGGTCAAGCTCCACTTCATAGAGGCTTCCAAGCGTGCGCTGCAGCATTTCCCCCATCGCGTCCAGACGGACACTAAGGTCCATGACTTCCGGTTCCAGCGGCTGGCGGCGGGCAAAGGCCAGCAATTGTGAGGTCAAACTCGTTGCCCGCTCTGCGGTCTCCACCATGACGGATAAATATCGGTTACGTTTTTCGAGCGGCATGTCGGGCAGCCTCAACATCAGGTCCGCCGAACCACGCATGACCGTCATCAGATTGTTGAAATCATGTGCAATGCCGCCGGCAAGCTCGCCCAAAGCCTGCAACTTCTGTGACTGGAGCAGCGCTTCTTGCGTTTGCCGCAGTTCAAGTTCGGCCCGCTTTTTCTCGGTTATGTCGCGGGTGATCTTCGCGAAACCGACATGGTCCCCAGCTTCATTGTAGATCGGGTCGATCAGGACATGCGCCCAAAATAGCGACCCGTCCTTGCGGACCCGCTGCGCCTCGGCCTCGAACTTGCCGTCCCGCAGGGAAGCGGCCAATGCCATTTCGGGGGTCCCCCGGCCCCGGTCTTCCTCGGTGTAGAAAAGCGAGAAGTGCCGACCCAGGACCTCCTGCTCCCCATATCCCTTGATGGCCGCCGCGCCGGAGTTCCAGCTTGTGATCCTGCCCTGCGGGTCGAGCATGTAGATCGCATAATCGCGCACGCCTTGCACCAGCATTCGCAGCTGCAAGGCGCTTTCGTACGTCGCCTTTTCCAGCTGCCGCTTCTCTGTGATGTCGCGGGTAATCTTCGCAAAGCCGATGAGCGCTCCGTCTTCGTCCTGAATGGCATCCAGTATTGCGTGCGCCCAATAGCGCGTGCCATCCTTTCTGATCCGCCAGCCCTCCGCTTCGAAGCGGCCTTCGCTGGCAGCCGTTTCCAAAGCGCGCTGGGGAAGGCGCAGATCGCGATCCTCCGGCGAGAAAAAGCGGGAGAAATGCTCCCCGATGATTTCATCGGCGCTATAGCCTTTGAACCGCTCCGCTCCGCTGTTCCAGGTTACGACCCGACCTTCAGGGTCGAGCATATAGATAGCATAATCAGTGACAGCATCGACGAGCTGTTGGAATATCTCTGCGGGAGGCTGTTTCTTGGCTTCGAATGGGCGCAAAACTCTGATCCTGTCCTAGCCCCCCGGCCTGATATCATGGACCAAAGTCCATACTCACCCAAGCTCCGGGCGCAACAGGAAATCGCTTTTTGTGGATCAACAACGGGTTGCGCTTAGAAGCCGGCTTCAATGGCGAGCCGCATGGCTTCGCCTGCCGTATCGACGCCCAGCCGTTTCATGAGGGCGCCGCGATGCATCTTGATCGTCTTCTCCGTCAGGCCAAGCTCCTCGCCGATCTGCCGATTACGCAGTCCCCGTGCCATCAATTGCAGCACAGCCTTCTGTTGCCGGGTGAGGGTACCGATCCGCTCCGCTGCCGAGGCCTGGGCTAACCCGGCATGCTGCCTCTCAACCTCCATTTGGCTCCCGACAAAGTAGGCGATCTCTCCTTCTTCGTCGAACAGCGGCGCGATCATCACGGCGTTGATGAATTTGCTGCCATCCTTGCGATAGTTGACCAATTCCACCACTGCTGGCGTGCCCGCAGCAATCGCCCGGCTCAGCGCCGCCGAGCCCGTGCGATCCGTTTCTGGCCCGGCTAGAATCCGACAGTTGCGGCCGAGGAGTTCCTCTTCGGCATATCCGGTCAACTGCTCGAAACGGGCATTGGCAGCGATGATAGGGTTATCAACGCCCTTGGCGTCGGTGATGATCGACGCAATGGGGGATAGCTGAATGGAGCGGATGAGCTCAGTTCTTTCGTTGCCGCGCTTTGCCAAATCCATTCTCTTCGGCCGTCTGGAGAACTACCCCATATCAAGAAGGACATCAGGCGTTCAACACCCGCGAGACATTCGCCTTACTCAGCGGGCGTCGGTTCATGCGACGCGAACGAATGGCGGCTTCTACTTGTCCGCGGACTGGGCTCAGCTGCGGGCGCCTGGAATGTAAAACCCGACGGTTCGCACCTGAGTGCTGGAAATTAACGGCTGAGCGGCGGGGAAGGGTCGGTTTTGCCAAGCCAAACGCCGCATCGTGGGACTTTTCTGCCATTCGACAGCACCGGAGTGAAGGTCGCGTTTCGACGATACCCGACGTTGACGCGGCTGCCTCGTCCAGCCCAGGAGCAAGCCGTGCTGACTGGTTGGCGCCTGAAGCTGAAGGAGGCTTGGCCCATCCCGGAGGCCTTCTCGGCCCTCCGGGAGGCCGATCAGACAGCATCGACCATCACGATTTCGCTATCTTCGACCGCGGTGACACGGATCACATCAACATCCTTGATCGCGGCACCGTCACGGGCGTTGACCTGCACGTCGTCGATCCTGATCGAGCCAGTAGCGGGGACGAGATAGGCTTTGCGGTCCTTCCCGATCGGATATTCGGCACTTTCGCCTGCCTTCAGGGTTGCGGCAACAATGCGAGCCTCGGTGCGGATCGGCAGCGCTTCATTGTCGTTCTCGTAGCCGGACGCCAACGTGATGAAATGCCCGGCACGATCGCCCTTGGGGAACGGACGGGCGCCCCAACTCGGGGCATCGCCGTTCCGGGCTGGCACGATCCAGATCTGGAAGATCTTCGTCGTCACATCCTCGAGGTTATACTCGGAGTGACGCACGCCGGATCCGGCGCTCATCACCTGAACGTCACCAGCTTCGGTGCGGCCCTTGTTGCCCAAGCTGTCCTCATGCGTGATCGCGCCTTCGCGAACATAGGTGATGATCTCCATGTCGCGGTGGGGGTGCGGCGGGAAGCCAGTTTTTGGCGCGATCGTATCGTCGTTCCATACGCGCAGGTTACCCCAGTTCATGCGGGCGGGATCGTGGTAGCCGCCAAACGAGAAGTGATGCTTGGCGTCGAGCCAGCCGTGGTTGGCGCCGCCCAAGTCGGCGAAGGGGCGAACTTCGATCATGTCGTGTCTCCTTGAACAGCGTCATGCTGTCGTGGAGCGGATTTACGCCTTGCGAGACCTTCGACGCAGATAGATAAAGCCGACCTATTCGTTCCAGAAAGTAGAACAATGAATTCGCCCGGCACCCCGACATTCGACCAACTCCGCATCTTCCTCACCATCGTCGATCTGGGCAGTTTCGCGGCAGCCGCGCGCAAGCTCAATCGCGCCGTGTCGGTGATCAGCTATGGCATCGCCAATCTGGAGGCGCAGCTGGGGCTGACGCTGTTCCACCGGGAGGGCACGCGCAAACCCCAGTTGACCGTTGAGGGACGCGCTTTGCTCGCCGAAGTGCGCGGCATTGCTCAGGGCTTTGACGGGCTACGAGCAAAGGTGAAGGGCCTCCTCGAGGGGCTGGAGGCCGAGGTCGATTTGGCGGTCGACGTGATGTTGCCGTCCGAACGTCTCGGTAAGGTCCTGCGCAAGTTTGCGACCGAATTTCCGACGGTCCAGCTTCGCCTGCATGTCGAGGCATTGGGCGCGATCACGGCCATGGTGCTGGATCGCGGCGCGGCGATCGGGATTTCAGGGCCATTGGCCGCCGGTGTGGAGGGCGTCGAGTGCATTGCCGCCGGCTCGGTCCCGATGGTGCCGGTCGCCGCACCTGATCATCCGCTTGGTCGCATGGAGCGCATCCCACCCGGCGCAGGGCGCGAATATACCCAGCTGGTGCTGACGGACCGGTCCCGCTTCACCGAAGGGCAGGATTATTCGGTGATGAGTCCCAAGACGTGGCGACTTGCGGATCTCGGCGCAAAGCATGCCTTGCTGCGTGAGGGGGTCGGGTGGGGGAACATGCCGCTGCCGATGATCGAGGCCGATCTGGTCGATGGCTCGCTGGTTCGGCTGGTCATGCCGGATCATCTCGGCGGAACCTATCGCTTCGCGGGCGTCTGGCGCCGCGATTCGCCGCCAGGGCCGGCGGCCTCTTGGCTGCTCGATCAGTTTGTCGCGCTCGGCGCGGACGACAAGGAACTCGAGGGCATGGGCGATGTCTGATCATGCCGTAGGTCGGTCGGGGCTTGAGCGCGCGCTGGGAGATTAGAGCGGTCTGGATGCGGCGGGGTGAAGGGTGCAGGCGACAGTGCCCGCAAAGATCAGTCCGCCGGCCAGGATGAGCGGGGCGACCAGCCCACCATGGGCGACGAG
>Ga0105148_100023_pt1 | contig 22870 bp, 25 predicted proteins | sample RS_199metaG_FD_91502 | JGI IMG/M metagenome (GOLD analysis project Ga0105148, IMG submission 91502) | Switchgrass associated microbial communities from Austin, Texas, USA, to study host-microbe interactions - RS_199 metaG | ecosystem: Host-associated > Plants > Roots > Rhizosphere | place: USA... | reverse complement strand
GCCGCCGCCGTGAAGCGGGTGAAGGCGTAACGGAGGAGGCGACTGCTGAAACCGCAGAAGCCGTGGCCGAAGCAGCCGAGCCTATCGAAGCCGAAGCTGTCGTCGAGACGCCGGTAGAGGCAACGCCGGAGGCTCCCGCAGAGGAGGAAGCGCCCAAGACTCGCCGCCGTCCGCGTGCACGCAAGGTCAAGGAAGTCGCCGAAGCTCCGGCAGAGGCGGTCGAAGCCGTCACCGAAGCTCCTGCCGAGGAAGCGCCCGCAAAGCCGAAGCGCACTCGGAAGAAGAAGGCCGATGTCGCCGCCGAGGCTCCTGCCGAAGCGCCTACGAGCGTGGAGGCCGAAGCCGAAGCGCCTGCAAAGCCCAAGCGCACCCGCCGCAAGAAGGCCGACGTCATGGCTCAGGAAGCAGCAGAAGCGCCTTCGATCGCCGAGCCTGTCGCCGCGCAGGCGGCAGCGGAAGCTGGAGCCGGACCGATAGGCGCCAATGACAGCGGCGCCGAAACGCTGGACGGCGCGGACGCGGCTGCTGGGCAGAGCGACGCGGAAAACGCGCCGCGCCGTGGCTGGTGGCAACGCACCTTCGGCCAGTAACCGGGGCCATTGGTCCGCATGAGCAACGCCGCCGTCCTGCCGGTTTCCACCGGATGGCGGCGGCGTTCTCGCTTCACGCTCCATTCAGGGCTGCGCTGCCATCGGCGTTGCGACATGCCCGTTGCTACTCATATCCGCGCTGGCCGTCTGTGAAGCGCCGTTGGCTTCATAGCGTCGCAATCGCCGTCGCAAGCCTGGCGCTGCTGGCAAAGCCTGCAGCGGCCCAGCAGATCCTGCGCGATGCCGAAACCGAAGCCTTCATGGCCGACATGTCCGCGCCGCTGGTGCATGCAGCAGGCATGGAGCCGCGCAACGTCCAAGTGTTCGTTCTCAACGATCCGGAAATCAACGCCTTTGTCGCGGGCGGCCAATATGTCTGGCTGCATAGCGGCCTCATCGCCACCGCCGACAATGTGAACCAGCTGCAGGGTGTCGTCGCACACGAACTCGGCCATATCGAGGGCGGCCATGTCATCCGCTCGGCCGAGGGGATGAAGGAAGCGACCGGCATCACCCTGCTCAGTTTGGTGCTTGGCGCGGCTGCGATCGCGGCGGGCGGCGCGGAAGCCGGCATGGGCATATTGGGCATGGGTCAGCAGGCGGCGATGGGTAAATATCTTGCCTTCTCTCGCGCGCAGGAAAGTTCGGCCGACCTTGCCGGTGCGCGTTATCTCAGCAAGGCGGGCCTGTCAGGCAAGGGCAGTCTGGATTTCTTCAAGAAGCTGCAAAACCAGGAATATCGCCTCGCCATCCCACAGGACGAAAGCTACGGCCGCACCCACCCGCTCTCGGGCGAGCGTATCAATGTGCTGCGTGAGGTCTATACGGTCGATCCGTCCTGGGAGAAGCCGGTGGACCCCAAGCTGGAGGCGCGGTTCGAGCGCATCAAAGCGAAGCTCGTCGGCTTCGTTTCCGAACCCACGCAAACATTGCAAAGATATCCCGAAAGCGACCAGTCGATCCCGGCCCATTATGCGCGCGCCTATGCCTGGCACAAAAGCGCTTATCCGGACAAGGCGATGAGCGAGGTGGATGCGCTGCTCAAGGCACAGCCGCACGATCCCTATTTCCTTGAGCTGAAGGGTCAGGTTCTGCTGGAAAGCGGGCGGCCTCCGGACGCGATCCCGCCGCTGCGGGAAGCGGTGCAGTTGACCCGCCAGCCGCTGATCGCGACGATGCTGGGCCATGCGCTGATCGCGACCGAGGATGACAATAATTTCGCTGAGGCCGAGCAGGTGCTGCGCAACGCCGTGGCGCGTGACCGGGAAAATCCCTTCGCCTGGTATCAGCTTGGTGTCGTGTACGAGCGGCGCGGCGATACGCCCCGGGCGGCGCTGGCGACGGCGGAGCGCTATGCGCTGATGGGCGACGATCAGATGGCGCTGCGCAGCGCCGACGCCGCCATGCAGGGGTTGAAGCCGGGAACGGTTGACTATCTGCGGGCGCAGGATATCGCGATGGTTTCACGTGCGGCCGTCGAGCAGAAGCGGAAGAAAAGATGACCGAACTCCCTCGGCCCGGCTTTCGCGCCGCCCTTTCCAACAGGACGATCCAAATGACGATTGGCGCGCTTGCCTTTATCGCCGCCACCGCAACCGGTGCCGCCCTTGGCATGCAAAGCACAGGCAGTGTCGCCGTTGGCGACAAGGCCGCGATCGAAAAGATCGTACGCGACTATATATTGGAGCATCCGGAAATCATTCCCGAAGCGGTCGAACGGCTTCAGGCGAAACGGGTCGCCGACAGCATCGGCGAAAGCCGCAAGGCGATCGAGACGCCTTATGCCGGTGCCTGGGAAGGCGCAGCGAAGGGCGATGTGACGTTGGTCGAATTTTTCGATTATGCCTGCGGCTATTGCCGCGCCTCCCTCTCCGATCTTGCCAAGCTGGTGGGCGAGGACAAGGGGCTGAAGGTCGTCTATCGCGAGCTGCCCATTCTGTCCGACGAGAGCGCCGACGCCGCCAAGGTTTCGCTGCTAGCGGCCGAGAAGGGCCAATATATGCCCTATCACCGCGCCCTTTACGCCAGCGGCAAGGTGACGCGCGAGACGATCCTCGCCGCCGCCGCAAAGGTCGGAATCGATCGCAAGGCTGCGGAGGCAGCGATGGCCAGCAGCAAATATGATGCGGAAATCCAGTCCAACATTGCGCTGGCGCAAAAGCTGCGCGCCACCGGAACGCCGACCTTTGTGGTGGGCGATCAGGTGCTGAACGGCGCAGTAGGCTATGACGCGCTCAAACAGGCGGTCGCAGCGGTGCGGGCGAAGTAGGCGGCGCGGGGGAATTACAGCCGCTGACCCAGAATCGTCGCGCCATCGGAAGCTGCGGTCTGCGGCGCCGTCGCACCTGTTTCCGAGGCACCAGCTTCCGCTGGCATGACGCTATAAAGCGCTGGGCGTTCGATCCTCCACCATTGACTCGTCCTCGCCTTTTGCCTATCGGACGCCCCCTGACATGCGGCCGCCCCACGGCGGCCCTTTTTTGTCACGCCCGATTTTGACGTTTTGCTTTGAGGAATGAACGATGAAGCGCACCTATCAGCCGAGCAATCTGGTTCGGAAGCGCCGTCACGGTTTCCGCGCCCGCATGGCGACCCCCGGCGGCCGCAACGTGCTGCGCGCCCGTCGCGCCCGCGGCCGCAAGAGCCTGAGCGCCTGAACGACGCGCCGCCGAACAGCGCGCCTGCCATTATGAGCAAGCGCGCCGATTTTCTGGCGGCGAATCGCGGGCGGCGCGCGCCGATGCCGGGCTTTGTCCTGCTGGTGCGCGAACGGGCCGATGGCGACCCGGCGATGCGCTACGGCATCACGGTCACGAAAAAGATTGGCGGCGCTGTCATCCGCAACCGGATGAAGCGCCGTTTTCGCGTTCTCGCGCGGGAGTTGCTGCCGGTCCTCGGTGTGCCCGGCGCGGACCATGTGCTGATCGGGCGATCGGACGGCATAGAGCGGGACGTTACTCTGCTGCGCGCCGAATTGGAAACGGCGCTGCGAAGGGTGATGAGCCGGCCGGCCGGAACGGGCGGTTCAGGCAAGGGCGCCACCCGAAAAGATCGTGGACAGGGAAGCGACGTGCTCCCGCGCAGGCAGGAGCCCAATTCTCAAGCCGCGACCACGGACAAGGGTGGAGCCGAGAAGAACGGACAGGGCGAGCCATGATCGCCCGCCTGCTCATCCTCATAGCGCGCTTTTGGCAGCTTGGCCCTTCCCGCATATTGCCGCCCTCTTGCCGCTATGCGCCCTCCTGCTCCCAATATGCCATAGAGGCTATCCGCAAATATGGTGCGGTGAAGGGTAGCTGGCTCGCCACGAAGCGGCTAATGCGATGCCACCCCTGGGGCGGGTCGGGCTACGACCCCGTACCATGACCCAAGATTTTCACTGAAGACGGCGGAGCCGACAAGCGTGGACGACAAGAAGAATATTGTTCTGGCGGTGCTGCTGACAGCGGCGATCCTGTTCGGCTGGCCCTATATCGCCAAGCATTTCTTCCCGGCAGCCAATCCGCCAGCGACCAAGATCGAGGGCGGCAAGACCACACCGGTGGCGCAGGGATCGAGCCCGGTCGCGAGCAGTCCCACCGCGATTCGCGACCGTGCCCTGGTGCTGAAGGATAGCCCGCGCGTCGCGATCCGCACGCCCAAGCTGGTCGGCTCGATCAATCTCAAGGGCGCGCGCATCGACGACATCGTGCTGCCCACCTATAGCGAGACGATCGCGAAGAATTCGCCCGCGATTCGCCTTTACAGCCCCTCTGGCACGAACGACGCCTTCTTCGCGGGCTTCGGCTGGCAGGGCGAAGGACTGAAGGCGCCGGACGCCAACACCGTCTGGACCGCCGACGGCAAGGAACTGACGCCGACCAGCCCGGTGACGCTGCGCTGGGACAATGGCGCAGGCCAGACGTTCGAAATCCGCCTGACCGTCGATGAAAATTACATGATCACCGCGCAGCAGAAGGTCGCGAATAGCGGCACCGGCGTGGTGGGCGTGAAGCCCTTTGGCTATATCAGCCGGACCGGCATTCCCAAGGATCCCGACACCTGGACCATCCACATCGGTCCAATGGGCGTGTTCAACGGCGCGGCCAATTATGATGTGAACTACAAGGATCTGGACGAGGGCCCCTCCAGCCAGAGCTTCCAGTCCACAGGCGGCTGGCTCGGCTTTACGGACAAATATTGGCTGTCCGCATTGGTGCCCGATCAGAAGGCAGCCTTTGAAGGTCAGTTCCGCAAGGGCGCGGGCACGCAATATCAGGCAGATTACAGTCTGGCACCGACCATGCTGGCGCCCGGCAAGGCGGTGACGCAGACCGTGCGCCTGTTCGTCGGCGCGAAGGAAGTGAAGACGCTGGAAGCCTATCAGGACGCAGGCATTCCGCTGTTCGACCGGGCGATCGACTGGGGCTGGTTCTACTGGTTTGAAAAGCCGATTTTCGCGCTGCTGCACTGGCTGTTTGAACATATCGGCAATTTCGGCGTCGCCATCATCTGTCTGACCTTTGTCGTCCGGGCATTGATGTTCCCGGTTGCGCAGCGTCAGTTCGCCAGCATGGCGGCGATGCGGGCGGTGCAGCCCAAGATGAAGGCGCTCCAGGAGAAATATAAGGACGACAAGCCCAAGCTTCAGCAGGAGATGATGGAGCTGTACAAGCGCGAGAAGGTGAACCCGCTCGCCGGCTGTCTCCCGATCTTCATTCAGATTCCGATCTTTTTCGCACTTTACAAGGTGCTGCAGCTGACGATCGAAATGCGGCACCAGCCCTTCGTGCTGTGGATCAAGGATCTGTCCGCGCCCGATCCGCTGCACATTTTGAACCTGTTTGGCCTGCTGCCCTTCACGCCACCCTCCTTCCTGGCGATTGGCGTGCTCGCGCTGCTGCTCGGCATTTCGATGTGGCTGCAGTTCAAGCTGAACCCCGCGCAGATGGACCCGATGCAGCAGCAGATCTTCTCGATCATGCCGTGGATGATGATGTTCATCATGGCGCCGTTCGCGGCGGGCCTGCTGGTTTACTGGATCACCAACAACTGCCTGTCGATGCTCCAGCAATGGTGGCTATACAAGCGCCATCCCGTTCTGAACGCGGCAGAGGCGAAGTAGCCATCTACGCCCGTTCGGTTCGAGCCTCTCGACTGTCTGCTTGCAGCAGTCGGTCGAGACAGGCTCGTCGAGAACGGCGTACCAATGCCTCTTGATAGGCTCGAACCGAACGGATGTAGCGTGGACGAACAACAGCAGGCCGACCTGATCGAGGAAGCGCGCAAGGTCTTCGCCGGGCAGATCACCTTCCTCAAATCAGCGCCGGACCTCAAATTCCTGCCCGACATGTCTGTCAATGAGGTTGCCTTTGCGGGCCGCTCCAATGTCGGCAAATCCTCGCTGCTCAACGCACTGACGGGCCGCAACGGCCTTGCACGGACGTCGAACACGCCGGGCCGCACGCAGGAATTGAACTTCTTCGACGTGGGCGATCCGCTGCGCTTCCGCTTGGTCGACATGCCGGGATATGGCTATGCCAAGGCGCCCAAGGACATGGTCCGCAAGTGGCGCTTCCTGGTGAACGATTATCTGCGCGGCCGCGCGAAGCTGAAGCGCACGCTGGTGCTGATCGACAGCCGTCATGGCATCAAGGATGTCGATAAGGATATTTTCGACATGCTCGACGCGGCCGCAGTGAGCTACCGGGTCGTCTTGACCAAGGCGGACAAGGTTAAAGCCAGCCATCTGGCCGAGGTCGTTGCGGCGACGGGCGAAGCCATCCGCAAGCGTCCCGCCGCTCATCCCGACATTATCCCGACGTCCAGCGAGAAAGGCATGGGCATCCCCGAACTGCGGGCTGCGGTGCTGGAGAGCGTAACTCAGGGGTGAGTTGAGGTCTCAGGCCCCAGCCCCCCACGGCTAGCGGAGCGAACGGGCGCCGCCCGTGCTAACGCCCTAAAACAGCGAATATTGCCCATCTCCTGTGAGCGGCCATGTGCCCAAAATATCATGTCGTGTTTGGCCGACATGGCTGCACAGCAAGGCGAACTGCGCCACCCGCCAATGAAAGCCTTCGATCCGCCTCTGCTCGGGCGGTCCCTTGCGATAAAATAGTGTCTGGTGCGGACTGAAGCTCCAGCCCGAACGCAGCATCACCCCTGCCCCGCGCATCGCGTCGGTGATCGACCGCTGCAACGCGTGGAGCAGCGGAACGGACGATGACGGCCGCAATGCGGCCGACCGATTGCTGAAGCTCAAACGATCAAGCGGCAGATCGAAGGGTTCAGCCATAATGGTCGTGCCCGCACGCAGCAGCGCCTTGATCACTGCATAGGGATAATCATCATAATCGGCAGTGACGGCCAAGGTCACATGCTGATGCTCCGGCAAAATTCGGCGCGCGCCATCGGCCAGGCTGTCCGCCAGATAGTCCGTCTGCCGTGCGATCACGGGCGAGGGCTGGAGCGCGAAGAATAGCCGGTACAAGGCTTTGGCGCGCATATCGTGGCGCATCGCTGATCCTTTCGATTCGTTATATGTTCACTATATGTTCTTCTTATTCGCAATGCGAGTCCTCGCCGGAGCCGTTTGCGCGACCGGGCGTTGGGGATTTGAAAATTGAAAGGAGTAGCACCGATGGTTCAGCGGACGCTGGCGCAACTTGCCAAGGCGATGAAGGATATCGACTTCGCAATGCTCTCCACGCATGCAGGTGACGGCCGTATCGGCGCCCGCCCCATGAGCAACAATCGTGACGTCGAATATGATGGCGACAGCTATTATTTCACGACGGATGACACGGTGATGGTCCGAGACATCGAACAAAACCCCAATGTCGGCCTCTCCTTTCAGGGCAGCGGCGGATTGCTGAACCAGCGCCCCCTGTTCATCGCCATTGAAGGCCACGCCGATCTGATCCGTGACAAGACGGAATTTGAAGCGCATTGGAATAGCGATCTTGAGCGCTGGTTCGAACAGGGCGTGGATACGCCTGGTCTTGTGATGATCAAGGTTCGCGCCGAACGCGCCCATTATTGGGATGGCAAAGATGAAGGGGAAATCGGCCTCTGAACCAGCAGGGGCCAAAGGGGGCCGAAACAGCCGCATCCGCATGGCGGCGCTGTGGCTTCTTTCCATATTCTACCTGATTGCAGGCGTCGCACATCTCATGCGGCCGGCCGGCTTCGTAGCGATCACGCCACATTGGGTGCCTTGGCCTGCGCAGATAGTCGCCCTGACCGGGCTGGCGGAGCTTGCCGGGGCGATCGGATTGCACCTGCCGCGCGTCCGATGGGCTGCCGGGATCGGCCTTGCCCTTTATGCCTTGTGCGTCTGGCCGGCCAATCTCAACCATGCGATCAACGATATCCCACTGGGCGGTACGCATCTTGGCTGGTGGTATCATGGTCCACGCCTGCTGTTGCAGCCGGTCATTGTCTGGTGGGCGCTCTGGGCGAGCGGGGTCACGGAATGGCCCTTTGACCGGAAGGCACCCGCGCCCGACATGGGTGATTGTCTTTGAAGGACGCGGCCTTACTGTGACGCCCAATAGTCCAGAACCTCAGAGAGAGTGATGACCCGGCATATTGCATGGATCCTGATCGCCATCACGGGCGCGGTTGCCTTGGCAGTAGTTGCCATGTCGCGGGACGAAGCGATAAATGCCCTCTGGATTGTCGTTGCCGCAGTCAGCAGCTTCCTGGTCGCCTACCGTTATTATGCGCTGTACATCGCTCGCACCGTGATGCGGCTCGATCCACTCCGGCCGACGCCAGCGATGAGGCGAGCCGATGGGCTGGATTATGTCGCCACCGACCGGGTGGTGCTGTTCGGCCATCATTTCGCGGCGATCGCTGGGGCAGGACCGCTTGTCGGCCCAGTCCTCGCCGCGCAGATGGGGTATCTGCCGGGCACGATCTGGATCATCGCAGGTGTCGTACTGGCGGGTGCGGTGCAGGACTTCATGGTCCTCTTCATCTCGATGCGCCGCGACGGCAAGTCACTGGGCGAGCTGATCCGCATGGAGATGGGCCAGGTCGCCGGCACCATCGCTCTGTTCGGCGCCTTCATGATCATGGTGATCATCCTTGCCGTACTGGCCCTGATCGTGGTGAAGGCGCTTGCCGAAAGCCCCTGGGGCATGTTCACGGTTGCTGCGACCGTACCGCTCGCCATGCTGATGGGCGCCTATACGCGCTGGATCAGGCCGGGGCGGATCGGGGAAGTGTCCCTCCTGGGCCTCGTTGGGCTGCTGGCTGCCATCGTCTATGGGCAGAGCGTGGCGCTCTCGCCCGTATGGGGCCCCGCCTTCACCTTCACGCCGGTGCAGCTCTGCTGGATACTGATCGGTTATGGCGCGGTCGCTTCGGTGCTGCCGGTCTGGCTGCTGCTCGCTCCGCGCGATTATCTATCCACCTTCCTCAAGATCGGTGCGATCGCTGCACTCGCCATCGGCATCGTCATCATGGCCCCGCCGCTCAAGATGCATGCCGTGACGCAGTTCGTGAACGGTAATGGCCCCGTCTGGTCGGGCGGGCTCTTCCCCTTCCTGTTCATCACCATCGCCTGTGGCGCGGTTTCGGGTTTCCATGCGTTGATCGCCAGCGGCACGACGCCCAAGCTGATCGCCAGCGAAGCCGACGCGCCAATCATCGGCTATGGGGCAATGCTGATGGAGGCGTTTGTCGCCATCATGGCGCTGGTGGGCGCCTCGATCCTGGACCCCGGCGTCTATTTCACGATGAACAGCCCGGCAGCGGTGATCGGCACCGATGCCTCCAGCGCGGCGGCGGCCGTAACCGCCATGGGCTTCCCCATCACTCCCGACCTGATCACCCAAACGGCGAAGGATGTCGGCGAGCATACAATCATCTCCCGCACGGGGGGCGCTCCGACGCTGGCCGTCGCCATGGCGGAAATCTTTTCGCATGTCGTCGGCGGGTCGGCGATGAAGGCCTTCTGGTATCATTTCGCGATCCTGTTCGAGGCGCTGTTCATCCTGACCGCCGTTGACGCAGGCACGCGCGCGGGCCGCTTCATGTTGCAGGACCTGATCGCGCTTGCAGTGCCGGCTTTCAAAGAGACGAAAAGCATCGGCCCCAGCCTGGTTGCGACGGGGCTTACGGTCGCAGCATGGGGATTCTTCCTTTATCAGGGAGTCACCGATCCGCTGGGCGGCGTTAACACGCTGTGGCCGGTGTTCGGCATTTCCAACCAGATGCTGGCGGCGATCGCGCTGATGCTGGCGACGGCGGTCCTGTTCCGCATGAAGCAGGACCGCTATGCCTGGGTGACGACGATCCCGACTGCATGGCTGCTGATCTGTACGCTGTCTGCCGGCCTCCTGAAGCTTATATCGACCGATGTGAAGGTCGGCTTCCTCGCCCATGCCGCGAAGTTCAGCGCGGCCGCGGAGCAAGGCACCGTTCTCGCCCCGGCCAAGTCGATGGCGGAGATGCGGCAGATCATCTTCAACGACCGGGTAGATGCGGGGCTGGTCGCGATCTTCCTCGCGGTCGTCCTCTCGCTGCTCTTCTTCACGATTCGCACCTGCATCGCGGCGCGGCGCACTGATGGTCCCACCGCGCGCGAAATCCCTGCGCCACTGGTGCCTGCGGAATGAGAGGGCTGCTAGACAGGATCCGGCATATGGCGCGGATGATGGTGGGCGTGCCGGACTATGACAGCTACGCCCTGCACATGCGGACGCATCATCCCGGCCAACCGGTGATGACGCGCACCCAGTTTTTCCGCGACCGGCAGGAGGCGCGCTACGGCGGTAAAAACGGCGGCAAATGCTGCTGACGCTATTGTTCAGCCGCGCGCGTTGAACCCAGCGACCATTCCCGCCGCGATCGACAGCGCAATCTCCGCTGCGCCCACCGCGCCAATGTCGAGGCCAGCCGGACCGTCGATCCGCGCCAGCGCCTGTGCCGAAAAGCCCATTGCCGCCAGCCGCTCCAGCCGCGCGGCATGGCTCTTGCGCGATCCGAGCGCCGCAACATAGCCCGTGGGCGCCCGCAGCGCTGCGGCCAGGGCGGGATCATCGATCTTGACGTCGTGGCTCAGCGTCACCACGGCTGTCGCCTCCCCCGGCCGACGCGCGGCGATCGCCTCATCGGGCCAGCGATCGTCCAGTTCGACGCCCGGAAAGCGCTCCTGTGTCAGGAAGCGTCCGCGCGGATCGATTACGACCGGCGTCACCCCGATCGCCTGAGCCAATGCGCTCAATGCCTGAGCGATCTGCACGGCTCCTACGATCAGCAACCGGCGCGGCGGATCATAGCGATTCTGGAACTGACCTTCGATCGCCCCCTCGCGCGTCAGCCCGGTGCCCAAGTCAGTGGAAAGAGTCAGCGTGCGCCCCTCATCGCGGGCCCGCGCAATCCGATCGAACAGGGCTGGCGCAAAGCCACCCTCACTCACCGGCTGTACCAGAACGCTGATCTCCCCGCCGCACGGCAGGCCCACCGCCCACGCGTCGCCGTCAGCCACGCCATAATGTTCGACATGCGCCGGTCGGCCCGCAATCACCTCTTCAGCGCGCTGCAACACATCCGCTTCGACGCAGCCGCCGGAAATGCTGCCTTCGAATCGGCCGTCCTGGTGCACGATCAAATGGCTGCCGCGCGGCCGGGGCGCCGACCCCCAGGTCGATACCACCGTCGCCAGCGCCATGGGCGCGCCACGCCACTCCATCGCCTGGCGGATCATCGCGTCATTGTCGTTCAACCAAGATCTCCTTGCCCGTTCGCAGAGGGTAAGCCGCACCGGCCGCGCCAAGTTAGACCAGCCGCCGTCCGGTCCACACAACGCGTCCGACGATCGCCACCAGCGCGGGATCGATATCCACCCAGTCAGGATAATGCGCATTGTCACTAAGCACGCTGAACAGCCCACGCCGGGGCCCCATCGCGATCCGCTTCACCATTAGTACGCCATCCAGCCGCAGCACATAAACTCCGTCGCGCAGCCGCGTCGCATCATCATCATGATCGACCATGATCTCGTCGCCATCGTTCAGCGTCGGCGCCATCGATTCGCCATCGACCCGTATGATCGAAACGCCCTGCGGCCGCACGCCCAGATGCCGCAGCCAATTGGCGTCAAAGGCCAGCACACCCGCCGCCCGTTCATCCTCGTCGAGCGAACCCGGCCCCGCCGACGCGCCAAGCGACAGGCGCGGCACCGGCACCACGGCAGGCAACGGCCGGGATCGCCGTTCGATCGGCGCCGCCTGACGCGGTCCGCCGAGCATATCCTCCGCCACGCCGAAATAGCGGGCCAGCATCCGCCTATCCTCTTCGTCCAGCTTGCGCGGCGATCCCCGCTTTATGAACTGCTGGATATAGGCGGGGTTACGCTTCAGCAGGCGGGACAGATCGGCATAATTCTCCCCCCGCTCGGCAATCAGCCGTTCCAGCACGATGCGCGGATCTAGCTCACTTACGCCCATGGTTCATCCATATCGATAAGATTTTTCCTAGACAAGTAGGAAATAGGGGAACAGATAGGAAACGACCTAGATTCGCAACGCGCGGATCTGCTTGAAGAGGGAGAATGACAAGCATGCTGCTTCGCGCCGTTGAAAAATTTCTGCGGGAAAACGGCATCCCCGCGACACGTTTCGGCCGGGACAGCGTACGCGACCCTCGCTTGGTCTTTGACCTGCGGCGGGGTCGCGAACCGGGGGAACGGATAAAGCGAAGAATAGAACATTTCATGAACACATATCGCAGGAGCGTGGGTCAATGACAAGCATCGATCATCACAACGCAACCCGCCATTCAGTGGCGAATGAAGACGCCCCGGTGCGCGGCAAAGACCCTTTGCCCCGCCTCCTCGCGCAACTGATCGAGCGGGCGGGAGACCCGGTCAGCGTCGAACGCGCGACCAGCCGCCCCTGGGCGAGCGCGCTGTTCCAGGGCAGGCGGCACGTGATCTGCCTGCGGCTGTGCGGGCCAGATGCGGCCGAACGGCGCGCTCGCTTCACTCAAGGACTGGAGGAGGCGGAATGGCGGCTCACCCGCCATTTCGTCGCCGACATCACGATAGATGTTGTTCAATCCGCTCCCCGCGAGGAACGGATCGACCTGTCAGCCCTCACGATCGAGGACTGGTAAGCGCAAGGTCTTCAGCGCGTGCGGTGCGCCATCGCCCGCAAGGTGCCGAGCGCCGCGCGCAGTGCCTGGTCCACATCATCTTCCACTTGCTCGCGGACGGGCACGGGCTGTTCGACCGGCATGTCGGCGATCACGTCGCTGGCAGTGGCAGCCCTACTGCGGACCCTGTCGGCAAGGCCGCGCTCGAAGCGGGCGGTCAATTCCGCCAGCGACGGCATCTGCGCCGCAGGTGCGGGCTGTTCCACCGGCCCGGCATTGGCGGGCACCGGACCTGAAACGCTGATGTCTTCAAATTCCGCATCAACCGGGTGCGCGACGGCTTGCACCTCTTCAACCAAGGGCATGAAGGACAGTGCCACCGCCTGCTGCTCCGGTTCCGGCGGTTCGACCTGCCCTGCGCGGGCAGGCGCGATCCGGGGGAATATCTCCAATCCGCCAAAGTCCTTGCTGGCAAAGATAGGCGCACGCGCAGGCGCGTCGGGGTGCGCATCGGCGCGGCGCGCCAGTGGGCGCGATACCCCGGAAGACCCCGTGGGGCGGCTGCGGGACAGCCAGTTCAGCTTCGGCAATGCAAAACCCATTTTACTCACTCCCGGGACGCCGCGCTGGCGTCCATCCTCTTTCATCGGGGCAGGCACGGCGTTGACGCAAAGCCAGCCCATTCCCATTAGCGCGCCAAAACCGGCGAGCAGAAGCCGCGCCTTCATGCCGAGCGGTGGCGCGGCAGCAGGCAGTGCTTCGCTCAGCCCGCTCGACGCCACGACCGTTTCGACGAGCCCCGCCGGCGTGGCCAGCAAGATCACCCCCACGGCAAGGCCACCCAGCACCGCCGGGGTCATCGTCCTCTGCCGCCGAATCGCGGTCACGGCGCAGCTCATGCGGCGGCGCGCACGCGCGGCTGACGCTGCAACAGGCGCTCATAGACAGGCTCGTACCGCATAATATTTGACGACCAGTTACGCTCACGCTCGACAAAGGCCCGCCCGGCCGCGCGCCGGTCATCCCAGAAGCTGCGATCGGCGAACATGTCCGCCAGCGCCGCTGCAATCGCCGCTGGATCTCCCGGCGCGAACAACGCGCCGGTGACGCCATCCTCGATCAGCTCACGATGACCGCCAACGCTCGAAGCAGCGACGAGCCGCCCCTGCGCCATCGCCTCCAGCGGCTTGAGTGGCGTCACGAGATCGGTGAGCCGCATCGCCTTGCGAGGATAAGCCAGGATATCGATCTGCGCATAATAATCCTCCACCTGATCGTGCGGCACGCGGCCGACGAACAGGATGTGGTCGGCGAAGGGCGAAGCCGTCGCCTGATCCCGCAACGCCTGTTCACAAGGGCCGCCGCCGACCAGCAGCAGCTTCACCTTCGGCCTCGCGCGTACCAGCCGCGGCATGGCGGCGATCAGGTCGTCCAGCCCTTCATAATCATAGAAGCTGCCGATGAAGCCGACGACATCGGCTCCTTCCAGCCCGAGTCTCGCGGTCAGCGCAGGATCGCGGAGAACGGGCGTGCCGAACTGCTCCATATCCACGCCATTGGGTGACACGATGATCTTGTTCGGGTCGATGCCGCGCGCGACAAGATCCTGCCGTAGGCCTTCGCAGATCACTGCCACGGCGTCCGCCGCCCGCACCGCATGGGTCTCCAGCTGCCGCGTCAGCCAGTAACGCGGGCTCCCTTCCGTCCCGGTGCCGTTGCCGACTGCCGCATCCTCCCAAAAGGCCCGGACTTCATAGACCATGGGAATGTCGTGCCGCTTCGCCGCGCGCTGGGCCGCCATCGCGTTCAAGACCGGCGAATGGGCATGGATCACGTCCGGCCGCCACTGCTTTATCAGGGCGTCGATCGCGTCCGCATGCGCCGAAATATCCCGCCATTCGCGCAGCAGCGGATTGCCCGTTGCCGCCTCGCCAGGCGTGCGATGGAAATGAAGGCCGTCGATAGTTTCTTCAGCAGGGCCAGCCGCGCCATGGCGGTGTCCTGTGATGCCCCGCACATCCCAGCCCCGCGCCATCTGCGCCCGCAATATCGCGCGGGTACGGAAAGTATAGCCGCTGTGCATCGGCAGGCTGTGATCGAGCACATGAAGTATCCGAGTCATGGCGATTCTTGTGCCGGAAAAGGTTTAACGGCCCGTCAACTCTGCCGCGCTAGGAAAAGGGCGTGACCAGCTACGACTCTCCCACGCGATGATTGACGCTCTCTCTCTCCTCATCAGCCATGGCGTGATCATGCTCGCGGCGTGGCGGTTGCTGTCGCGTGACGATCTGGACGATGAATCGGCTGCGGAGCGCACGCCCGATGCGTGATCTTTTCTTCGTCGCCTTCCTCGGCGCTTTCTTCCTGCTGGGCCTGCGGCGACCTTTCCTGCTGATCGCGGTCTATGCCTATATCGACATCGTCTCACCCCAGCGGCTTTCCTATTTCCTGCTGAACAGCATCCCTATTTCCGCCATCGCCTTTGCGCTGGCCGTCGGCGCATGGCTGCTGGTGGACAAGAAAGCGGACTGCCGCTTTTCCATGCGCCAGCTGCTGCTTTTGATCCTGCTCGCGTGGTGCGGCTATACGACGGCGACCGCCGACTTTCCGGTCAATGCCACGACCAAATGGGCCTGGGTCTGGAAGGCGATGATCTTCGCGATCTTCCTGCCGCTCACCCTGCGCACCCGGCTGCGGCTGGAGGCGCTGGCTCTCTTCATGGTGCTGTGCGCCAGCACGATCATCATCAACGGCGGGATGAAGACGGCGCTGTCGGGCGGCGGCTATGGCGTGCTCAACCTGATGGTCGATAATAATAGCGGCCTTTATGAAGGCAGCATCATCAGCTGCGTCGCCATTTCCCTGATACCGCTGATCCTCTGGCTGGCGAAACATGGCACGATCTTTCCGCCGGACTGGCGCGTGCGGACCTTCGCCTATGCGCTTTGCCTGGCCTGCCTGCTGATGCCCGTGGGCACCGAAGCGCGCACCGGCCTCGTCTGCATCGCCATTCTGGCAGGGCTGATGCTGGTACGGTCAAAGCGCCGCTTCGTCTATGGACCGCTGATGGCGCTCGCCGCCCTTGTCGCGATTCCTTTCCTGCCCGCCAGCTTCACCCAGCGCATGTCCACGATCGAAAATCATCAGGGCGACGAAAGCGCCTCCACGCGCCTCGCCGTGTGGAAATGGACGCTGGACTATGTGAAGGAGCATCCGGGCGGCGGCGGCTTCGACAACTATCTGCAGAACAGCTTCACCTATCACACGCAGGAACGAGTGATCGACAGCGGCGGATCGCGGATCGAGCGACGCCTCGTGACGGACAAGGGCCGCGCCTATCACAGCGCCTATTTCGAAATGCTGGGCGAACAGGGCTATTTCGGCTTCGGCCTCTGGCTGCTGATCCACCTCATCTGCTTCATCCGCACCGAATCGATCCGCCGCCTCTACCGCAACCGCGACGGCCCCGGCGAAGCCTGGATCGCGCCCTTTGCGCTGGCGCTACAGCAGGGCCACATCATCTACATGGTGGGCTCGCTCTTCGTCGGGATCGCTTACCAGCCCTTCATCTTCATGATGCTATCTCTGCACATCGGCCTCGACACCTACCTGACGCGCAAGCGCCGGGACGTGGCGCGGCCACCACTTGTTCGATTGCAACCATTACGGCCCATCAGGGGGGGAATGTGATGAGCGGAGAACTCCGTATTTTGGGCATAGCCCACGGCCTGCTGCTCGGCCTTGTCCTGGCATCGCCGATGATCGGCCCCGACCTGCTCCCCTGGGGCGTGGAGGCGCTGTTCATCATCGCCGCCTTTCAGCTGCGCCTCGCCGACCGCCGCTGGGAATCGCGCGCCGGGCTGCGCGGCTGGGTGAGTCATATCCGCATGGCGCCCGGCCGCCTTGTGCCATGGGCGGCGACCGCCGTCGTCGCGGTGATCGCGGGGCCTGAGCAGGCGGCGCTGGCCGGGTCGATCCTGGCCGCCGTGCTGATGGGGGAGCTGCTCATCTATCCAGTCGGCGCCTATCTGCTCGGCCGTCTCCCACGGCGGGGCTTGGCCGCCCTCATCCTGCTGTTGCTGATCGGCTGCAGCCTCGCCGGACAGGGACAGTCCGCCCGTCTCGCCATGTCCTTCGCCCTCGGCATGAGCGGCTGTGTCTTCTGGATGCGCGGGCCTGACGGCGAAGCGCGATCCACCATGCTGAGCGCCAGCGCCGCCGGGGCCGCGCTGCTGTGCACCTTGCTTCTGCCTGCCACCACCGCCTTGGCCATGCCCGCGGGCGTTCTGGCCGCGACGCTTACACTTGCCCATCTGTCGGTCTTCCGCCGCCACCCCGATCATTGGCGCCTGCGTCGTGGCGGCGGTTTCCGGTGGCGACTCACCGGATCGTGACTACATGGGTCAAGCGCTCCGGAACGAAGCAAAGTAAGGTGGGTTAGAGGCTCTTGAGAAGGAGCCCATGCCGCAAGACGCCCTCGTCCATGCCAATGACAGCCTGCCGGGAATCACGCGCCGCGCGCTGAAGCGGGGCTGGGCTTACTTCCTTCCGGATGGCGCGCGCATCACCGATCGCGACGAGATCGACCGCCTCAATTCCATCGGCATGCCCCCTGCCTATCGTGACTGCTGGTTCTGCCCCCTGCCCCATGGCCACATTCAGGCGACCGGCTATGACGACCGTGGCCGAAAGCAATATCGCTACCATCCCCACTTTCGCGCGGCCCGTGAGGCGGAGAAATATGGCGGCTGCGCTTTGTTCGGCCGCGCCCTGCCCCGCCTTCGCGCAAGGATAGAGGCGGACTTATCGACGCGCGGCCTGCGCAAGGAACGGACAATCGCCGCCGTCGTCCGCCTGCTCGACCTCGCCAAGGTGCGCGTCGGCAATGAACAGTATGCCGCCGCCAACAAAAGCTTCGGCGCAACCACGCTTCGCCGTCGCCATGTCGATCTTACCGGCAAGAAGCTGCGCCTGCGCTACCGCGCCAAATCGGGCCGCGAGCATGACCTGACGATCAGCGACCGCCGCCTGCTACGTTTCGTACGCGCGATGCAGGACCTGCCCGGCCAGCATCTCTTCCAATATCTGGATGAGGACGGCGTCGCACGCCCGATCAGTTCCGGCGACGTCAACGCCTATATCGCCGAGGCCATGCGCCATGACTTCACCGCAAAACATTTCCGAACCTGGGGCGCTTCCACGATCGCGTTCGAAACGCTGGCGTCAGGGCCGGTGTCCCTCGCGCAAATGATCGCGCCCGTTGCAGAGGCGCTGGGCAACACCCCCGCCATCAGCCGCAAAAGCTATATCCACCCCGCGCTGATCGAACTTTGCAAATCGGGACAGGATGAATGGCGCGCGGGGCTTCGCTTGCCGCGCAGTACACGCTATCTCACCCGTTACGAACGCGGACTGATCGCCTTTCTGGAAGAGCGTGGCGCTAGCCCAGCACTTCCCCTGGCGGCCTGACCGCCCAATTTCCAGGATCCCCATGGCTGCGAAGAAAGACACTGCCCTTCCCGAAATTACCGTGCGCCCGCCCAACCTGTCGGAAATGTGGCACTCCACGGTGGACTGGTTCTCCATCCACTCGCTGCAGATCCTTATAGCGGTAGGCGTCGGCATTGCCATCTATCTGGCGCTCGCCACCCTTCGCCAGTTCGGCAGCCGGCTCAAAGGCAAGCCCGGCGACACGCTCGGCCTTTCCCATGTCATCGGTCGCGCCATCGCCCGGACGACCCATTTCTTCATGGCGCTCGCCGCCGCCCGGCTGGTGGTAAGCTACGCCAATCCGCCCCAGATGGTATTCAAGACGGTCATCTTCCTCTTCACCATCGCCGCCGTGTTCCAGGCGGCGATCTGGGCGCGGGAGGTCATCCTCGGCCTCATTGAGCGCAAGACCATCGGCGACGAAGGACATGGCGAAACCCTCGCCAACGCCATGGGGCTCATTCGCGTGCTCGTGACCTTCGGCCTGTTTGCGATCGCCACCGTGGTGGTGCTCGACAATCTGGGCGTGAACGTCACCGGCCTCGTTGCGGGCCTCGGCATCGGCGGCATCGCCATCGGCCTTGCGGCGCAAGGGATATTTTCCGACCTGTTCGCAGCCCTGTCGATCATCTTCGACAAGCCGTTCCGGCGGGGTGAGGTCATCACCTACGACCAAACCACCGCGCGCGTTGAGAAGATCGGGCTCAAAAGCACGCGCCTGCGCGCCATGACCGGCGAAAAGAAGGTCATTTCCAACGCCAACCTGCTGCAGAAGGAAATCACCAGCCTCCATACGCTGGAGCAGCGCCGCGTCACCTTTGCCCTCGGCATCATCTACCAGACCCCGGACGAGAAAGCCGAGGCGATTCCCGCCCTGCTGAAGGACATCGTCGAGGCCGAAGGGCATCAGTTCGTCAATGCCGGGCTGGTGCGCTTCGGCGCAAGTTCCCTGGATTATGAGTTGAATTTTGACGTGCCCGATCCGGACCATCACGATTATTTCCAGTCGCGGCACCGCGTTGGCCTTGCCATCTGGAAACGGTTCAAGGCGGAAGGCATCGAATTTGCCTACCCCACGCAGACCAGCTTCACCGCTGCGCCGGACGGGCGCACCATCATGCCTTATCCCGATCCGGTCCATATCCACGACGAACGGGCAGAGCGCTTCACCTGATCCGGTTTTCGATTCGCTTCACCTTCCCCTCGCTTGCCTCACCCACGCGGGCCGGTCAGGCAGCGGCAATCTCACATTGGGGAAGACCATGATTATACGCCAGACGCTTGCCGCCGCATCCGTGCTCGGCATCCTTGCCCTAGCCCCTGCCGCACATGCCGAAGGATTGGGCGCGGAGTTGAACTATGGCCGGGCAAACGGCCATTGGGGCACTGAAATCGGCGCGGGCTATGCCATGGACGTGGCCGGTTTCAGCCTGACGCCCGGCGCTGGCGTCTATCTGCGCGATGGTGATGCAAAGCTCTATGGCAGGGTCGAGGCGACCTACTCGCTGCCCGCCTTTGCCACCATTGGCGCAGGCGTCCGCTTCAGCGGCGACAATAGCCGCCCCTATGCCACCATCGCGATGCCGGTCATCCCCAAGCTGCGAGTGAAGGGCAATGTCGGTCCCAAATATTATGCCGTGGGTCTGACGCTGGGCTACTGACCCATGCCCCAGAGCGTACCGGGATGGAGCAGTCCTTCCTTCAGCGGCAACCCGCCGTCGCGGTCCTTGGCCAGCAACAAGGCACCGTCCAGATCAATCCAATCCGCACCCTGTGCCACCAGCGCCGCCGGAGCGATGCCAAGCGAGGTGCCGAGCATGCAGCCCACCATCACGCGAAAGCCCCGCCCGCGCGCCTCCCGCGCCAGTGCCAGCGCCTCCGTCAGGCCACCCGCCTTGTCGAGCTTGATATTGACCGCATCGAAATCGCCGAGCCGCTCAAGGTCCGCCCGCGTGTGACAGCTTTCATCGGCACACAGCGGCAGCACCGCCTTCACACCCGTCAGCCTTTCCTCCCGGCCATGCAAGACCGGCTGCTCGACCATCTCCACGCCGAGTCTGGCCAGAGCAGCCGCCTCCGCCGCGATATCAAGCTCGTGCCAGCTTTCATTGGCATCGACGATCAGGCGGGCGTGGGGCGCCCCCTCCCGAACCGCAGCGATCCGTGCCCTGTCGCCCACGCCCGTCAGCTTGCACTTAAGCAAGGCGAAGCCCCTGGACGCCGCCGCCCGGGCATCCGCTTCCATCTGTGCAGGATCATTGAGGCTGATGGTGAAGGCGGTGGAAAGCGGGGCGGGCGGCTGAAGCCCAGCCAATTGCCACACGGGCACGCCTGCTCGTTTCGCCTCCAGATCCCACAGCGCGCAGTCGAGCGCGTTGCGCGCCGCCCCGCGGGGCATCGCCGCCAACAGCCCCTCACGCTCCAGCGGACCGTCATAGGCGCTGATGGCCGCTGCACAGGATTCCGCGCTTTCGCCTTCATAATAAATTGGCGTTCCCTCGCCACGGCCGACATGATCGCCATCGCTCACCGTGCACAGGACCACATCCACCGATGTTTTCGCACCTCGGCTGATGATGAAGGCCCCCGCCACGGGCCAGCGTTCGACAGTCGCGGAAATTATGCGGATCATCGGCGTTTCCTGAACGGGACGAAAGAGGGAACGATATGGCGTCTATGCGAAAATCCCGGGCCGCCGCATAGTCCCGCATGCTCTGGAGCGCTACGATGTTGATTGAACCACCTCCGTCCGCTCGTTTCGAGCGAACAGATCAACCCGACGTCATCTTCTAATATGAGGATCGGTGCACCGTGACCTCCCGCGAACTGACTGGTTTCCTACCTTTGGCCGAACAGCAGGGCGAAGAGGCGCGGCGCCGCTTCTCCGACCTGGCCTGGCGCCTGGGCTTCGGCGCGATCAGCTGGCCCTGGTTGCTGGCGAGCCTTTCCGGCGGGCGAAAGGCGGACAAGCGCGCCCTTCTCGATGAACTCGCACTGCCGCACGACGCCCTTCCTCATCTGGGAAGCTGGAAGGCGGATGTGGGCTTCCTGCGCCATATCGTTCGGGAAATCGCCCGATTGCGGCCAGCACAGGTTGTCGAACTTGGCGCTGGAGCATCTACATTGGTGGCGGCGCGTGCGCTGGCGCTGCATGGGGGCGGCCAGCTCACCAGCTTTGATCAGCATGGAGGCTTTGTCGATGCGACGCGGACATGGCTTGCGGAGCACGGCCTAAACGCTGATCTGCGCCATGCCCCGCTCACTTCGGAAAGTGCCGACTGGCCTGGGCGCTGGTATGCGCTCGACGCGCTGCCCGAACGCATCGACCTGCTGATCATCGACGGGCCGCCCTGGTCGGTCCATCCGCTCGTCCGTGGCGCGGCGGACAGCCTTTTTGCGCGACTGTCTCCCAATGCCGTTGTTCTGCTCGACGACGCGGCGCGGCCCGGCGAGCGCATTGTCGCTCACCGCTGGCGCCAGCGCTGGCCGCATATCGACTTTCACCTGATGCATGACGGTACAAAGGGTACCCTGGTCGGGCGCAGGCGCGACATCTCCGTGCCGGTGGCGAACGACAATGAACGCGGTCGCGGCTGGCGTCATATGCGCCGCGCCGCAGCCATGGCCGCTCTGCTCGCAATAGGCTGGATCGCGCGAGGTGAACTCGGTGAATTTCCGCAAGCGGCGCAGGCAAGTCCGTTCCTGGACGAAGCGGCTGCGTCACACCGTGCGGGCCTTTTGCGGCAGAACATGACATCGCAGCTTGAAAGCGCGACGCTCAACGCCGACGAAATTCGTCGCTCCACCGGCATCATCCTCCCCGCCCTGCCCCGCAGTTGGCGTGTCACCGATGTGCAGCTTTTCCCAACGCCAGACAGCCCAGCCATTGCGGTTTCGATCATCACACCAGCTGGCGAACAGCTCTCCTTCTTCGCCGACCGGGCGGAAACACCCGCCGAAGCGCGGCCCCTCCTCGCCCGCCGGGCAAGCGATATCATCGCCTATTGGGAGGCTGGCGACATGGCCTATGCCCTCACCGGTCGCACTGCGCCGCGGCGTATCATGACCCTCGCGGCGGAAATCACACCCGCCCTATGACGGCAGCCGCCTACGATCCTCGTTGAGGCTTGCACAAGGGGCTGCTAAGCGGCCGCGCATGCAAGATGCGGAAAAGCCCGTCTCGCGCGGCAGCGCGCGCTCGTCCCTCGGCAGCCTGGCGATGCTGTGGCGCTTCGCCACCCGCTATCCCGGCCGCATCGCCGCCGCTCTGGCGGCGCTCATCGTTTCTTCGGCGGCGACGCTCGCCATCCCGAGCGGATTCCGCCTGGTGATCGACCGCGGCTTCATGGGCGGCGGCGATATCAGCCGCTGGTTCCAGTATCTCCTGCTGATCGTGCTGATCCTGGCCATGGCGACAGCGGCCCGCTTCTACTTCGTTTCCTGGCTCGGTGAGCGCGTGGTAGCCGATATCCGATCGGCGACGCAGGCCAATCTTCTGCGGCTCGAACCGCGCTTCTTCGAAGAAAATCGCCCTTCCGAAATCGCCTCTCGCATGACGGCGGACACTGCCATCATCGACCAGATCGTCGGCTCCACCGTGTCGGTGGCGCTCCGCAATCTTGTCACCGGCTTCGGCGGCCTCATTTACCTGTTCGCGCTGGCACCGAAATTGGCGGGGCTGCTGGTGCTGGGCATCCCCCTCATTC